>ENA-OOWN01002404-OOWN01002404.1-human-gut-metagenome-genome-assembly--contig:-NODE-2404-length-11621-cov-2.247363_pt1 | contig 11621 bp, 9 predicted proteins | sample MGYA00241406_ERZ501319 | MGnify/ENA primary metagenome ERZ501319 (study PRJEB25962, sample SAMEA2042734) | human gut metagenome | biome: human gut; feature: human-associated habitat; material: faeces... | reverse complement strand
CGTATTCAAGCCAGTTTTCTTTAATGTCTAATAACTTTACATCATCATCATTATTTTTTTTAACAAAAAAACTATAGTTACTAAATGATAAAAAGTCTTTACCATCATCTGTAATTATTCCTACATCATTAATATCTGTTCCATGCTCAAATCTGTCTTTTAAATTCGGACAATATCTCTCTATCATATTTCTATATTCTACTAAGATATGTTTTGCATATTCTTTTTTATAGTTTAATATACTACTATACTGTGAATCTTTTATATATTTTTTAAACCATTCCAATGCCTCTTTTGTTTCATTGTTATTATTCAGTTTAACTAAAGATTTTTCTAACTCTTCTCCTTTTTTTTCTTGCAATTCTTCGCATAAAAATGTAATAATGTAATACAATAATGGTCTATAATACATTTCTAAATAAACTACTTCATCTTTATCTGTACTTTTTATTAGTATATTGTTTGCATACAAATCTTTTAATTTTAGAGTAATTTTGCTTTTATTAATTTTTGAAAAAAAAGAATGATAAACCTTTCCTACAACGAACGCGTATAAACTAACTATAAAATTAGCAAAAGAATATGCCAACAAATAGCCTCGAATACCCCATTTAAAAAATAGCAAAAACACAATATTAAAAGCAGCGATCAATAAAGTATTTAATATATTACCAATACTATATTGAACAAGCAATTCTTTTCCACGCAAATCACACAAGAATATCTGACTGGTTGCAGATGAAATACAATAGAAATAAATAAATAAACTCAAATCAGATAATGAAGAGATACCGTTACTAATTGGGATTAAAACAGCACCAATAATAATGGCTGCTAATAATATAACAATTCCTATTTTTGTAATCTCATCATGGTTTACACCTTTATCCAGATTAAATCTCATTACTGCATCCATAATATTTAATGTCAAAACAGGAACAGCTATTGTTGCAATTGTAAAAATGAGATCAACTAAACCATAATCATAGGTAGATAATAAATTTGTATAAAGTGGTATCAAAAAAAACGATATTATTTTAGTTGCAAAATTTCCAATACTAAAAATCAAAGTGTTTTTCAATAAATATTTTGATCTACTTTCATTCATTATCTTGTTTCCATAGCTCCTTCTAAATATGAAATTGCATTATCTCGTTCGACCGCAATTTTATTAGCTATTTCACTTTCTTTATTTATATCATATACGTCTTCGATCTGTCCCATATTTAACAACAAATGTTCTTCCGCTCCAAATGTCTTGAGTAAATCGCTCAACTTATGTTTGTTACTTTCTCTAATAATAGTTGCAAAACGTTTAGCATATTTCAACGAGAAAATAGTTCCATGAAATGTATCAGTAATAACAAAATCAGCAACAGAAAATAGTTTCAAGCATTGAAACGGATCACAAGCAATATATTTATTTATCCAATATTGTGGAGCGCCTAGTGCAACCGGCGTCAAATTCTTTTCTTTACAAAAAGTTAATATGTTTTCTATTTCACTTTTGTCATTTATTCTATTTCTATAAGAATAAATTAAGCACATTCTTTTTGGACACTTTGGAATAACAACATTATCCAGATTATCCTTGAACTCCCATACTATAACCGGATCTGCATTTTTTGCAATCATTTTGTTAGTAAAATGTTTTGCAAAATCAAAAGTATTCATATCCCTAACTGAACAGTAACTTATATTTTCAAAAGATTTTTTAATCTTATCTTTTATCTTTTCAGGCAATAATTCATATGATGTTGCACCACATGACGCTGCATATGTAATCACTTTATCCGCCTCAGGAACATTTCCAAATAATTGTGATGTAAATCCCCAGGAACCAGAATTCAAGCAATTAAATACCTCATCGCTCCCAATCACGCACATGTCATATCGTGTTTTTTTTTCTTGTATATTCAGATTTTTTTCACGAAATTCTTCAAAAATACAGTTTTGTCTCTTTTCGATTTGGCGATTTCTTAATCTGTTTAACACATATTTATCTACTTTGCAAATCCGACTTTTACCCTTAGAATGCTCCCCCTCAAAGGAATAATCCAAGGAATGGTTTTCAAGCAAAGCAAAATCTTCATCATTGCGCTTTATATCGATAAACGAAACATTATTCCCATAACTTTCCAAAATATTTTTCAAACTATATGCTTGCAACAGTGATCCAAAGTTATCAACTTGTTGCATCGATAAAATACCTATATCCATATTTTTCCACTCCAACGTAATTAAAAATTCTTTTGCACATCTCTTTTTGACATTTTCAAAAGTACGAGTCCTAAATAAAATAATCCCGATAAATTTATTTCAACCATAGAACAAATAATCATACCATAAACAAATGCCAACATTGAATATTCTATTTGCTTATTATTGTTCCTATTATTTTTTGTAGAATCATAAATCAATAATAAAAATGAAGCTGTTCCAATAATTCCAAAATCCAGCAGCATTTTAAGTAGACCATTTTGAGGATTTCCCCATGATAATACATCTTGTACCAAAGTGCAATTTATACCATGTCCCATCCACAGGGCAGCTTTAATGCCGTTTAAAGTAATTGCATACATGTCTAATCTACCGGATAGTAGTTTACTTGTATGACTAAACTTTCCAAATATATTATTTATATACTGATTATTTAACAATAAATCAGTTCCAACCAGCAAAAATGTAGATAAAACAAAGAAGGTAATGATGGTGGTAGGTTTAGACATTATCTCAATTAAATTATTTTTTCTAAAACTAATTAAATGGACTAACGCAATAACTAAACACCCAACTATTCCTGTATTGCAATCAATAACATGACAAATAAAAATTGAGTAGGCTAGCAATAAAAAGAAAATCAAATTTCTATGTTTTGCCCTTTTTACGTTGACATTCTGTGCTAAAAATAAAGAAAGGAAAAACATATGGTAATAGGAAACAGTAAATTTGTTTCCTATAAGATAATATCTTTGAACAATATCCTGATTCCAAATTCCGTTTCCGCCGGAAAGAATTACGATAAAATCGGCAATTAAAATAACGAACAAAAAATATTTCCACAGTAAGTTAATGACCGATTGCAATGAATCCTTTTTACTAAAATAAGAAATATAATAGAAAAGAAAAAAATATTGTGCCCCAGTTACAAACGCATTAAGTGTTCTTGAAGTAAATTTAAAATTCAAAAATGTACATATTACCATTAATAGCCAAAATAATAGTACATATATATTTGATTTTAGAGAATGTTTCGTATGTAATTTAGTAAACATATAAATCAGCAAGAATGACTCTATAACTAAATTAATCATATTATTCATGTTTTGCGATAAATATGGTATATTCAGTATTAAAAGGCATACCAATACCAGAATAGTTGACTTTATCTTTATTTTCATACTACTCCTCTCAATCAAAAACTATATCTCATATTTGTTTTTAATCCACATTGTAAATTTTAAAAACAGATAAAGTCTCTTTTTTAGCATTAAATTGACTAATCTCGAACTAATTTTCAATGGACTATCATCATATTCTTTAAATATTTCTAATAATGTTGGGTTCGTACATATTTTTTTCACTCTATCGTTTGCAATTTTATTTCCATTTTTTAAAGAAAACTTGTATTCCAACTTTACCGAGTATCTTGCTATTGCAATTACTGTATTTTGTAAACGTTCAATGCATAACTCTTCTATACCTAATTTCTTAGCCTTAGAAACAAGAAATTCATATAGTTTAATTTGATTTTCAAAACGGTCCTTTTTATATTTGGTTGTTAAAGATCCTGCATTGTCACAATAATAATAGTCCGTTCTATCAGAAACACATACACCTTGTGCCAATGGATAGTAATCAAAATCAAATACAAGGTCTTCGCTAACATATTCTCTTTCGGACATAAATCTCAAATTATTCTTTTGAATGATTTCATTAGACAGCAATACCATGCAAACAGACATCTCTATATAATCATTACCCTGACTATTTGCTCCACACATACGTGGCAAGATTTCTTCTTTTACATTTCCTATATATACATTTCCAGTGCACACATTCTTGTGTCTTACTTCTTTATCCGTATAAACTTTCGTATGTCCTGCTATACACGTATCTGTCTTAGTTTTCCTAATTAGTTTTACCATATCCTCTATATGGGTTTCACCAATATAATCATCACCATCTATGAATGTAACATATTGTCCGGTAGCTACATCTAAGCCTGAGTTTCTAGCATAGCCTAAGCCTCCATTTTGTTTATGGATAACTTTAATTCTACAATCCTTTATTTTATAATTATCACAAATCGCTCCGCTTTTATCTGTAGACCCATCATCGACAAGTATAATTTCCAAATTTTCATATGTTTGATTGATGATTGAACTTAGACATCGATCAAGATACTTTTCTACATTATATATTGGAACAATTACGCTTACGCTTTCAATCATAGCCAAACCTCTTAAAATATTCTATCTGAAATTATTTGATGATGTCTAATATCAATTCTTCTATGTGTCTATCAACATCTTCATCAATTTTTCTAACAAACAAATATTCAGATTTTTTTATCTCTTCAATATCACTACTATGATATGTGTATGGATTCCCTCTGTGGAAATCCACAAGCCTCATATTTCCATAGAAATTATCTGTTGTTTCCTTATATAAATTACCGCGAAACGAAGATGCCTTAAGTAATGTTTGAACAAAGATTTCATCTGGGCAATTGCAAAACCTAAAGTTTTGATAAATGAATGTTTCATTTTCCAAAATATACTTTGCAAAAGCACCTGTTATGCTAAACCAATTTGCTCCATAGCAAATATCCAACCGATTTTTCTTCACAAGATTAACGCCTGCTATCTTTTGCAAAATCACAGACAATTTATCAAGGACACGGAAGAAATCATTAAAAATATTATTATTAAAAAACCTACAATATTTTCTAAACGGGTGATAATATCTGACTCTATCCAAGATAATATCCTTGTGATTTTCAAAAAACGCCCTCTGATAATCTACAAATTCTTTACCCGCATTTTCTTCAAAAAATTCGTGGATATATTCTTGGCTCTTAATTGGAAAATCCATGCCACTTAATAAATGATAGTATGCAAATTCGCCTTTGTTTACAGCTTTTCTTAAAAGGAACAGTTCACACTGTACCTGGCTAAAATGACTCCAATACACACTAATTTCGTTATATATATATATTTTACTTTTTACTACTTGAGCCTTCAATTCGTTTAAAATATCCAAATCAAAAGCTTTGCATTTTTTATCAATATGAACAAACAGTGTATTGTCTTCATTATCTAAAGCTTTCAAAAGTCTACCCAGCTGCCCAAACTTATTGTGTGCCATTATCAAATATGCATGCTTTTGTCCCATTTTAAATTACCCTTCTCACAAACTCTCTTACTTATATATTTTTCTAAACGCATCTGCCATATTTGCGGAACTTGCTTTAGCAAAATCCAAGAATGCAGCTCTATTATCTCTATCATTTGAAAAATCAATATTCATAATTTGACTTTTCCATTCGTCCGCATACAAACTCAACCTGTCAAAGTATTTAGAGCATTTTGTTTCATCAGACACCTTATCTGATATTATTGTATACAAACCGTTTACTTGAGCCTCTAAGGCACACATAGGAAGTCCTTCAAATCTTGATGGCAGAATAAATACATCCATTGCACTTAAATAATCCTGCACGTTCGTTACCGCACCTGCAAACAGAACATTCTTTATGCTATTATCTTTATCCACAAGTTCTTTTAATAAGCAGCCACTCGGACGATTTCCAACTAGCAGAAAAACATATTTGTCATTGTTCTTGAAGCATTTGATTAAGTCAAATATAAATTCCGGATTCTTTTGATAGGAGAAATCGCTCACGCTTCCGATAACAATTCTATTCTCAATGCCAAGTGATTCTCTGATTTTTTCGCGCTCTGTGGCATTAAAGCTGAATTTAGGAATATCAACGCCATTCCGAATAATCGTAACGCCCTTTGTTGTATCGAACATCCACTGTGCAGCCACATCAGAACAAGCACATTTATATTTCGATGATTTCACAATTGGTTTTGCCAGAATATGCATCAGATAATTGATTTTATGATGATGCCCGTTTATGCCGCTGGAATGGGAATGTACAACAATTTTCTTTATATGCGCCTTTTTTGCAGCCAAGTAATAAACACTTATTTTCCATGCAGTATCCGAATGAATATGAACTATATCATAATCGTTCTCGCAAAGATACTTGTAAAAATTCTTATAAACTGTAGCCTGTTTTAAAAATCTATTTCCTGTTTTGATCTCACCAACACATTTACTTTCCATCGAAAGCAAATGCTCATATACTGAATTTTTTACAAATCCGTCCGGGAAGAAATAATCAAAGATATATTCATCTTGCAGTTCTTTTTGTGCTTCATAGGCAACCGAAAATGCACCGCCTTGATTATTTAGATTTGCCTGTAATACACGTTTCCTTGTGTCCATAAATCCTCAACCAGTTATTTATACTTTAGCATAGCTTTATATAAGTTTTCATACGGGAGTTTCAACTTAAATAACCTTTTCATAAAACCAATTTTCCATCGGCTAAGCAAAAAGTCATTCTTCAGTTCTCTCACATGTGTCAGATAATATATCATTGATTTTGGCTTTGCTAAATACTGCGTTTCTCCTTCATCAAAAAATCTGAAGTCTGCGAACATTTCTATGTCTTTCTTTTTGGGTTCCAATCCTGTTTGTTTTAATCCCTCAAATAGAATATTCGCAGATAGTGCGATTTCCTTATTTCCAAATTTCTTTATAAAATCTAACGCGCCTCTTTGTATTTCTTTTACGCATTGGTACTCGTGTGTTGGTTTTCCATTTTCCAAATACTCATATGGTAATCTGTTTGCCTTTATAACTCCGTTGTCATTCCAATAATTTTTTACAGAGCCACCCTGTTCGAGGAACAGAGTTTCAAACAATCCGACAAATGCGCTTCTTTTATCTATTGCATGGTCATCATGCAAAAAGTCAAACAGATAACCATTCAAATCAAGATCAGGAACCACCTCAATGTTTCTTTTGTAATAGTCTGCTACACCGATATAGTATCCTTTTATCGAGTGGTCAATTTTTAACATATCAAGTGTTTCTGATAGGTACCTTTGCATTCCGCCAGACCAGCCAATGTCAACGATTGCAAATTTTCTTGAAAGGTTGTTTTGCTTTATATAGCCGACTAACAGCTCATATTCCGCCTTTGATACTTTTTCGATGTCTGCTCCAAGTCGAGCATACATAGCAGCTAATTTCTGATCTTTTAAAATTTGTTTTCTGTCAAATGATGTTTTCAGATCAAATCCATATTCTTCTATGAGTTCTACGTAATTGTTAATATCCAACCCTACCCCATCGAATATTGTGGAAAGGGGAACAAGTTTAGATGGAGAAATCATATTAAGAACATGTGCCAAGTCATAATTCATCCATAGTATGGGAACTCTCAAGCTTCTCCTTGAAACTTCAAGATAGTATGTATCCACATCCTGAAACAGAAGATCAAATGCCTTCTTCATAATTAACCCATCACGTGAAAAGAAATAGACCTTTTTAATCCCAGCTTTCGTCACTGATTCATGCAACCATTTGGAATATCCCCATAAGAACATTCCAAATTTTTCATAGCCGAACCTATAATATTGATTTTCGCTAGTGGGCCTTGTATTGTTTAAAAAAGAATTTATAATATCTTCTTCTATTCCGTTTTCTTTTAGCGTAAAACCTTGCTTCACTATATGAGTCGGAATATGAATTGCCTCTATTCCACTTTTCCGTGCCATGATATAATCTGACTTAAAAGAATCTCCTATATGGACTATCTTCTTATTCAGTCCAACATCGTTTCGTACATATTCAAACAGATTCCCAGAGCTTTTCGTTTTCCCTATTACAGATGATAAATATAGTTTCTTATATCCGACAATCTGTTCTCTTTTCAAAATTTCTTTGATGAAATTTTCCGGCAGATACATATCCGAAACTATAATAACGGTCTTTGACTCTATACACTTTCTGAAAATTGGATACACTTCAGCGTTCGCAATCAATAGCCCTGATTCCGTTTCCATTTCCTCATCGCTATAATCAGCACCAAACTCCGCATAAATGTCCTCCAACGATATTTCAAGGCCATTTTTCTTTTTACGAGCGGCCTTTTCTGCTTCAATTCGTTTTTCTCGGAATCCATTTATCTGGTATTTTTTCTCCATATAAGAAAAAAAATCTGTCGGCTCTTTCACATTCCTTTTTAGCAAAGTGTCAAAAATATCAAATGATACAATGTCATAATTTTTTATTTCTTTTAAAATTTTGTCCGCATCAACAGGATGTTTTACATCTGCTTTTTCAATGATTCTTTGTATCATCTTAAAATCCCATCCACTATTTTTTCGAATTGTGCGCAAAATCCTGCATTATTACTGCTCATGCCATGTCCCATACTAGCTACAATCTGGTCATAGTTCGTTATGATTTCTCCGAGATTTTCAATATCTTCTACTTCAATGATTGTTCCCATCCGTTGTGCCACATTCCTTGCAAACTCAACCTGATGGTCATTTACATGCTCGTTGTACTGATGTTGACGCGGTACAACGATGGGCGTTTTTCCAATCTGCAGCGGCATGATAAAACTTGCTGGGCCACCATGTGTAATTACAATACGGGCATCGGCTACATTTTTAACCATCTGCTGATATGGAATCAGCTTGCTCCACTGGCAATATTTCGGCTCGTATGTACTAAAACCTGATTGGATAATCACATCATCTTTGATAATGCCATCTCGCTTCAGTTCATCCACCTTTTGAATCAAGCGATTAAACGGCTGTTCGTGTGTTCCTACCGTCACAAAAATCATTACTTTGTACCCCTACTTAGAAAATGCTACCAAGGTTGACCGCTTTCGGATAAACCTTTTTCTGTTCTTCCCACTGCACAACAAACTTGTCCACAATGGGATAAACCATTTTACCTGTCATTGTCGGCTTATCAATTCGATCAAAGACTTCGATATAAACCAGCTTTGCGCCCATCATCTTTCCAATGTAGAAAAATGGAACCGCAACTGCTGCACCGCAGGAAATAATTAAGTCAGGTTTTTCTTTGTGCAACACTTTCCATGCAATTTTAGTGTTCTTGATAAGAGCCTTTATACTTCTGTTCGTTGGATAGTAACACGGATACATTTTTTCGCCTTCTAGTAGACTTCTTGCATCCTCTTTATCAAACGTAACCCAAAAATGATTCTTGTCCTTCCAAAACGGCTTTAACATATAAAGGTGGGTCAAATGACCGCCAGATGAACCCACAAGGCAAACTTTCATATTCTTCTCCGTCACATTTTTTGTTTTCATTTAATTTCTCCCCGCTATGTTGTTCTTCTTTGCACGACAACAAGCCTGTATACAGATTGCAGCAACAATCTATATGCAGGCTTGCCTTCGTACCTCCTTATTCTGTTTTCTGCTCTATCAGCTTTCGCTGTGGTGGGTTAAGTATAGAGCGCAACCAGAAGCCATTAACCCCCGAAATCACGCCGGAACGCAACACACCATGGTAAACAGAAACAAGTTAAGGTAAAAAAGGTCAAGCCGCGCAAACCCGCATGAAATCAGGATTTTTTCTGGTTACTAACATTATTTCACAGGTTCCATGGACGGTAACTACAACTCTTTTACCAAACATCTTCGGCAGCCATGTAAAGAAGGCAGGCCCCTCCGTATCAGGTACTCAACAACAGTTTTACGAAGTAGGTGATAAACTCATGGATTCTCATTGTTTTCTCTTGTTTTTCGCCATCTCCTCAAAACTTCTGAAAAAGCTGTGCCAATTTTGTGCCGCAGGGGCCAAAAGTTCGGCGTTTTAGTTCATATATAGTTCATATAGCTGTAAAACACGACCGGTTTTAGTGCCCCATATAGTGTGCAAAACAGGTTCTTTTTGATGATGCTACGTCAGTATGGTTTATCGGCCGCACATTTCCCTCTTTCTTATCTCCAACAGCACTCCGGTCAAAATCACCAGCGAGCAAAGCAGGGTCAGCCACCAGTTTTCGATAAAGCCGGCGATCAGGTAGCCAACAGCACACACGGCAATGACCACAAAGGCGTACTGCATCTGGGTTTGCACATGGTTGATATGGTTGGACTGGGCACCGGAGCTGGACATGATGGTAGTATCAGAAATAGGCGAAATATGGTCACCGCAGACAGCACCAGCCAGGACAGCCGCTACAGAAATGATCATCATGGTCGGGTCCAGTTCAGCAAACATGTTGACCACGATGGGCACAAAAATAGCAAAGGTGCCCCAGCTGGTGCCGGAAGAAAAGGCAATAAAAATTGCAATGCAGAAGATGACCAGCGGCACAAAGTTCATCAGGCTGGAATTCAGATTGATGGCCGAACGTACAAAGGTACCGATACCCAGGGCGTCCGTCATACCTTTCAGAGTCCAGGCCAGCACCAAAATCAGGATGGCGGGCATCATAAGCTTGCCACCTTCGGGAACGGAATTCATAAAATCCTTGAAGCCGATGACACGGCGCGGCAGATACAGAAGCAGCAGGAATCCCACTGTGACCAAACCGGCAAACACCAACGCTTCCGAAGAAGAACAGTTGGCAAAGTCCTCCACCAGATTCTGGCCGCCGTTCAGGTGGCCGGTCCAGATCATAGCTGCGATTGCCGTTGCAATCATGACGACCATGGGCGCAATCAGATCGATGACCTTGCCTTTGGCATATTTGCCGCCCTCGGTCGGGTCTTTTGTTTCCTGGTTCTGGAACTCTTCCCCGCCGGAGGTGAACAGATCACCTTTGGCCGCGTTCTCTTCATGCTTTTTCATCAGGCCGAAATCGAAGCCTACAATGGAGGTGAAGAACACCATATACAGGGTTAAAATTGCATAGAGGTTGAACGGAATGGTTTTAACGAACATCTCAAAACCGGACATGGAGCTGCCCGCCGGAACGTAAGAGTTGACGGCTGCCGCCCAGGAAGAAATCGGCGCAATGATGCAGACTGGCGCGGCGGTTGCATCAATGATATACGCCAGCTTGGCGCGGGAAACCTTGTACTTATCTGTGACAGGGCGCATGACAGAGCCAACCGTCAGGCAGTTGAAGTAGTCATCCACAAAAATCAGCGCACCGAGCAGAGAGGTCGTTACCAAAGCGGAGCGCTTACTTTTCAGGTGGCCGGAGGCCCACTCACCGTAAGCGCGGGTGCCGCCGGATTCCTGCATGAGCATAACGATCATGCCCAAAAGGATCATGAACATCAGAATGGAAAAATCCACACTATCGATCATTGTGTTAAACAGCGTATCAAACGCAATCCACGGGTGGAATTCTGCCGCCAACAGTGCGCCAAGGGCACACCCCGCAAACAATGACAAATACACTTCTTTGGTCAGCAGTGCCAGCGCAATCGCCACAACGGGCGGCATCAGTGACCACCATGTTCCTACAAACATCCTTTATTCTTCCTTTCCTCTTTTGATCTAAGGCAACACCGCACAATTCCCGCCTTACGGCTTAA
>ENA-OOWN01002402-OOWN01002402.1-human-gut-metagenome-genome-assembly--contig:-NODE-2402-length-11624-cov-2.565045_pt1 | contig 11624 bp, 9 predicted proteins | sample MGYA00241406_ERZ501319 | MGnify/ENA primary metagenome ERZ501319 (study PRJEB25962, sample SAMEA2042734) | human gut metagenome | biome: human gut; feature: human-associated habitat; material: faeces... | reverse complement strand
CTGCATACAAAAAAATAAAAATACATTTTCAAAGCATACAAAAATTGAACTATCAAAAATACAAAATAGAATAAACTATAACAATTAAAATTGAACTATTATAAAAAGAACTAATAGCAGAAGTTCAATGTAAAGAAAAAATAGTTCAATTTCCATTGCGGCATATACAGACTACAGGCGTGTACAGCTGTTTATCCGTGGATAGGTTCTTTGGAAGGAAGTCCTGCTTTTCGAGGAAACTTCTTCCCGGTAGGCTTGATTTTTTTGATCTTTACAAATGAACGGCTGATATCACTGCCTGGAAGCTGGAATACAACTGGTTTATTTTGTGTACCTCCAAGGACATGTACTGCGGTTTTTGCAGCGGAAAGTTCATCGACAATATCACCGGATTTGTAAGAAACAAAGAATCCACCAACTTTTACATAAGGGAGGCAGTATTCGGATAATGTAGATAAATTGGCCACTGCACGTGAAACACAGAGGTCAAACTGTTCCCTGTAGTCTGCCTGACGGGCAAAATCTTCTGCTCTGCCGTGGATTGTATGGATATCCGTAAGATTTAACTCTTCAATCACACTGTCAAGGAAACGGATTCTCTTATTTAAAGAGTCAAGCAACGTGATTTTCAGGTGCGGAAAGGCGATTTTTAAAGGAATTCCGGGGAATCCGGCGCCTGTTCCTATATCGATCACGGTTTGAACTTTACTGATATCCAGAGCCTTTACTAATGCAAGGCTGTCGACAAAATGTTTTTCGTTTACTTCTTCGTACTCGGTGATACCGGTGAGATTCATAACCTTGTTCCATTCCACCAGCATTTCGTAATATTTATCAAACTGATTAAACTGGGTCTGTGTTAATGTGATACCTAATTCTGCAAGCTGTTGCTCAAATTTTTTACTCATATTGCTCCTTTTTCCCCTAAAAGTACACATCTTTGCGGAAAATAAACAGTAATTTACACTGTTTTGCACCAAATAGGTACACAATTTCTGAGAAGATAGCACCTTAAAGGTACACGATAAAGTGATAATGTTTTAAAAAAAATACAATCATGCACCTAAAAGGTATACGAAAAGATGAAAAAACATACTTTTTGCCCTATAAAGTACACGATAAAACCATTTCTTTGAAAATAGATGTGTACTTTTTGGGTGATGCCCTCAAAAGTACACATCTATATAAAGGGAAAAACAGAAACCAGAAATAATGGATTCTGTAATATCCCAAAAAAGATCAAAATACAGGTCTGGTTATCTGGCGGTCTAATGTCCTAGATATACCAGTAATACAGAAATATCGGCAGGTGAGACACCGGAAATACGGGATGCCTGACCGATGGAAAGCGGTCGGAACTGCTTTAATTTCTGCACAGCTTCGATTCGCAGGCTCGGAACAGCATCGTAATCGATATCTGCCGGTATTTTCCTGGTTTCAAGCTTTTTAAACTGTTCTACCTGTTTTAACTGGCGTTTGATATAGCCTTCATATTTGATGTTGATATCAATTTGTTCCATAATCTCTCGGCTGAAGCTTTCTGTTCGCATATGGTCGATAGGTTCGAGAAGCTCATAATTCAGCTCAGGACGCTTAATAAGCTCAGCAAGTGTAGATCCTGAAGTAAGAGGCGTACTGCCGCAATTTGTGAGAAAATCCGTGATTTCCTGGGAAGTTCCAACGTTGGTATGCTCGAGCCTGTGGATCTCCTTGCGGATGATTTCTTCTTTGTCTAACAACATCTGGTATCTCTCGTCTGAAATAAGCCCTATTTTGTGCCCTATTTCGGTTAGTCTCTGATCGGCGTTGTCCTGGCGCAGGCTCAGGCGGTACTCGCTGCGGCTCGTCATCATGCGATAGGGCTCGTTCGTTCCCTTGGTCACAAGGTCGTCGATGAGTGTACCGATGTACGCCTGCTCGCGGCCCAGAATGAACGGTGTTTCGCCCTTTAATTTGCGTGCGGCGTTCACGCCCGCGACGAAGCCCTGCACCGCCGCCTCCTCGTAGCCCGACGAGCCGTTGAACTGTCCCGCGCCGTACAGGCCCGAAATGTGCTTGTATTCAAGCGTCGGGTAGAGCGCGGTCGGGTCGATGCAGTCATATTCGATGGCGTAGGCCGGGCGCATGATCTCCGCGTGCTCCAATCCCTTGACCGAATGCAGCATTTCGATCTGCACCTCCTCGGGCATCGAGGACGAAAAGCCCTGAATGTAGAGCTCTTCTGTATCGAGGCCCATGGGCTCGATGAAGAGCTGATGGCGGGGCTTGTCGGGGAATCGGACGATCTTTGTCTCGATACTTGGGCAGTAGCGCGGACCGACGCCCTCGATGACGCCGGAGTAGATGGGACTGCGATCCAGATTCTCGCGGATGACGCGGTGCGTCTTCTCCGTGGTGTAAGTCAGGTAGCAGACCGCCTGATTTTCGGGCGGGTGTTCCGTCGAAAACGAGAACGGCAGCGGCGTTTTGTCGCCCGTCTGCACCTCCATCTGAGAAAAATCGACGCTGCGCGCGTTCACGCGCGGCGGCGTGCCGGTCTTGAAACGGCGCAGCGGCAGTCCGAGCTTTTTGAGCGCGTCCGCCAGCGTGAGCGAGGCGTGCATCCCGTCGGGGCCGCTCTCGCGCACGTATTCGCCGACGATGGTGCGGCCATCCAAAAATGTGCCCGAGCAGAGGATGACAGCCCCGACCGCGTAAACGCCGCCTGTCTCGGTCACAACGGCGGACACGTGGCCGTCGGGGACGCGTAAGTCGACGATCTCCGCCTGCCGCAGCAGCAGTATCGCCAGCGTCCCGCTGCCCAGCAGTGCCAACACGCGCTTTATCATCACCATCACCGGTCCCCAGCCTATGCGCGCCGCCGCCGGGAAATACCCCGCCCCGGACAGGCAAGTTCCGGTGCGTCCGCGCATAGCGTTCTGTATCATCCGCAGGGAGGTGACGGTGTGGCGGGACTGAAAAAGAAGCTGGCCCAGGTGGGCCAGGAGGCGCTGGAGCGTCTGGAGCTGCCGGTGAACATCGCCGCCGGCGTGGCCCGGATCGAGCTGCTGGGCAACCGGGAGCTGTATATGGACCGGCACCGGGGCGTGCTGGCCTACACCACCGAGGCGGTGGACGTCAACGGCGGCGGCGTGGTGGTCCGCGTCCGGGGCCAGGACCTGCAGCTGCTGGTGATGACGGAGCAGGAGCTGCGGATCACCGGAAAAATATCCGGCATCGAACTGGTGGAGTAAGGGGGGGCGCCGTGTACCGTAAAGCAGTGAATTATCTCCGCGGTCAGGCGGTGGCTGAGGTGGTCTGTACCGCGCCGGAGCGCGTGGTGAACCTGTGCGCCGCCCACGGCATTCCTTTCTGGGACCTGACTTGGCTGACGGAGACATCCTTCCGCGTGACCACCACCCTGTCCGGCGCGCGGCGCCTGGCCGAGGTGACGGCGGACATCGGCGCACAGGTGACCGTGTGCCGAAAGTCCGGCGCGCCGGAGCTGTGGCGGCGGTGCAGGCACCGGTATGTGCTGCTGGCGGCGGCGCTGGTAATCGGCGGCGCGGTGCTGAAAGAGCCGCTGGTGCGGGATAGGGGATTCCGTTTTGCACTGTATGGCGGCTGCGGACTGCTCTTTGCCGTGGAGATCGTGCGGATCCTGGTGTGCTGGAAGCCGGCCGCTGCCTATGTGGCCACGGTCAGTACGGCGGAAAGCGTTATGATCAGCCGCTATGCAGACCTGTCCGCGGTGGCCTGGCCCTTGGAGACGGTGCGTTGGATCGTCCTGGCGGCGGTGGTAGCGGCCTGGCTGGTGTGGGGTATGCAGGCATATCGGCACGCAAAGAAAAATTAAACTTGCCTAACCTACGGGATTGGTGGTATACTATACACGGGTCATCTTATGGCCCGTGTATTTTCTGACAGGAGGAAGACCTATGATCTCCACGAAAGGTCGCTATTCCATCCGCGTTCTGCTGGATCTGGCGGAGCACCGCAGCGGGGACTTTATACCCATGAAGGAGGTGGCCGCCCGGCAGGACATCTCGCTGAAATATATTGAGCGGCTCATGCCCGCGCTGAAAGCCGCCGGCCTGGTGGAGAGCGTCCACGGCATCGGTGGTGGCTACCGTCTGACGCGAGAGCCGGAGGACTACACCCTCTGGGAGATACTGGAGCTGGCGGAGGGCGATCTGGCACCGGTCACCTGCCTGCAGCCGGACGCGCCGGTGTGCCAGCGGGCCGGGGAGTGCCGGACGCTGGGCGTGTGGCAGGGATACTACAAGCTGACGCGGGACTACTTCACCCACATTACGCTGGCGGATCTGATGAACGCCCCGGCGGGGGACAACTACGTGATATGAGCAAAAAAAGAGACCGCAGGGCGGTCTCTTTTTTGCGTTTTGCGGTCAGGGCTGGTAGGTGAGGGTGAAGGTGTCGTCAGCGGCGCTATCGGTGTGCTGGTGTCCCTCCAGCGTGACGGAGGCCACGGCGTCCACGTCCACCAGACGGTCAAACACGTAGGTGTTGTCGGCGAAGGGGACGTCGTCGCTGCCGCGCATACAGCCCACCACCCAGTTCATCAGGCTGCGGCTGCTGCTCTCCACGGTGAACTCACTGCCGTCCTGATAGCGGATGGACAGCTCGTCCACAAGGGGCTCGCGGTCGGGATGGGCGTTGCGGATGCTCATGCCCAGCGGGGAGAGAGTCAGGGTCTCGCTGCCGGAGGTCAGGGTGGCGACGGGCACGTAGGTGCGGGGCTGCACGGCGATGGAGTAGGGCTGCCCCAGCTCGTCCTGCATAGTGACGTACAGCAGGTCGCCCTGCCGGAAGGACGTGCCGGCGGCGAAGTACAGCACCACGTTCAGGCAGGTGTCGGTGCTGGTCCCCTTGTCCACGTAGCACTTGGCGAACAGGGTATTGTCCTCGTCGGGGCTGCGGAAGTGCAGGGTGGGCTGGAGGGGCAGGTCGATACTCTCGCCGTAGCCCACGTCTGTGTAGCCGACGCCGGAGGGATTCTCCACGGAGTAGGTCAGCAGGCCCAGGCCGTTCTCATCGATCAGGAAGGTACCCAGCTTGATGGTATTGCCGTCCACGGTCATCTCTGCGTCCAGCTTGCTGAGGTACTGGCCCACCAGACGCTGGGTGGTCTGGACGTCGCCGGGGATGCGCTCCATATCCGGGACGGGGACAAGGCCGCCCTTGCCGTCGTCCACCACAGGGGTGGCAGCGTCGATGTCATCGGTGAAGGCGCGGTGGGTGGCGTCGTCCACCTTGTCGGCGGGGGATACATCTGCCTTGATAAGGGTCACAATACCGCTGGCCACGGCGACGGTCAGCGTCAGCGCGGCGGCAATGGCGACCACGGCGCTCTTGCCCAGTGCGCGGCGGGTCTTTTTCTCGTTCTGCATGGTTTTTCTTACCTCCGTCAGTGTGTCCGGGGAGGCGTGCAGCGGGGAAAAGGCTTTTTCAAATAATTCTCTGTCATGCATACTGCGGCACCTCCGATAAAATGTGTTTCAGTTTCTCTCTGGCGCGGGCGAGCCGGGTGCGCACCGTTTCCTCCGGTATGCCCAGCAGTCCGGCGATCTCCCTCTGGCGGTAGCCCTCGTAGTAGTACAGCAGCACCGGCAGGCGGTACCGCCTGTCCAGCGACATCACCGCGTCGAACAGCTCCCGGTACTGGGGCTGCTCAAACACCAGGGTGTTCTCATAGTCGGCGATGTCCTCCGCCTTGTGCCACGGGGCGCGGAGCACGTTCTTGCAGCGGTTGACCGTGACGCGAATGAGCCAATTCTTCACATGGGCGTCGCTTTCGAACGCCTTGTCCTGTCTGTACAGCTGTATCAATACGTCCTGGGTCACATCGTCGGCGTCGTCCCGGCAGCGCAGATAGCTGTATGCCACCCGGAACACCGTGTCCATATACCGTTCCGCCAGCGGGGTGAACTGTTCGTCCGTCATAGGGGTTCTCCTTTTGTTGAGGTGAAAGGCCTTTCATCTATCATACACCTGCGGAGCAAAAAACGTTTCAAAAAAGCAGAAAAAATGTAGAAAGAAAATAGAAGGAGAATAGAAAGAAAGTGGAAAGAAACAGAAGAAAAGACGAACGGACCTCGAAAGAGGTCCGTTCGTCATGTTTGTGAGGAGAAAATGGAAGGAAGAAAAACGCAGTATCAGTCCGCAAACAGCGGGGTGGAGAGATAGCGGTCGCCGGTGTCGGGCAGCAGGACCACGATGGTCTTGCCGGCGTTCTCCGGACGCTTGGCCAGCTCGATGGCGGCCCACAGTGCCGCGCCGGAGGAGATACCCACCAGCACGCCCTCGCGGTGACCCATTTCCTTGCCTGCGGCAAAGGCGTCGTCGTTGTCCACAGGGATGATCTCGTCGTAGATCTTGGTGTCCAGCACGTCAGGGACGAAGCCCGCGCCGATGCCCTGGATCTTGTGGGAGCCGGCGATGCCGGTGGACAGCACGGCGGAGGTCTTGGGCTCCACGGCGACTACCTTGACGGCGGGGTTCTTTTCCTTCAGGAACTTACCGGTGCCGGTGATGGTACCGCCGGTGCCCACGCCGGCCACGAAGAAGTCCACCTTGCCGTCGGTGTCGGCCCAGATCTCGGGACCGGTGGTCTCATAGTGCGCCTTGGGGTTCGCGGGGTTGACGAACTGGCCGGGGATGAAGCTTCCCGGCGTCTGCGCGGCGATCTCTTCAGCCTTGGCGATGGCACCCTTCATGCCCTTTGCGCCGTCGGAGAGAACGAGCTCTGCGCCGTAGGCCTTCATCAGCTGGCGGCGCTCGACGCTCATGGTCTCAGGCATGACGATGATGATGCGATAGCCGCGTGCGGCGGCCACGGATGCAAGGCCGATGCCGGTATTGCCGGAGGTCGGCTCGATGATGACGGAGTCGGGCTTCAGCTTGCCGCTTGCCTCAGCGTCATCAAGAATGGCCTTGGCGATACGATCCTTGACGGAGCCTGCGGGGTTGAAGTATTCGAGCTTGGCGAGGAGCTTGGCCTCGAGCTTTTCAGCCTTTTCGATGTGGGACAGTTCGAGAAGCGGGGTCTTGCCGATCAGCTGGTCCGCAGAAGTGTAAATCTTGCTCATAATGTTTCCTCCTGAACGATGTACGTTCTATATCAAATTTTTATTGTTTGTTTTATTGGTTTCGGTGATCGCTTGCATCTTATGTTCTGCCGCGGCGACATCGGAACGGGTGAAGGAATGGATTCACGTTCATTACCAACCTTTCGAGTAGGTATGTAGGGATTATACGATGCGCATTTGGATTTGTCAAGAGGAAATTTCAAAAAATTCTATTGAATTCCCATAAACCATGTAATATAATAGGAATATCAAAAGTTGAAAAAGGCCGACTCCCGTATGCCTTTCAACGGATGTGCTTAGAAAGGCGTGAACATACTATGATGATTTCAACCAAGGGCCGCTATGCGCTGCGCGTGCTCATCGACATGGCCGAGCACCAGACCGACGGGTACATCCCGCTCAAGGAGATCGCCAAGCGGCAGGACATTTCGGAAAAGTATTTAGAGAGCATCGTCAAATCGCTCGTCAAGGGCGGCGTGGTCGAGGGCATGCGCGGCAAGGGCGGCGGCTACCGCCTGTGCAAGAGCCCGGATCAGTTCACGACCGGTCAGATTCTGCGGCTGATGGAGGGCTCGCTCGCCCCCGTCGCGTGCCTCGAAGCCGGCAGCTCGCCCTGCGACCGCGCAGGGGAATGCCGCACACTCTCGCTCTGGGCGGGACTGAACGATGTCATCAATAAATATCTTGATCAGTACACGCTCGCGGATCTGCTGCGCGAAGATGGGGATTATGATTATGTAATATAATTACAGTTTCCCTGCACCGTGCAGGGGGACGCGATAAGGGAGGGGTGTCTCTTTTTAAAAAAGAGACACCCCTCCCTTAAACCCTCCCAGAGAAAATTTCACGTTGGTAGCCTCTGGCTCGAATGGCCTTTATGCCTCCGAAATGAAAATGCCTGCCAGGTGATGGTGCTAAACGACTTGGTTTGCTCCTATCTCCGCTGTCGCTCTGCTGATCTTGTAGAAGTGCACAGTAATTTCCGTCTAACGAGGTACTACTCAATGCGGCGAGCGCAGCAATGCCGCTATTTCGCACGCAGTCTGCCGCCGAGGTAACGTCACTCGCGCCTCACGATAGTAAGGCGCGGTTGATAGTTGTAACGATTCGCAGGGATTCATGGCGAAGCCATGTACACCGCACCCGATTGCGCAGCGCGTGCAGCTCTTCGAGCCTCAGACCGGCAATGTGCGGGGTCGAGGGGGAAGGCCCCTCGTCCTTTCTCTCGGGGGTTGTAAAGGGGGATACTCTCTTTCTTGAAAGAGAGTATCCCCCTTTAGCGCACTCCTGCACGATGCAGGAATCCCCTTCGCACCCTACGGTGCAACAATATGAACCCCCGCCGTGTACGTCTGATACCCCGACCCAAGGCTCGCGTAATACTGCACCGTCACGTCGGCGCTCTTGCCGTCGTCCGCGATCACGGCGTCCAGGACGTCTGCCTTTTCGTCCACGCTGACCCAGCCGCGACGGTAGCGCGGCAGCGTGAGCCCCTCCGCGCCTGTGATCTCCGCGATGCGGGATGTGCCGTCCGACTGCTGTTCCAGCCGGTAGCTCACGCCGACCGTCGCCAGAAACGTCTCGTTCCCCTCGATCCCGACAGGGGCGAAGTACGTGTGCTCCGCGCCGTCACCCTCCGTCCAGTCGGTGAGCGAGGTCTGCTGCGCGCTGCCCTCGCGCGTGACCGTCACCTTACGCTCGCCGCTCTTGCCGGAGACCGTCGCAATGATCGACACGCCGTCGGGCGCAAAGGCGAGGCCGCTGATCTCCTCGCCGCTCGCGAGTTCGAGCGCGGCGAGCTTCGTCCCGTTGAGCGCGTAGATGTCCGACCGGTAGGAGTAGACCGCGGTGGAAAGGTCATCTCCTTGCCAGATAAGGTTGTTGCCGGGGAAGGTCTTGAGCAGCGTGCCGGCCACGAAATTGAAAACCACGTAGAGGTCGTTTTTCTCCCCCAGGCTACCGAACGCCACAAAGTAGTTGCCTGCGGTCCCAATGTCCTCAAACCCTTTGAGCGACGGGTACTGTTCGGCAAAGTCCCAGCTTTTTCTGCCGATATAGATCGTTGTGTCATCCATTGCCACTCTGATCGTTTTCGGCGATACGCAGTACCAGCGCTGCACCTCGCTCGTCAAAATGAGCTCGCCGTCCTGTTGGGCAATGAGAAATTCGCTCTGGTCGATCAGCTCATTGACGCGCGCTGCGAATGCCTGCTGCGATTCGCCCCAATCGCCGTTCTGCGTTCCGTCCCAGTTCAGATAAATGCTCGTGTTGTTGTTTTCCACGATGTTCAGCTTGCCGCCGTCAAAGGTGTGAAGGCCGTAGTAGTAGGCACAATAGCTGATCGTGTCTTGATCTTTGCCCTCGAACAAGCTGTATTGCAGCAGCATGTCGCGTCCGTTTTCGCGGCAGAGGAAGTAGGTGTCGCCCTCGTGCATACGCTGGCGCATCAGTTCCTCGCCGTTGTCGTCGACGACGCACAGCTCATAGCCGCCGAACGCTTTCTCGCAGATGATCTGCTCTGCCCTGCCGTCGTTGTCGAGGTCGGCGGACGCCAGCGCCCTGCTTCCGTCGCTCTCCGACGGTTCTGCGCAGCGGATGACCGTGCCGTCGCCGTAGGAATGCAGCTCGGCGTTCAGCGTGGAGAACAGCAGCTCGCTCTTGTCTAAAAGCCTGTTGACCTCGTCCGCGAATTTCCGTGCCTCGGCAGGCCATGAATCGGCGGAATCGGAATTTACGCTGAAGCTCACCGAATTCTTCGCCAGCGTGGTCGTCCCGTTTTCACTGAGCATAAAGAGCTCGTAGGAATACGATGCCTCGCCCTGATAGATTGTCGGCTCATAGCGCAGCAGCGCCGTCTTGACGCTGTCCCGATAGAGGAAATAGCTGCTCCAGCCCGCGTGCGCCAGTCCCAGCTCCGCGCTCCAGAGCTCTTCGCCGCTCTGATTGCTCACCCGCAGCCGGTACGGCTCCTGCGTGGAAGTGCCAGTATAGGAGATCACTTCCTCGATCCCGTCGCCGTTCAGATCAGCGCGGGTCAGCTCGGTCGCGCCGCCGTTCAGGCGGACGATCCAGCGGTAGGGATGTGCCCCGCTGTAGGGAAGTCCCCCGCTGCGATAGCCCATCACGAGGTAAAGGCTGCCGTCCTTCTGCTGCAATAAGAGCCACTGGTCCATCGCCGTGAGCTCGTCCTGACGCCTGATTTCCGCCATCGGCACTGTCGCATTGACGTCCTCGCCCGTTCTCGTGCCGCGCCAGGCATGGGCATTTTCGCGGCGCAGCTTCGCGGCGCTCGTGCCGTCCCAATCTTCGCCGCTTCCGCTGCGGAACAGCCAGTCGAAATTGCTCACGGTCAGGTCGATCTCTTCCCACTCGGAAACACGGTAGTAGTACCCGCTGTCCTTCACATAGGCGCTCATCTGCGTATACACGCTGAAGTCCGCAAATGCCGAATCGCAGCAAATCCGCAGCTCCGGCCAAGTGCTGGAAAAGTTGTCCGAAAAGCTCGTTTCCCAGGCCGGATCGTCATAGACCAACTCGCCAAAGAGATAATTGCCGAGCGGCATGCCGCAGATCAGGCGCTCCACCTGCTGCGCAATATCCTCCGGCACCGTGGGATCGTTTCGATCCACGCACCACTTGACATAGTTTTTCAGCACCGTGCCGCCGGAACGCAGCCCATACAGCTGCGCTTTCTGATTGCCCTTGATGGGATTTGCCAGCACCTCACCCTGGGAGAGCATGAGCTCACGTTCTCCCGCGGCGCCCTCAAAATAGAGCCTTGCATAGCACTCCTGCATCGCCGACGCGCTGCCGAGGCGCTCATATTCTGCCGCGTCCAGCAGCGAAAGGACCGTCTTGATCTCCTCCGTCGACATGCGGTACTCCTCGCCGCTGTCTGCCTCCTCCATCTTGACGCTGATGCGCGTGATCTCCCCGCGCGAGGTGCCGAGCAGCGTCTCCGCATCGATGTCCGACCTCGGATTCGTCAAAAAGCACACGGCCACGATCACGACCGCGAGCACCGCCGCGGCGGCGACCCAAAACGCGGGCTTTTTGTAGTGCAGTGCGCTTTTCACGCGCATTTTGATGTTCCCCTCGCCGAATGCCAGCGGGCAGGCCGCGACGGCTCTTTTCGGCGCGGCGCAGGATAATAGCGCCTGTGAATAGTCTGCGCGTGCCGCACCGTCCAGCCCCTTGACGACTTTTTCATCGCACGCGAGCTCGATGTCGCGGCAGAAGAGGATGTAGGCGACCCACACCAGCGGGTTGAACCAGTGCAGCGCGAGCACGAGGTAGCCGAGCACCTTCCACCAGTGGTCGCGGCGGGTGAGGTGCGCGCGCTCGTGCGCGATGACGTGTGCCGCCGTTCCCTCGTCCATGTGCATGGGGAGATAAATGTTCGGCTTCACCACGCCGAAGACGAACGGCGAATCGACAAATTCGCTCTCGTAGATGTTATCTCGCAGCAAAATCGCCGTTGCGAGCTTTCTTTTCAGCTTTCCCGCGCTCACGAGCGCGTGGACGAGCAGCGCCGCC
>ENA-OOWN01002392-OOWN01002392.1-human-gut-metagenome-genome-assembly--contig:-NODE-2392-length-11669-cov-1.943947_pt1 | contig 11669 bp, 14 predicted proteins | sample MGYA00241406_ERZ501319 | MGnify/ENA primary metagenome ERZ501319 (study PRJEB25962, sample SAMEA2042734) | human gut metagenome | biome: human gut; feature: human-associated habitat; material: faeces... | reverse complement strand
ATGAGATACCGCTGCCCGCAGCGCACCACACTGCTGTTGCCGGAGGAACCCGAATATAACGAGATGAATTCTGCCATGAAAAACCTCTGATACACTCAAAAACAGCCCGCCGCATATGCAGCAGGCTGTTTATTTTCTGATACGTTACAGTGCCTGATCCAGTGCAGCGGGCATACGCTCCACCTTGCTGATGTCTGCACCCAGACCGCGCAGCTTTTCCACGATATTCTCGTAGCCGCGCTCGATGTGGCCGATCTCCTCGATCTCGCTGGTGCCGTCAGCCATCAGGGCTGCAACGACCATCGCTGCACCGGCGCGCAGGTCGGAAGCGCGGAGCGGAGCGGGAGAAAGCTTCTCCACGCCCTCGAATACGGCCACCTGACCGTCCACCTGGACATTCGCGCCCATCTTGCGCAGCTCATCCACATAGCGGAAGCGGTTATCCCACACGCTCTCGGTGACGGTGCTGGTGCCCTTGGCCACGCTCAGCAGCACACCCATCAGGGGCTGCATGTCAGTCGGGAAGCCAGGGTGCGGCATCGTGTTGATCTTCAGGGGCAGGATGTCGCCGGTGCGGCGAACCCGCACAGCATCGTCAAACTCCTCCACCTCAATGCCCGCACGGCGGAGCTTTGCGGTGATAGGCTCGAGGTGCTTGGGGGTGACGTTCTTCACCAGCACATCGCCGCCCGTAATCGCCGCCGCAATCATGTAGGTGCCGGCCTCGATCTGGTCCGGGATGATGCTGTAGGTGCAGCCGTGCATCTTTTCCACACCACGCACCTTGATGACATCGGTGCCTGCACCGCGCACATCCGCGCCGCACATATTCAGGAAGTTGGCCAGATCGACCACATGGGGCTCCTTGGCACAGTTTTCCAGAATGGTCTGACCCTTGGCCATGACAGCGGAGAGCATACCGTTCATGGTAGCGCCCACGCTGACCTTATCAAAGAAGATGTGTGCGCCGTTGAGCTCCTTGGCACGCACCGTGATCATGCCGTAGTCCACGCTGTCCTCTGCACCCCAAATGGTGAATGTGACCTTTGCCATATTGCAGGACGGCATTTTTGCCGACCCCTCGTATCTTGTACGCTCAAACTTGCTGACGGTGAAGTCATAGTCCCCCTCAGGGAGCAGGACAAAGTCCCCACCCTCGTTGACTATCTCATCTTCCCAGCCGTATTCCATAAAATTATCCATAGTGTTGTCCTCCTTTTAAAATGGTACTTTCTGATTTTCTCTGATAAGCGGCAGCATTTGCTCCCAAGCACCTATCAAACAGCCCTGCACAAAGTCGTCAGGATAGTTTGTGATAGGGGTATCATAAGGGAAATAGTTTCTCTGAGATACCACAAGACGTATATCCGATTCGCTTACGTTGTTGGCTCTCATAAGGTCTGCAAGTGCTTTCGGTATGCCCTCAGGGATAACGATAGGTGGTGGTGCAACGTCCTCAAAGCCGCTGAGATCAGTAAGAGGCTCGTTAGCTTTTGGCTCGTCTGCTTTCTGTTCTGTCTGTACAGGCTTTTTTGTCGTGGCATCTTCAACAGCTACTGCGGTAGCAACTGTAGCGGAACCGTTGCTGTGTTGCCCACTGAAAGTGAACAGGTGAGCTATACCACTATACTCAAAAGGCATTTCAGACGGAAGTCCGTCACGATTTTTAGCGTCCCAGCAAGGGTGATGTGTGGTGTACATAACACGGTCACCGCCCTGAGCCTTGAACTTCTTACCGTCCTTATCCACAGCTACTGCATATGTTTTGTAGTTTGCAAACAGCACCATATCTGCCCATTCTTTCACAAGAGGCGATATCTGAGAAGAGGTCTTTTTGCCGAGTTTCAGTTCCCAGCGGTCATAAGCACCCAGCTCGTCAGGCTGTTCAAACTTTCTCATCTGAGCGTGAGCCGTAAGCACAACGTTGATACCGCTGTCAACTACCTCCTGCAAGAGATTAAGAAACTTGCCTATCTCCTCTTTTTCGTAAACATAGCCGTTGCCGTAGCCGAAATCTTCAATGCCTTTCTTCTGATGTGCCGAGCAGATCGTTTCAATGCAAAGCTGTTCAGCCCAATCAAATGTATCAATGACAAGGGTCTTGCAGAGCCTGCCGTTCATAGCTTCCTTTACCTCGTTTTTGAGCATTTCCCAGCTTGTTGGCTTAGGGAAACGTCTGATGTTCAGCTTCTTTGTACTGCCCTCTGTATCAATAAATACAGGGTCGGGGAACTGAGCCGCAAAGGTGGATTTGCCTATGCCCTCAGGACCATATATCACGACTTTCTGTGCGGAGCTTACAACTCCTGATGTTATCTCATACATTAAAATGCACCTGCTTTCCAAGTTTTCGTTTCTGTGTTTTCGTCCTTATCGTTGTCCATTGACCTGCCGTCCTCGATAATGATACTGCACTCGTCACCTGTGGAAACTCTTGTGGCTATCGCCTGCAAGCCCTGTGCTTCAAGCCACTTGCCGAAGTCATCAAGGGTGTCGGTATCCATTTGTTCAAGCTTGTCCAGCAGGACAAAACCGCAGTCAGGGTTGAGCTTTCTCACGATAGAGGTAGCGACGATAAGCTGTTCTGCTCCGCTTATACTGTCCCACTTATGCCCGTTATACAGCAGCTCTCCGTCCTCAACTGAAAGCCCCTCAAGGGGCAGGTCGGCATTTTTGAGCAGGTCAGTTTTAGCCTGCCTTACGCCCTCTATTTGCTCAGTGAGATATGTATACTGTGAACGGTAGTCCTCAGCGTCTATCTCAGCTTTTTCCCTGTCGAGGTTTGCTCTTATCTTCTTGTTCAGCTCCTCAATATCTGAGATGTTCTTTTCAAGCTCCGCTGTGCTTTCGTCCAAGAGGTTTTCTGCGTCAAGGCTTGCAAGCTTGAAGTTGTTCGCTGCCGCTTCATAGCTTGCTTTTGCACGCTCATAGGCGGACTTAGCAAGCTCCAACTGCTTTTCGTAGTATTCTTTCTGGTCACGCTTACGCTGATTTTCGCCGTTGCGAGCAAGTATATCCTGCTGCTGTCTGATAAGCTCCGAAGCCGAAACAGGCTCGGAAGGAACGTTTGCGTACACAGGCATTTCCTTTGCAAACTTAGACTTCTGGTCAGCTATCCTGCCGATAGCGGTACGCTGGTCATAGAGGGAATGTTCCTTATGTTCCAACTGATAGAGCGTATCACCCACGCCGATTATTTTCAGCAGAGTTGAAGCTTTTTCTTTGTTTGACTGATTTATGAACTTAGGCAGGTCAAGTGCGAACTGTTCAACGAAGCTGTTCAAAAGCTGCTGACCGCCTTTTTTGCCTGTACTGTCGGTGACTTTGAGGGAGCTGTTCTTACCCGAACGCTCCACTACTATACCGTTGTCGAGGGTGATCTTCAAGTGCGGTTCGACAACAGACCCCTCACGCTGAGGAGAGGACGGCTTGTACTTATCACCGCCAAGCGCCCAAGCAATAGCATCAAGCACAGAGGTCTTGCCCTGCCTGTTCTTACCGCCGATAACAGTAAGCCCATTCTTTGCAGGCTCAAGCTGTACGGCTTTTATCTTCTTTACGTTCTCAAATTCAAGTGAGTTTATTTTTACTGACATTTTAGTTCGCTCCTCTCATATTTTCAAGCTTATCCCTTGTGCTGCATATTTTTCCGTACACTTCTCCGATATCAAAAGCTCTACGCTCACATGCCGACATTCCTTCGTAGATATCGAGTATATCTGTACAGGCTTTGTCTGCAGTATCATATGCTTGACAAATCTGTTCTTTTGTGCTATCATCAATTTGTATGTTATCGGTATCTTTTGATACCTCCGAGCTTGTGCCTGTTGCCGCAGGTGCAAGCTCGTTTTCTTTTAGGTACTCTGCCAAATACGCACCACACTTAAAATCTTTTTCGCATAGCGGACAATTTTCGCAACTAACAGTAAATTCTGTACAGTAGTTTACCGCCTTTTCAAACTCCTCTTTCGTTATCATCTTTATCCTCCTCGTTTTCAAAACGTTTCTCCCAGTGCCTATCCGCCACGCTCAGTGCAAGATAAATCACTACATCTATGCCTGCAAGCACGGCTACTGTTATCAGCAGTATTCCTACAATGCTCATTACCACTTTCCTTTCATTTCAACTTCGACCTTGACCACGGGTCTGCCTGCTTCTCTCACCGCACGCTTAATGCTCTCCTCCGCTTCCTCGTAGGCAGTTTCTTTTACGCTTACATACCACCTGTACGCTACATACATTGCAAGCACCACCAAGAGCGCTACCGCTGCGGCACATCTGATTATCTCTAACACGGCTATCATTTTCTCACGTCCTTTCAGATCTCTCCGCTATCCACTTGTCAAGCAGAGTTGAGTATATCTCATACACATACTCGTTAAGCTTAATGGCACACCCAAAAGGATACACGCCCTGTCTGAGCCCTGCGTTCAGCCTGTTCACATTTGTGTTGAAGCCTGCGGCTTTCAGCCGTTCCACCGCTTCTACCGATGATATCACTCTGAGCATTTAGTCCACCTCCTCGATTGCAACGATATTTCCGTCCATGTTCGTGTCATATGCCTTCATGATAGCTTCACGCTTGCTATCTGCATGAACTGTGAACACCTCTCTGACATTAAAGTCACTTATCGTCGTTACCTTGTACAGTTTCATTCTTGTACCTCCTTTTAAAAGCTTGATTAATCCTTTTCGCAGAGCAATTTTCCGTCAAGAGTCCAATACTGAATGACCTCTCTACAGGGGTCATTTTCTGTTCCTGCACCTTTCAAGGCTCTTGTTACGATCACCTGCTCAACCCTGGCATTGTCACACCCTCTTGGAATAGCAGTATTTTTCTGTTCCACTTTCTCACACCTCATTTTCTGTCCGTTCAATCGGACTGTTAGCTATTGACATCACTTGAATGAAGTAGTATAATCTACTCAACAAAGGTTTCAAGGCTTACACCGAAGTAATCGGCAAGTATTTTAAGCTTGTCTACCTTTGGCTTAGAGCGACCATTTTTCCAATCGCTAAGTGTTGTCTGAGGTATTCCTGTATCAAGCGATACACGATAAGATGTAAGACCTCGTTCGTCCATAAGCTTTTTAAAAGTGTCATACATATATAGTTTACACCTCCTTAACATTATGTTATTTAAAATACTTCGGTTTTGCGGTATAATAAGAATATCAAAAGTAAATATGTTTACTACGCCGCTTATACTCAGATTTTTCGTTGCTTGGTAAATCTTTAGTATGTGCTTAGTATACATCAATATTTCCTGATTGTCAAGAGAAAATACTAAACTTTTCTTTAGTAATGTAATCTTTGTGAAAGGTGTATAATTTATGTACGAAAAATTTAGCAAATTGCTACATGATTACGGTGTTTCAGCCTATAAAGTATCAAAAGAAACAGGAATAAGTCAAACCACATTCAGTGATTGGAAAAAGGGAAAGAGCCAACCGAAAGTCGATAAGCTTCAAAAAATCGCTGACTATTTCCACGTTCCACTTGACTATTTCACAGAAGATAATATCAAGGTCGAAGCACACAACGAGCCTATCTATCTTGATGACGAAACAAGAGATATAATAGATGAGCTGAGAACACGACCAGAAATGAAGATCCTCTTTAGTGTGTCAAAGAACGTCACCAAAGAGGATATAGAAGCTACAGTTGAGATTTTAAAGCGTATGCAAAAGGATAGTGAATAGATTGGATTATTGCATTAGATACGTTCCTTTGCCCATAACGGTAAAGGGTGTGACAGCAATGGATTCTGACGGATTTTATAATATATACATAAACTCTAGGCTATCCTATGAGGAACAAAAAAAGACTATAGCTCACGAAATGGAGCATATAGTCAGAGGTGACTTTTTCAGCTTTGATGCGCTTGAAGAAGTCGAGACGATGTAAGCGGAGTATCGTTATATGTATAATGATTTGGATACCAACAATAGGGTTTATCTATTGTACTGTGATATAGGAAACTATCGTCATTGGGTAAAAGAAAGTACTAATGCTGAAAAATTTTTTAGTAATTTCGATAAACTTATAAGTACTCTTAAAGAATTAATGAATATTAATTATGAGTATTTAGATCCTACACCCAGCTTTGAGCTTAACGAACTACAGGAAAACGAACAAAAATATTATCAGGCTTTTCTTTCACGCAGTTGGGTAACAACCATATCCGAAGCTGCAAGATTAAAAACCGATAAAGGAAAATGCAATAAAATAAAATCGTTCTTTGATAGTTTAGAACCGTACCAAGAGCGATTTTCAGAAGAAACATTGCAAATGCTTAATAAAGCAAAGAGCGAACAGCCCGACTATACTCTAAAGAAAAATAACAAATCCGAAAAAGATAGAATTTTTTTAATTAAAACCGATAAGATTCTTGATTTACAAAACGATATAATGACCAACATTGAACAAAATAACGATGACATTGCGTGGTTTTATCAAAATGGTTACTTACTATTTAATTTAATGTGTGAAGAGACTAGCTATGATATCTTGTATGATATTACTCGGATAATGCTTGCTTGCGTTAACGGAGAGAGATATTTAAGTTTAAAATACAATATGTCAAGATCATTAGCAAAAAAATATTGTATAACATCCTCGTCTTTAATAAATGGACACCGTAATATAAAAAAATATGCACGTTTAGGTAGTAAATACTTCATAAGTACTCACGGCGCACCTTGCGAAAAATGCCAAGAGCAGAGAGGGAAGATTTACGATATTAAGGACGCTGAGATTGGTGTGAATTTCCCGCCATTCTGTTCTCACGGTTGTTCAACTGCTCTTCTCTATTCAGACGGCATAACTAAAATAAATCAGCAACCTTTGTCATACCCTGATAAAAAATTTGCCAAAGCACTAAATCTATATATGGACGGACAATATGAACAAGCTGCCGAATATGGATTAGAAGCCTGTTTACTCGTCCCGGAAAGCGAAAGATATATTCAGCACGTACCTGAAATGCTTGCAAAAGTCAACCGATACAAAGAAGCAGTACAAATTTTAGACAACTATATATCAATAACGCCTAATCCACGAGATGATTATACAAAACAACGAGACAGATATAAGAAAAAAATAAAATAAAAAAAATCTCGCCCCCAAGTGCTACCAACACTCAGAGGCGAGCAGAGCGGATACTACCAATATCAGCTCAAAAATTCACACCCAAACTAGTTAATAAAGGGCGAATTCTGCCCTTTTATTGTAGCACACTTTTTTAAGAGTGTCAAGAATAGGAGGAAAATATGCTATGTAAAAAATGCCGCAAGGAAATTCCTGACGGCTCAATTTACTGCAACTTCTGTGGTAAAAAGCAGGAGACCACAAAACGAAAAGTCCGCCGCAGACCACGAGGAACAGGCACGATAAGATACAAGCCTGAATACAAAAACCGCCCATATGTGGTTTTCAGCCCTCGAACAACGTCCGGCACAGGTGAAAAGTACATCGGCTGCTTCAAAACGGCAGCAGAGGCACAAGCCGCCCTTGATAGTTACTTCAACTCTACGCACATAGATCATTCCAGCCTAACTCTTGCACAAGCGTATGAGAATTGGAGTTCCGAGCATTTTGAAAGCCTTACAAAGAGCGGTGAGCAGGGCTACAAGACCGCATGGAGATACCTTGATAGTATCGCAGGCAGGAAAATGTCAGAGCTTAAAACAGCAGATTATCAGAGGTGCATAACCGAATGTGCCAAACGTTTCAGCCGTTCGCAATGCGCAAAAATCAAGCAGCTATGCTCACAGCTCTGCAAGTATGCCGCCCAAAATGACATCATAGACAAAAACTATGCTGAATACATAACACTTCCAAAAGAGGTTAAGAAAGAGAAAAGAATTTTTACAGCGGAAGAGCTTGAAAAGCTGTGGAAACACTCTTCGGATAGATCTGTCCAAGTCATTTTGTTTATGATCTACACAGGCTTTCGTATCGGTGAGGTGTTCACGATACTTAAAAAGAATGTCCACCTTGCCGAGAACTACATGATCGGCGGCATCAAGACCGAAGCGGGCAAGGACAGACTTGTGCCGTTTCCGTCACAGATACCCGAAATAAAGACGTTTGTACAAGATTGGTACAATGAAAGCAAGACAGATTTTTTGCTGAATGGAGATGTAAACAATTTCAGAAAACGCAATTTTTACCCTGCACTTGCCGAATGCGGTGTGATACCTGAGCCGACAGTTACAGAGCTAAAAAGCGGCAAAACGACAAAGAAATATGACACAGAGATAACGCCACATTGTTGCCGTCACACTTTCGCCACCCTCTCAGCAGATTGCGGTATGCAGCCCGAAAAATTACAACGTATCATCGGTCATGCCAAGTATGAAACAACGGCAGATATATACAATCACTCAGGGCAGGACGCAAAAGCACTAGCGGAAGAAATGTCAAAGTTAAGAAAGCCAGTGGAACATTAGTGGAACATTTCACCGATAAGCGCCGATTTTACGGCATTTCTTGATTGGTTGGTAAGGACGAGGTCACCGGTTCAAGCCCGGTTAGCAGCTCCAGCAGGTGCTTGCACCTGCACCCAAATCCGCTATCATTTATGGTAGCGGATTTTTTTGTCGCCGCCCATGGGTACGATACCCTACACACAAAAAACACCGTCCGAACTCCTCGGACGGTGTTATATTTTTATCTCGTATTACAGATTTGTATACTCCATAAGGCTCTTATCCACCTCACGGGCAACATCTCTGCCCTCTCTGATAGCCCATACTACAAGTGACTGTCCTCTGCGCACGTCGCCTGCGGCAAAGACGTTCTTCACGTTCGTCTGATGTGTGCCGTCGGCTGTTGCGATATTCGTTCTGCCGTCTACCTCAACGCCAAAAGCCTTTGTGAGATAGCTTTCAGATCCCAGAAAGCCTGCCGCAATAAGAACAAGTTCGGCCTCTACCTTGTATTCGCTGCCCTCAACAGGCTTCATTATCGTTCTGCCTGACTTAGGGTCTTTCTCCGGGGAGAGCTTTACAAGCACTGCGCCCTTAAGATTGCCCTTTTTGTCTTTGAGAAACTCCTTGACAGTTGTCTGATAAACTCTCGGGTCATGACCGAACACACCGATAGCTTCCTCCTGGCCGTAATCTGTCTTGCAGACCATTGGCCACTGCGGCCATGGGTTGTTCTCGGCTCTCGTGTCAGGAAGCTTTGGCATCATTTCAAGCTGCAAAACGCTCTTTGCGCCATGTCTTACGCTTGTACCAACGCAGTCATTTCCAGTATCTCCGCCACCTATTACCATGACGTTCTTGCCCTTTGCGGAAATGTGGTTTTTATCCGTAAGGCCGCCGTTCAGCAGCGCCTTAGTTGTGGATTTCAGAAAATCCACTGCAAAATAGATACCCTTTGCATCTCTGCCCTCGGCTTTGATATCTCTAGGGTTTGAAGCACCACAACAAAGTATTACTCTGTCGAAGTCCTTGAGAAGCTCAGCCGCTGTGATATCCTTGCCCACATTAACGCCTGTGCGGAACTCGATGCCCTCTTCTTTCATTATGTTTATCTTGCGCTCGATTATCTGCTTTTCAAGCTTCATGTTCGGTATGCCGTACATAAGCAGACCGCCCACTCTGTCCTCACGCTCGAAAACTGTTACACTGTGACCTCTCTGATTGAGCTGGTCAGCGGCAGCAAGACCTGACGGACCTGAGCCTATAACAGCGATAGTCTTTCCTGTTCTTACCTTTGGCACTCTTGCTGAAGCATATCCGCAGGCATAGGCATTTTCGATAATGCCGTATTCGTTAGCCTTTGTGGTAACAGCGTCGCCATTAGCTCCGCAAGTGCAGGCTTTTTCGCAAAGTGCAGGACAAACTCTTGATGTGAACTCAGGAAAATTGTTCGTCATATGAAGTCTGTAATATGCCTGCTCCCAGTTGCCCTTGTATATAAGGTCGTTCCATTCAGGGATAAGATTGTTAAGCGGACAGCCTGAAAATGCGTTGCCTATCTTCATTCCTGCCTGACAGAACGGCACACCGCAGTCCATACATCTTGCTCCCTGCTTCTGCTGCTCCTCCTTTGAAAGAGGAGTGTGAAATTCATTAAAATTCTTTATACGTTCCTCAACGGAGAACGCTGCTGCGTCCTCACGCTTATAGTCCATAAAACCAGTTGGCTTTCCCATATCTCAACTATACTTGCTTTCAAAGCAAGTATATCCTCCTTTCGATTTTAAAAGTACAATATCTCATGTGCGCAGGCTTACTGCTTGCCGTTGATGATCTGATAGAATGCTTCTATCTGCGCCTGATCGCTACTCATACCCTTTTCTTCCATTGAAGCTATAGCAGACATCATCTTCTTGTAATCGTGAGGGATTATCTTCTTGAACTTAGGCAGATATTCCTCAAAGTTATCAAGAATACGCTTGCCCTTTTCAGAGCCTGTTGCGTCAACGTGCTGCTGGATAAGGTCTTTGAGCTGAATGATATCGTACTTCTCCTTGACCTCAGAGAAAAGTACCATTTCCTTGTTGAGTCTTGTGTAAAGGTGTCTGTCCTCGTCAAGAACGTAAGCTACACCGCCCGACATACCTGCCGCAAAGTTTTTGCCCGTCTTGCCGATAACTACCACACAGCCGCCTGTCATATACTCACAGCCGTGGTCGCCAACGCCCTCGACAACTGCCACTGCGCCTGAGTTTCTTACGCAGAAACGCTCGCCTGCAACACCGTCGATGAACGCCTTACCGCTTGTTGCGCCGTAAAGTGCAACGTTACCGATAATGATATTGTCCTCGGCTTTGAAAGTGGAATCCTTTGGAGGATAAACAACGAGCTTACCGCCTGAAAGTCCCTTGCCGAAATAATCGTTAGAGTCGCCCACAAGCTCGAGGGTCAAGCCGTTCGGGATAAATGCGCCGAAGCTCTGTCCGCCTGAGCCGTTGCAGACTATCTTGTATGTATCGTCAGCAAGTGTGTTATAATACTTTCTTGTTATCTCTGAACCGAAGATAGTACCGAATGAACGGTCTGTGTTCTTGACATTTACTGTGATAGACTTCTTCTCACCACTCTTAAGGTTTTTCTCAAACTCCTTCATGAGTACCTTTTCATCAAGAGTGTTTTCAAGCTTGAAGTCATACTTGGATTTCTTGTTGTATTCTACCTTTTCTGAAACGTAATCAGAGTTGATGATATTAGAAAGGTCAACTTGTGCCGCAGTGCCTGTGATACCAGCCTTTGGCTTGATAAGGTCAATTCTTCCCACAAGCTCGTCAACTGTTCTTACGCCAAGCTTTGACATATATTCTCTAAGCTCGGAAGCCACGAATATCATAAAATTCATTACATATTCAGGCTTGCCGGGGAACTTCTTTCTAAGCTCCGGGTTCTGTGTTGCAACACCAAATGGGCAAGTATCAAGATTACATACTCTCATCATTGCACAGCCAAGTGTTATCAGCGGAGCGGTAGCAAAGCCGAACTCCTCTGCGCCAAGGATCGCTGCGATAACAACATCACGGCCTGTCATGAGCTTTCCGTCTGTTTCGATAACGACCTTGTTTCTAAGACCGTTCTTGATAAGGGTCTGGTGTGCTTCTGCAAGTCCAAGCTCCCATGGAAGTCCTGCATTGTAGATAGAGTTTCTAGGAGCCGCACCTGTACCGCCGTCATAGCCTGAG
>ENA-OOWN01002360-OOWN01002360.1-human-gut-metagenome-genome-assembly--contig:-NODE-2360-length-11788-cov-2.764596_pt1 | contig 11788 bp, 9 predicted proteins | sample MGYA00241406_ERZ501319 | MGnify/ENA primary metagenome ERZ501319 (study PRJEB25962, sample SAMEA2042734) | human gut metagenome | biome: human gut; feature: human-associated habitat; material: faeces... | reverse complement strand
AGACTCCCAATCTTCATTAACCTTAAATCTAATACCATGAAAAACACGATGCAAAGGTAAGGGTTTTATGTTATGAGACATATAATTGGGGCGAAAATCTGCATTGAATTAACTATTTTTATGTTTTAAAGCGGGAAAGCGGAATTTTTACACCGGTTTTTTCTGCTTGGAATGGAGATTCCGGGGCTAAGCGCTTGGTGATTCGTTTTCAATAATGTATCTTTGTCCTTAAAACTAAAAAGAAAGACAGAATGAGAAGACAGTTTGTAAGATTGGCATTGTGTCTGTTCCTGCTGGGGGGATCCGTTGCGTATGCCCAGAGCGGAATGACCGACAACCAGGTGATAGAATATGTGCAACAGGCGCTTCAACAGGGCAAGGACCAGCAAACCATTGCGATGGAGCTGCTGGCCAAGGGGGCCACTCAGGAGCAGTTGCTGCGATTGAAATCTCAGTATTCGGGTGCGACGGGCGCGTCGGCCACAGGCAGCGGTTCTCTGGCGGGAGAAGACAGCTCGCTGCTGGGCTCGGATTCGCGGGCACGGAAAACCACTTCAAACGGTACGGAAGAGGATGCGTCGGAATTCCTGGAGATGAATTCCTTGAATGTGGACAAGAGCATGTGGTCGGAAGACATGCAGAAGACCATGAAGAAGCGTCGCAAACTGACGACGGTGGTTACCAGCGAAAATGATGTGTTCGGACGGAATATCTTCAACATTGAACAGCTGACTTTCCAGCCTAACCTGAGCATGGCTACGCCGGAGAATTACCGCCTGGGACCGGGCGACGAGGTGATTATCGACGTGTGGGGCGCCAGCCAGAATACCATGCGGCTGGAGATTTCGCCCGACGGCTATGTGAACATCATCAACCTGGGTCCGGTGTACCTGAACAACATGACGATTCAGGAGGCACGCCAGCTGCTGAAGCAGGAATTGGGAAAGATTTATGCGGATTCGGGCAACAACATCCAGGTGACATTGGGAAATATCCGTACCATCCAGGTGAACGTGATGGGGGAAGTGATGGCGCCGGGTACGTATTCGCTGTCATCGCTCTCGACAGTATTCCATGCGCTGTACGTGGCAGGTGGTGTGAGCGACATCGGTAGCTTGCGTAACGTGCAGGTGGCCCGCGGCGGCAAGACGTTTGCCCGTCTGGACGTGTATGAGTACATCATGAAGGGCCAGATTCAGGACGACATCCGCCTGCAGGACGGCGACGTGGTGATTGTGCCTACCTACGACGAGCTGGTGAAGATTACGGGTAAGGTGAAGCGCCCGATGTTCTACGAAATGAAGAACGGGGAATCGGCGGCCACTTTGCTGAAGTATGCCGGCGGTTTTGCTTCGGATGCTTACAAGAAGAGTATCAGGGTGTTGCGTAAGGACGGTAAAGAATTTTCCGTGAAAACGGTGAACGATATAGACTATTCTGCGTTTAAATTATTAGACGGTGATGTGATTTCGGTGGATTCGATTCTGAACCGCTTTAACAACCGTCTGGAAGTGAAGGGGGCTGTGTATCACCCGGGAGTATTCGAGTTGAGCGGTTCGCTGAACACGGTACGCCAGCTGGTGGAAAAGGCCGACGGACTGTTGGGTGATGCCTTTACAGGACGTGCGGTGTTGTATCGCGAACGGGAAAACCTGACGAAGGAGGTGTTGCCGGTTGACATTCAGGGTATTCTGAACGGTACGTCGCCCGACGTGGCCTTGCAGAAGAATGACATTTTGTATATCCCGAGCATCCATGACTTGCAGGACATGGGCAAGGTGACCATCAGCGGTGAGGTGAACAAGCCGGGCAGCTATACGTATGCCGACCACATGAGTCTGGAGGACCTGGTGATTACAGCGGGCGGTTTGAAGGAATCGGCTTCGCTGGTGCGCGTGGACGTGTCACGACGCATCCGTGACCCGAGAGGGACGACGGAATCGGACGTAATTGGACAGAATTTCTCGTTCGGACTGAAGGATGGTTTCGTGGTGGACGGTGAAGCGGGATTTGAACTGCAACCGTACGACCAGGTGTTTGTGCGCCGCAGCCCGAGCTACAACGAGCAGGTGAACGTGACGGTGGACGGTGAGGTGCTGTTCCGCGGTGACTATACGCTGAACACGAAGAGCGAACGTCTGAGCAGCCTGATTCAGCGTGCCGGCGGGGTGAGCCGTTATGCGTATGTGCGTGGAGCGAAGTTGCGCCGCGTGGCCAACGAGGAGGAGCTGCGCCGCATGGAGGATGTGGTGAAGATGATGCGCCGTGAAATCGGTGATGCCATGGCCAACACGCTGGGACTGAAGGTGGACAGTACGTTTACGGTAGGTATCGACCTGGAAGCGGCGCTGGCGAACCCGGGCGGAGACGCTGACCTGGTGTTGCGCGAGGGCGATGTGCTGACCGTGCCGGAATATAACAATACGGTAAAGGTGAACGGAGCGGTGATGATGCCGAACACGGTATCGTATGCGGCAGGCAAGAGCGTGAAGTATTACCTGAGCCAGGCGGGCGGTTACTCTGCCAACGCCAAGAAGAGCCAGAAGTTCATTATTTATATGAACGGACAGGTGGCCGAAGTGAAGGGCAGCGGCAAGAAACAGATTGAGCCGGGCTGCGAAATCGTGGTGCCGAACAAGACGAAGAAGTTCAACTTTGCGAACATAGTATCGAATGCGACTTCGTTTGCTTCACTGGCTACGATGCTGGCTTCACTGGCTACGATGATGAAATAACCTTTAAATCTATGAGTATATGAACATGAAACTGAGACTGATTGTCATGAACTTCCTGCAGTTTGCCGTGTGGGGAGCGTATCTTACCTCAATGGGTACGTACCTGGCGGGTGTGGGATTAGGCGGACATATCGGAATTTTTTACGCCATGCAGGGGATTGTGTCCCTGTTCATGCCGGCTGTGTTGGGTATTGTGGCTGACCGCTGGATTCCGGCGCAACGGTTGCTGGGGCTGAGCCATCTGTTGGCTGCCCTGTTTATGGGTGGTGCAGGCTATTATGCCATGACTACGGGGCCGCAGGTGGAATTTGCACCGCTGTTCGCGTTCTATTCCGTAAGTGTGGCGTTCTACATGCCTACGCTGGCTCTGTCGAATTCGGTGGCTTATACGGCGCTGGACAAGGCGGGGCTGGACACCATCAAGGCGTTTCCACCGATACGTACGTTCGGGACCATCGGTTTCATTTGTTCCATGTGGCTGGTAGATTTACTGGGATTCCAGTCGAACTACATGCAGTTCTTTACCTGTGCGGCATGGGGCGTGGTGCTGGCCGTATATGCCCAGACGCTGCCGGAATGTCCGGTGAGCCGTGCGCAGGGGGGACAGAAGTCGCTGGTAGAAGCATTGGGGCTGAGGGCGTTTCTGCTCTTCAAGAACCGCAAGATGGCGGTGTTCTTCATCTTCTCGATGCTGCTGGGCGTGTCCTTGCAGATTACCAACGGCTTTGCCAACCCGTTTATCACGAGCTTCAGCGCCATTCCGGAATATGCCGATACCTTTGGCGTGCAGCATGCCAACCTGCTGATTTCGCTCTCGCAGATCAGTGAAACGTGCTGTATCCTGCTGATTCCGTTCTTCCTGGGACGCTTCGGCATCAAGAAGGTGATGCTGATTGCCATGGTGGCGTGGGTGCTGCGCTTCGGACTCTTCGGCCTGGGTGACCCGGGCAGCGGGGTGTGGATGTTCGTGCTGTCGATGATTGTGTATGGCGTGGCTTTCGACTTCTTCAACGTGTCGGGATCGCTGTTTGTCGACAAGGAGACGGACCTGTCTATCCGCTCGAGTGCGCAGGGACTGTTCATCATCATGACGAACGGTATCGGAGCCACGGTGGGTACGCTGAGTGCGCAGGCGGTGGTGAACTGCTTCGTGGACTTCAATTCGCAGGCACCGCAGGTGGAAGGCTGGAGCCGGGCGTGGTTCGTGTTTGCGGCCTACGCGCTGGTAGTGGCGGTGACTTTTGCACTGGTATTTAAGTACAAACATAAAGTAGATAACGATTAATGTGAATCTGAAGATGGAAAAGAAAGACGAATTTGTAGAAATGCGGGTCCGTACCATTGACGAGGCCATGAAGGTGGATGAACTGATCGGGCATCTGACATTTAATCAGGTGCTGGACGATGAGGAGAAGATGGATATTATGATGCTGGACGGGCAGAACTTCAAGCTGCTGCTGGAGGAGGTGAACGAACCGCACCGGATGATGCTGGGGATTATCAACCCCGACGAGGCGGACTTGCTGTACGCGGCTGTTAACGACCCGGAAGGCACGGATGCCACGCTGCCTTATCAGACGGTGCATATTCTGAAGGAGCTGGGTGTTACCGTGGAAAAGGTGGTGGTAAAGGACAAGGTGAAGTTGTTGCACCGTGCGATTGTGACTCTGCGCAAGGAGGACGGCTCGGTGATGGAGATGCAGCTGACACTGTTCGACGCGCTGGTGGTGAGTCTGATAGCCGGTGTTCCGTTCTATGTGAACGCGAAGTTCCTGGAAGACCCCCGGTCGGGCTTTACCAAGTCTGTGCCTAACACGAAGGCGCTGCTGCTGCGGTTGATGCCGCTGAAAGGGCTGGAGCGGGAGATGGAGGATGCCATCCGCCGCGAGGACTATGAGTATGCGGAGCTGATCAAGCAGGAAATGGCGACCCGCAACAAAGAAGAAGAGGACGATTACGAAGATTTGGAGGATTTAGAAAAAGAATTGTAATTATGCACGTGTTTTATACACCGGATATTGCGCAGACGCTGGAGCTGCCGGAAGAAGAAGCGGGCCACTGCCTGCGGGTGCTGCGCCTGGGAGTGGGCGAGGAGATTATGCTGACCGACGGAAAGGGATGCTTTTACCGGGCGGTCATTTCGGCAGCTACGCAGAAACGCTGTGTGGTGAAGGTGGTGGAGAAAACGGAGCAGGAGCCTTTCTGGAAGGGGCACCTGCACCTGGCTCTGGCGCCTACGAAGAACATGGACCGCATGGAATGGCTGGCGGAGAAGGCCACGGAAATCGGTTTCGACGAGCTGACGTTCCTGAACTGCCGGTTCTCGGAACGGAAGGTCATCAAGACGGAGCGGGTGGAGAAAATCGTGGTGTCGGCCGTGAAACAGTCGCTCAAGGCACGCAAGCCGGTGGTGAACGAGATGACGGACTTCCGCCGCTTTATGGAGCGGGAGTTTACGGGACAGAAGTTTATCGCCCACTGCTATGAGGGGGAAAAGCCTCTGCTGCGCGACGTGCTCCGCAAGGACGAGGACGCCGTGGTGCTGATTGGTCCGGAAGGGGATTTCAGTCCGGAGGAAGTGGCGCTGGCTGCAGAAAAGGGCTTTCAGGCAGTGAGTCTGGGCAAGTCGCGCCTGCGTACGGAAACGGCGGCACTGGTGGCCGTACACCTGATGAACCTGACGCACGCGGAATAAGCTGATGTGTAACTTTTAAATAGAATCATTATGAAAAAGACATGGAAATGGATGGGAGGCCTGGCTTTGGGTATGGCTTTCCTGTTGTCTGCCTGCGGGGAAGACAATGCGTACACCAATACGTTGCCAAAGGATGCGGCTGCAGTGTTCTCGTTCGACCTGATGGAGATGGCACAGAAGTGTGACCTGAACGACCAGGTGAAGCAGTCGATGGGGCAGATGATGAAATCGAGCCTGAAGGGCAGTGCGGATGCCCTGGTGGACAAGCTGATGGAGAATCCGGAAGAGAGCGGGTTGAAACTGACCGACCGGGTGTACTTCTTTGCAGCTTCTCAGATGGAAATGGGCGGTGTGCTGGTGCGCATGGCCGACAAGGGAAAACTGGAAGATTTGATAAAAATGCTTCAGGAGCAGAACGCGTGTGAAGCACCTGCCGATGGTGACGGTTGCCGCTGGACCGTAGGTGGCGGCGGACTGATGGCCTGGACGGACGATGCGTTTCTGATGCTGGCGGGCAACGGGAACCCGAAGGACTTGCAGCATCAGGCTTCGATGTGGCTGCGCCAGAAAGAAGGGGAGGGCTATTCGGGCACTCCGGAATTCAAGAAATTAGAGGATGCCGACGAGGATGTGGCCATGGTGACTTCGCTGAACGCCATGCCGAAGAGTTACCTGGGCCCGGTGACGATGGGGCTGCCGGCTGACTTGAACCTGAATGATTTAAAGATATTTTCTACACTCGATTTCCAGGCTGGAAAGGCTGTGATGGAAGTGGAGACGCTGCTGGAGGGCAAGTTCAAGGACTTGCTGAAGAAGCAGGCGGAGGTGAGCGGCGAACTGGACGGCACGTATCTGAAGGTGTTCCCTGCCAATACGGTGCTCTGGATGGCTGCCAACGTGAACGGTGAAAAGGCGTATGAGCTGTTGCGTGAGAACCCGACGGTGCGTCAGGAGCTGGATAACTCGATGATGCCGCTCGACTTTGAAGCTATCTTCAAAGCAGTGAAGGGTGACGTGGCAGTGGCCATGCCGGAGATGTCGTTGAAGCCGGGCTTCATCCTGTATGCCGACGTGAAAAACGGTGACTTCATGCGTACGTTTGAGGACTTGAAACCGATGCTGGCCATGACCAACGGTCAGATGCAGCTGGTGGACAAGGGCGAGAATGCCTATCAGTTTGTGGCTGCCAACGGTGCGGCACTGGGCATGGGCCGCGGACCGGTGTCTTTCTGGCTGGGCGTGAAGGATGACCGCTTCTACCTGACGAATCAGGAGGACCTGATTGGTCGTGAGGTGAAGGGACTGTCGCTGAAAGACTGTGACTGGGCCAAGGACGTAAAGGACAAGCATTTCTACCTGAACGTGAACTTCCAGGCTTTGTCTGCCGTTCTTCCGCAGATTCCTTACGTAGGTATGCTGGACTACCTGAGCATTGAATCGGATGAACCGACCAAGGCTCGCCTGGTGCTGCAACTGAAGGACCACAAGGAGAATGTGCTGAAGCAGCTGGTACAGATAGTTAATAATTAATAGTGAATAATGAATAATGAATAATGAATAATGAAGAATGAATAACGGAGAGCATTCTTCATTATTAATTCTTCATTGAATAAAATGAACAACATGGATTTGACTTGCGGCCACTTTGTAAATCCGTTTACTGATATCGGGTTTAAGATTATCTTCGGGCAGCCTGCCAGCAAGGAACTGCTCATCACATTGCTGAATGAGCTGTTGGCGGGGGAGCATCGCATAGAGAACCTGATTTTTCTGGACAAGGAAAATCATTCGGACAGTATGGCGGATGCAGGGATTATCTATGACCTGTACTGCCTGACCGACACGGGAGAATACATCATCGTGGAGATGCAGAACCGTTTTCATAGTAGTTTCCTGGACCGTACGCTGTTTTACATGTGTCGTGCCATCGGGCGGCAGGTGGAGAATCTGCGTGAGAAGAGGCGGAAGGAACGTGAGTTGCAGACCGGGAAGCCGGAGACGGAGGAGGATTTTCTGCTGAGTGAGCCGATGCAGGAAAATTATGGGTCCAGATACAAGCTTTCGACCGTGTATGGCATTTTCCTGATGAACTTCCGTGAGCCGGGACTGGAAGAGAAGTTCCGCACGGACACCGTGATTGCCGACCGTGAGAGCGGAAAGGTGGTGAACCCTCATTTCCGGCAGATTTTTTTGCAGTTCCCTTACTTCACCAAGGAACTCAAGGATTGTGAAACACTTTATGATAAACTGATTTATACATTGAAGAATATGCAACATTGGAACCGAATGCCGGACGCGCTGAAGGAGCAGGTGTTCAGCCGTCTGGAAGAACTGGCTGCCGTGGCCAATCTTTCATTGGAAGACCGTATCGCTTACGACAAGGCGCTGGACCGTTACCGTGTGAGCCGTATCGTGGAAGAGGATGCACGTGAAGCCGGATGGAAGAAAGGGCTCGCGGAAGGACGTGCGGAAGGACGTGCGGAAGGGCTCGCGGAAGGACAAGCTAAAGAGAAAGTTGCCATTGCACGTAACCTGAAATCGCTGGGTTTGAGTACTGCTCAGATAGCCCAGGCTACCGGATTGACCGAAGAGGAAGTGGAATCGACAGTTAATAATTAATAGTGAATAATGAAGAATGAAGAATTAAGAATTAATAATGAATAACGGAGAGCATTCTTCATTCTTCATTATTAATTCTTCATTGAATAAAATGGACACAATAGAATTACAGCAGACCCTGCCGGAGGTATTCGCCGGACGCGACGGAATCGTGTCGGACGTGTGGCACCGGCAGGTGGCTTTTCAGAAAGGAAAGATGTATCTGATTGAAGCGGCGTCGGGCACGGGCAAGTCGTCGCTTTGCAGTTTTATTTATGGGTACCGTACGGACTACCAGGGGATTATCACCTTCGACGGGGAGAACGTGCGGAAGCTCACGGTGAAGCAGTGGACGGATATCCGCAAGCGCTCGCTGGGCATGCTGTTTCAGGAACTCCGCCTGTTCGGGGAACTGACGGCGTGGGAGAACGTGCAGCTGAAGAACGGGCTGACGGGCTTCTGCCGCAAGCAGCAGGTGAAGGACTGGTTTGAGCAGCTGGGCATCGCCGACAAGTGGGATGTGAAGGCGGCCAGGATGTCGTACGGGCAGCAGCAGCGCGTGGCTTTTGTGCGGATGCTGTGTCAGCCGGCCGACTTTTTCTTCCTGGATGAGCCGGTGAGCCACCTGGACGACGGCAACGGGCAGATTATGGCGCGTATCCTGAAGGAGGAAGCGGCTCCTCAGGGTGCGGGAGTGATTGTGACGTCCATCGGCAAGCACCTGCCGCTGGAGTATGACAGGGTGCTGAGTTTGTAAGGTATTAACACGAAGACGGATATGATCTGGAAATTATTGAGGCAGCACATCAGTGTGGCGCAGCTGGCAGGATTCTTTCTGGCCAACTTGTGTGGTATGGTGATTGTGCTGTTGGGCATACAGTTTTACAAGGACGTGTTGCCAGTGTTTACGCAGGGCGACAGTTTCATGAAGAAGGACTACGTGATTGTGAGCAAGCAGGTGAGCACGCTGGGCAGCCTGGTGGGCAAGGGAGGTACGTTCTCGCGTGCCGACATAGCCGACATGGAGTCGCAGCCGTTTGCCAAGCGGACGGGAGCGTTCACTCCGGCACAGTTTCAGGTGTCGGCCGGCATGGGCATGGCGGGCATGCAGCTCTCTACGGCGATGTTCTTCGAGTCGGTGCCCGACGAGTTTGTAGACGTGCGGCTGGAGGGCTGGACGTTTCGCGAGGGGCAGACGGAAATTCCTATCATCATCCCGCGCAACTACCTGAACCTGTATAACTTCGGCTTTGCACAGAGTCGCAACCTGCCGCAGCTCTCGGAGGGCGTGATGGGAATGATGACGCTGGATGTGCGGCTGAGCGGACGGGGACGGACGGAGCGCATGAAGGGGCGTATTGTGGGTTTCTCCAACCGGCTGAACACGATTCTGGTGCCGCAGGCGTTCATGGAATGGGCCAACGCCACATTGGGTGACGGCGGGCAGACGGCTCCCTCACGACTGATTGTGGAGGTGGATAATCCGGTGGACGACCGCATCGCGAAGTATTTCAAGCAGAAAGGGTATGAGACGGAAGGCGACAAGCTGGATGCGGGAAAGACGACGTGGTTCCTGAAGATGGTAGTGGGCATCGTGCTCACGGTAGGCCTGATTATCAGTGTGCTGTCGTTCTACCTGCTGATGCTGAGCATCTACCTGCTGTTGCAGAAGAACACGAAGAAGCTGGAGAACCTGCTGATGATTGGGTTCAGTCCGGCGGCGGTGGCGCGTCCGTATCAGGCACTCACGGTGGGACTGAACGCGGCGGTGGCAGCCATGGGCGTGCTGCTGGTGTGGATGGCACGTGATGCGTATCTGGACATGCTGCAGCGGATGGTGCCCGATTTTCAAGCAGGCAGTCTGCTACCAACGCTGCTGACGGCCGGGGGACTTTTCCTGCTGGTATCGGTGCTGAATGTGCTGGCTGTATGGCGGAAAGTGGAATCTATCTGGAGAAAGAAATAGTATAAGCATTTATTATCTGTAAAACCAAATGAAAATGAAGAAACTAAAGAACGTATGGCTCTTTTTGAGCTTTATCCTGATGGTGGCCGGAATGGCAAGTTGTAGCACGGATGACCCTACAGGGGTGGAAGTGTCGAGAGATGACATTATCGGAAATTGGCAGGTAACGGCGAATGACTGGACAAATTCGGAAGGTGAGTCTGGTCGTAATGATCCTGAGCACATGGGACAGACGCTCTCGGTGAAAAGTGGCGGTACGGCTTTGTTTCGTGGCGAGTCGTTCAACTGGACACTTAACAAAGGGGTATTGACTCTATCGGATAACCGTGGTCGCAGTATACGGGTGGTGATTCTGTCGTATACGGAGGAGGAGATTCAAGCCTCGTATGACTGTACCTTTGAGTCGGAGATGTATACCGAGGAAGGCAATTACACCTTCAAGCGCGTATAACCAGACCTATTATTATAAGAAGAGCCACAGTAATGTGGCTTTTTTTGTATATGTGTGACCGCACACACGTGCAATTTCCTGTAAATATTTGTTTAGATATTTCGTCTCTGTGTAAACAAGTGTAAAACCACTTGTCCGATATCTCTTGATTTATGTCTATTATTAGGGGAATCAGTCTAAAAAATGTTACATGGAGTTACATATATGAGAGTTTATTCAGTAAATTTGCGTTACAGAAATGGTCAAACTTTAAACAAATACCCGGGACGTTTGTTTAAGAGGTAAGAACCATGGATGATTCATTCTTTTAAATTAAAATAATTGCTTATGTCAAAAATCGTTGGACACATTTCGCAGGTAATCGGTCCGGTGGTCGATGTGTACTTCAAGTTTGAAGAAGGACAAGACGTGGAACACGCCTTGCCGAAAATCCACGATGCCATGACGATTGCCCGTAACGACGGGCGTACGCTGGTGATTGAAGTGCAGCAGCATATCGGTGAAGACACGGTACGCTGCGTGGCCATGGACAGTACGGACGGGTTGAAGCGCGGAATGGAAGTCGTTCCTACGGGGCATCCGATTGCGATGCCTATCGGAAACCAGATCAAGGGCCGTGTGATGAATGTGGTAGGTGATACCATTGACGGTATGAAAGAACTGGACAAGACGGACGGATTTCCTATTCACCGTGAACCTCCGAAATTCGAAGACCTGGCTACTACCCAGGAAGTATTGTTTACCGGTATCAAGGTCATCGACCTGCTGGAACCTTACCTGAAGGGTGGTAAAATCGGTCTGTTTGGTGGGGCGGGTGTTGGAAAAACCGTGCTCATCAAAGAGTTAATCAATAACATTGCCAAGAAACACAATGGTTTCTCCGTGTTTGCAGGAGTGGGTGAGCGTACCCGTGAAGGTAACGACCTGCTGAGAGAAATGATTGAATCAGGCGTAATCCGCTACGGTGACGAATTCCTCAAGAGCATGGAGGAAGGAAACTGGGACCTTTCGAAGGTGGATTACAACGAAGTGGAAAAATCGCAGGTAGCCATGGTGTTCGGACAGATGAACGAGCCTCCCGGTGCCCGTCAGTCAGTAGCCTTGTCGGGTCTGACACTGGCCGAATCGTTCCGTGACCGCCAGACGGGCGACAACGGTCCGCGCGATATCCTGTTCTTTATCGACAACATCTTCCGTTTTACGCAGGCAGGTTCTGAGGTTTCAGCCTTGCTGGGACGTATGCCTTCGGCAGTAGGTTACCAGCCGACACTGGCTACGGAAATGGGACAGATGCAGGAACGTATCACTTCTACGAAGAACGGCTCCATTACTTCCGTGCAGGC
>ENA-OOWN01002355-OOWN01002355.1-human-gut-metagenome-genome-assembly--contig:-NODE-2355-length-11809-cov-4.496257_pt1 | contig 11809 bp, 9 predicted proteins | sample MGYA00241406_ERZ501319 | MGnify/ENA primary metagenome ERZ501319 (study PRJEB25962, sample SAMEA2042734) | human gut metagenome | biome: human gut; feature: human-associated habitat; material: faeces... | reverse complement strand
GTAAATTCCGGCAACATGTCTCCCACTTCCACCACATCCGGCTGCATGCGGGCCGTCAGTTCGGACGCACCAACGGCTGCATTCACTTTCCCAATGCCGCACTCCATGATATATAAGGTGTTCCCGCCCAACTGTCCTATGGTATATTCAAAAAGTCCATGTCGCTCCTTACGCATCTCCGCGACCAACCGGGTCAACTGTTCGCGTTCGGAAGCCATCGCTGCAATAATTCCTATTTTCATTCGTCGTCATCTTTATTTCCCTGCAAAAGTACAATTTTTCCGCCACTAATTCAATATAATCGGGACAATCGGTTGTTCTTTCACATCGTCTATCGCTACAGAACGGTACTTCACACGGGCAAAGTCTATGGCCTTCAAATCGATGCTCCGGATTTCGCTGTTGTACATGGTACGGTAATAAAACACCAAATCCTTCATGTCCGTGGCGGAAGTCCACTGCGTAGCGCTCGGAATATCCGCCGGCACCTTGGCATCTGCAAATTCAATCCCCACGGGAATGTCGAAATTGTTCAATATCTGGAAAGCTTGCAGTACCGTCTTTTGCGCCGTAGCCTGCACGGGAGAAGAAGTCTGATAGAAAGCGGCACGCACAAAACGGGACGGAGGCGTCACATCGCCGGGAATCCCTAAAAAGCCGCTGCCTGCACCAAAAGCGGCGAGCTTCACCTTGCCGAACGGCTTGGCTTCCGCCACTCCTGCATACAGGTTTACATAATTGTTCAGGTTCGTCATCTGCCATTCAAAACCCGGAGAGTTGGTAAGCACGCCTAATTCATTTTCATAAAAATGAGGAATACCGTCCACAATCTCCAACACGACCTGTCGTCCCGAAGCGTCCGCAATGCGCCAATGAGCCGTAGAGGCACGCGGGTCGGACGACACCACATGCACCGTTCCAAGTGCCTCTTTTACCTCATCCACCGTCTTGAACTGAGACAACATCCAAGGTACCAGTTGCAAATCGGACAAAGTACTCTCACGTTGTCCCTCATCGTACGCTTCATAACTACCGTAGTGAGGGAAGTAAAACAAACCGGCAGCCAGTCCGGCCTCGTTCAGTCCGTCGGCCACAAAATCCTCCAACTCCACGGCTATCCCTACATAACCGTATGCCGCCGTAAATTCCAATCCGTTTTTTTGTCCGCCCGGCACATACGATTGTTGCATATACCCCCGAGGCACAACCACATAACGGCTGTTCAGATAACTGCCGCCCCACTCTATGGTACGAGCCAAGACGGTGGCGCCGTCCTGCGACTTCAACGTAATTCCCGTACATGCATCAGCCGTATGCGGAACCCATAGTCCGACCGCCGTAACGGCAAGCCCGAAAACCACGTCCTTTATTATTTTATTCACATTCTTCATCTTTTCAATATTTTATATGGTTATATTTCGAAAGGTACGAAAAAAGCCATACTTTTGCAAGCATAATCCAGTATTATATTTTCCAACTTCACAAAGATGCAACGCTTTTATGCCTTCTTATTATTGTTCCTAAATGCAGTATTATGGGTTCTTGTCGCGATTATCAGCCCCATATATTTGTTATTGCATGCCCTATACCAAACATGTAAGCGATGCTTCGTACACCCCGAATAAACCCCGGAAGAGACTCGAATCCCTCATTAAAACTTATCTTGGAAAGGGGTAAGTAAGACTTGAAATACCCGGCCTCTCTACTCAAATAAAAGTATACAAACAAAAGAACTCCCTCCACCAACTTTCAAAAGTTGGTGGAGGGAGCTCACATCTATTAACTAACACCTAATGCAATTACTTCACTTCCTCAAAAATAATTACATCTGAATATCAATATATTACATATATCTTGGTACAAATATGATTATTTTACGCATGAAACACACCTTACAATGGGTTTTGTATACCTCGTAAATGCAGAAATAAAACTTTAACATTATTTTGATATTTTCTCTTGTTTGCAGATGTTTTCATTTTGCCTTGGATATTTGCTCTTGTTTGGCTTTTCTTTTCATAAATCACTGATATACAAAATACTGCCTATTTTTGTCTATCGTTTTTTGTGAAAATATATTGTACCTTTGCATTGCGAAATAAATAACAATAGGCATGAGGCAAAAACAATATATACTTCAATCTTTGATAATCGAGGTTACTGCGGTGCTACTGGCTTCGATGATTGCGTTTCAAGTATGCAATATGTTTGGCATACGAATGAGTCTACTACCATTTGCTATGGGTGTTGGATATATCATCCTCAAACTGCTATATCATCTCTGTATTATCATCGCAAGGCATATTGTAGATGCAATTCCTCCATCAACTCTGCCATCCGTCAAAAAATCTGCGGAAGAAAAGACTTTGCCCTTGGCTTCTTTTCCTGCCTCGAACTGTGAAGAAGTCCAGAAAAAGCGAATGGAGCTATTTCATTATGAATACCAGCGTGAGCAACAACAATACCAACAGCAAAAAGAAAGAGAAGAGGATATAAAGCTTAATGCTATTTTGAGATACACACGAGATACATTTAAACGTTTTGACTTGGATGAAACAGAGATTTTCCAAATTTGCGAATCTGTCCGATATTTTGTAACTAACCGTCAGGTGCTATCCGCAACTGAAATTCATATAAAGAAGCATACTTCTCTCACCCAAATCTCACTAAAGAACTTTGCCTGGAATATCGCTTTTCAATATAATATAGGCAGAGATATGACTACCTCTTTTGTAATGGCTACATTCGCTGAATGGTTTGCCAACTCTACATTTGACACTGTCAGGAAAAATCTACGCACAACCACAGGACGACATAAGATTGAAATCGACGAGAATATCTTATCGAAATACCTTAACTAAGCCAAATTCCTACTTCCTGATAATAATTATTATAGGAAGTAGCGTCCATGTCGGATAAATTATATAATTTTGCGTTGTGATTAAAACATTTTACCCTATGGCTAATTTCAACAGACTTAAAGTAGTACTCGCAGAACAGCAGAAAACAGGAAAATGGCTTGCTGAACAGATTGGAAAATCCAATTGTACTGTAAGTAAATGGTGCAGTAATTCTGTTCAACCAGACCTTAAAACGCTTAATGATATAGCCAATGCCCTTAATATTGATGTAAAAGATTTGATTGTCAGCAGCACAAACCATAAATGAGTTATTGCCATGGAAGTAAACAAGAAAGAACTCAAAGAACAAGAGATACGCACTCTGTTCATTACTCCTGCACTCCAGCAAAAGGGGTGGGCAGTAAGCATAAATATGCGTGAAGAGTACTATTTTACGGATGGTCGAGTGCTTGTTGTTGGCAACCAACATTCAGTAGCAGAGGGTAAAAAAGCTGATTATCTATTATATCATAAAGGTAAGCCCATTGCGGTAGTTGAAGCTAAAGATAATAAACATGCAGTTGGAGGTGGCATTCAACAAGCTATGGAATATGCCCAAATCCTTGACTTGAAATTCGCCTACTCCAGTAATGGTGATGCGTTCTTGGAACATGACTTTATTACTGGGAAAGAAACAGAAATCAAGTTAGAGGACTTTCCGACTGAGGAAGAACTATACAACCGTTATCTGGCATCTAAGAACTATACATCGGATGAACTCAACATAATAGAAACTCCTTTCTACTATGATGCCCATAGCCATGAACCAAGATATTATCAGCGTATAGCAGTTGACCGGACAGTAGAAGCCATCGCAAGAGGACAGCAACGTGTACTTGTGGTAATGGCAACTGGTACAGGCAAGACTTTTACTGCCTTTCAGATAATCCATCGGCTTCATAAAAGTGGAGCAAAAAAGAAGATACTTTATCTTGCAGACCGCAATATCCTCATTGACCAAACGATGGTGCAAGACTTCAAGCCTTTCAAGAAGTTTATGACCAAGATAACGTCTGTCGGAGAGGGTGAAGAAAAAATTGATTCGTCATACGAAGTGTATATGGCTTTGTATCATCAATTGGTCGGAAAAGAAGGGAAGCCCGATCCTTTTTTAGAAGTACAGCCAAACTTCTTTGATTTGATTATCGTCGATGAGTGTCATCGAGGAAGTGCAAAAGACGATTCCGCATGGCGTAAAGTATTGGAATATTTCAGTTCTGCCACTCAAATAGGTATGACTGCCACACCGAAAGCCGATGAGGGAGCGAATAATCTTGATTATTTCGGAGAACCCGTATATACCTATTCACTGCTTCAAGGTATCAATGATGGCTTCTTAGCTCCATACCGGGTTACTGCCGACTTTATCAACATTGACCTACAAGGTTGGACGCCCGAAGAAGGAGAGACTGATTTATTAGGCAAGGAAATTGAGCAGAAATTATATCAAAGACAAAACATAGGTCGTGACCTTGCCATTAAGTTAAGGCGTAAGGTCGTAGCGAACAGAATTACTAAAATGTTGCATGATATAGGTCGCATGACAAAGACAATAGTTTTCTGTTCTGACATTGAAGAAGCTGCTGAAATGCGTACTTTGCTTATCAATATGAATAGTGATTTGTGCAAGAAATCACCCTATTACGTGACACGTATTGTCGGCGAGGACAAAGAAGGCAAGAAACAATTAGACAACTTTATCAGTGTTGACGAACCTTATCCGGTGATTGTTACCACTTCCGAGCTTCTTTCAACAGGAGTGGATTGTAAAACTTGTGGTTTAATTGTCATAGACAAAGAAATTGGCTCTATGACAGAATTTAAGCAGATTATCGGACGTGGTACACGCCTTAGAAAAGACAAGGGTAAATGGCATTTGGAAATCCTTGACTTCCGTAATGCTACCGCAAAATTCAAAGATCCGGCATTTGATGGCGACCCTGAACCGGCCAAAGGAGGTGGAAAAAAGTCTAAGCCTTACAAAATCATTGACAACCCAAGCCCCACTGTATCAGAGCCTCGTGAGAAATATCTCATAAATGGTAAGGACATTCGTATTGCCCATGAAATAGTATCTGTATTGGGCGAAGATGGCAAGACGATGAGAACGGAAAGTGTTCAGTCGTTTGCTAAAAAACAATTATTGCGTCATTATCAAACCTTGGATGATTTCATACAGACTTGGACGGAGGCAGAACGCAAACAAGCCATTATGGATGAGTTAAAGGAATATGCTATTTTGATAGATGCTGTACGTGAAGCGAATCCAGCATTGAAGGATGCTGATATTTTTGATGTGATATGCCACGTTGCGTTTGATCAACCACCATTGACCAGAAAAGAAAGAGCGAACAATGTAAAGAAGCGCAACTACTTCGGAAAGTATGAAGGCAAAGCTCGTGAAGTATTGGAGGCTCTTCTTGAAAAATATGCAGAAAATGGTATTCTTGATTTTGAAAAGGCAAACATTTTGGAAATACCACCTTTCAACAGCATAGGAAAACCAACTAAAATCATAAAGTTATTCGGTGGCAAAGTCGCTTTTGAACAAGCTATCAGAGAACTTGAATATCAAATATATAAATCAGCTTAAAAATGGCAGTAAATAATATCATAAAGCGAATCCAAAATATCATGCGTCAGGATGCAGGTATCAATGGTGACGCACAGAGAATAGAACAAATGACTTGGATGTTCTTCTTGAAAGTCTATGACACTCAGGAAGAGACTTGGGAATACAAAGATGATAACTACAAGTCCATCATCCCCGAAAATTTGCGCTGGCGCAATTGGGCGGTAGATGAAAAAGACGGTGAAGCGTTGACAGGAGAAGCTCTGCTCTCTTTCGTCAATGAAAAACTGTTTCCAGCCCTGAAAAATCTTCCGATAGATGCCAATACACCACGAGCAAAAAGCATTGTTCAGGAGACATTTGCAGACTTGAACCAGTATATGAAAAATGGAACGCTTCTGCGTCAAGTAGTCAATATTGTAAATGAAATCGAATTTGACGATGCAGACGACCGCCACACATTCGGGGATATTTATGAGGGAATCTTGAAAGACCTACAATCAGCAGGAAATGCTGGAGAGTTTTATACTCCACGTGCGTTGACTGATTTTATCGTCATGATGCTCGACCCGAAATTGGGTGAGACCTTTGGCGACTTCACCAGTGGAACAGGAGGTTTTCTTACCTCTGCTCTCAACTATATGGCTAAAAGTGTCCGTTCTGCCGAAGATGGAGAAAAGCTGCAAAATGCAGTCGTAGGTCAAGAATGGAAGCCGTTACCTTATCTTTTGAGTATCACAAACCTATTGCTGCATGATATCGAAGCTCCCAACATTGCTAATTGTGATTCGCTTGGAACAAATATAACTGATTTCAAGGAAAGCGACAAAGTGGATGTTATCGGTATGAATCCCCCGTATGGCGGTAGTACGGAAGATAGCATAAAAAGCAACTTCCCGGTGCAATACCGCTCAAGTGAAACAGCGGATTTGTTTATCGCACTTATCATGTACCGCCTTAAAGTTGGTGGCCGATGCGGTGTGATAATCCCTGATGGCTTTCTGTTTGGTACAGATGGAGCTAAACTTGCACTAAAAGAGAATCTTCTCCGCAAGTTCAATCTGCATACTATCATCCGTTTGCCGGGTTCTATATTTTCTCCATATACCTCTATTGCAACCAACATACTCTTCTTTAATAATGAGGCTGCCGATGGTTGCGAAGAAGGATTCAAAACCAAAGAAACATGGTTCTACCGCCTTGATATGCCGGAAGGCTACAAGCACTTCTCCAAGACCAAACCAATGAAGGTGGAACACACGCTGCCTATTCAGGAATGGTGGAAGGACAGGAAAGAAATCATAAGTGATGAAGTGGGAGAAAAAAGCCATGTATTTACCGCCCAACAGTTGATAGACTTGGATTGCAATTTTGACCAATGCAAGTTTCCGAAAGAGGAAGAAGAAATACTCCCTCCGGCAGAACTGCTCAAACAGTATTTTGAGAAACGTGCTGCTCTCGACCATGAAATAGACAAAACGCTTTCTGAGATTCAAAAGATTCTCGGTATAGACATAAAATCATGCAACTGATAATTGCAAGGAGTGTTTATGTTTTATGTAATGACAATAAGTTGATACTATTAAACTTACAATTTGCTCCCGACATTTATGACGTGAGCAAATCAGAGCAAACTACGGTAGTTTCTTAGAATAAACAAATAATAATCAAAACAAGATTTGGTACGCTGCGTACCAAATCGCAATAGAAAGAAGATGAAAGATTTGACCATCTCAAACATAGAAAGGCAAAATGTACTTAACAACCGTTTTGCGGTCAGCAAAGTACAGGAGCATCTTGACATTGAAGGAATGCTCTTTGAGGGAGAGTATCGCTTTACAAAAAAAATGGTTGCCGACTTTTATCAAGTTGATACATCTACAATAGATCGTTATCTGCAATCAAATTCTGATGAATTGAAGCATAACGGATATGTTTTATGTAAGGGTAAGCAACTGAAAGAGTTTAAGTTAGAATTTGCTCACCTTATTAATGAGGCGAGCAAAACAACCCAGCTCGGACTGTTTAACTTCCGCTCTTTCTTGAATATGGGTATGCTGCTTACAGAGAGTGAGAAAGCTAAAAAAGTCCGTAGTCTTATATTGGATTTTGTGATTACCACCATCAACGAAAAGACCGGAGGGGGAACAAAATACATAAATCGCAGAGATGTGCATTATCTTCCTGCTGCAATCACAGAGGAAAACTATCGTAAAAATCTCACTTCAGCCATCAATCAATATGTGGATGGGCATCCCACTTATAAGTATTCTCAGATTACAGATTTTATCTACAAGGCTGTTTTTAAAGAGAATGCCAAAGAATACAGGGAAGTATTGAAACTTGACTCTAAGGATAACGTTCGACACACGTTGTACTCAGAAGTTCTATTGGTTATCTCTTCTTTTGAAAACGGTGTAGGCGCAGCTATCAGTGAACAGTTCAAGAAAAATGGTGGCAGGTTACTTACCGTTGACGAAGTGGAGCATATTGTAAACGAACTTGCCGAACACCCAATGCAGAAACCTTATCTGAATGATGCCAGAACCAAAATGGCTTCAAGGGATTTCAGTTTCCGGGATGCCTATCACGGTAATATTGCCGATTACCTGCAAGCTGTTACTCCTGAAGAGTTTGAACGATTCATCGGTGACCAGTCTATTGATTTTGACCGTATCTTAGCGGACAACAAAGATGTGCTTAAACGCTTAAAGCAGGCAGAAGATGAGTAAGGAAATTATTTACATAGATTACGATGAAGCCTTAAACATCTATGGCAAAATGATTGATGCCAGCGATGGCGGTTTTGAAGGAGTGCGCGATGAAGGTGGTATTCGTGCAACATTGGATTTTGTGCAAAATGATTTATACTATCCAACATTTGCCGACAAACTAACCTATCTGATGTATAGATTCTGCTCAGGGCATTTTTTCAATGATGGGAATAAGCGTATTGCATTGACTTTAGGTGCGTACTTCTTACATAAAAATAATTACTATTGGCACGCCTGCATCTGTATGCGTACATTGGAATCTATTATTTATCATGTGGCAGCATCGAATATCGACCAAGATTTGCTGCTGCGTATCGTCAATAGCTTTTTGACAAGTAAAGATTATGACGAGGAACTGAAAATAGATATTGCCAATGCTATGAGTAAGGGCGAATTAGGAATACAAGGCGAAGATTACGAATAAGATTAAATATGAAAATTTTAAAGAATATATTATTACTGTTCTGTATTATTTTAGGACTCAACGCTAAAGCACAAACAGTAGATTATACTTATAAAGCACTTGCAGCCGAAGGTTGCAATATGAAATACAGTGTGGCTAAGCAAGACACCATTTATTCGATAATAGCCACAGTGCGTTCAGACAGAATGAATTTTCTCACTGAACCAACTATGAAAATTCGGACATTCACAGGTAAATATCTTGAATTAAGAGGAACTGTGATTGAGAATGGAAGTCAATCTGCTGGTGTTATAAGTGGAAATATTGTAATCCCCGTCACAGAAATAAGTTCTACTGCTCAATTCAGAATTACTCCACAGCAGTTTGAAATCTTGAATGAAGGTGTGGCAAAAATTCGGTTGTCTATGACACCTATGAATCATGAACGTACCTTCAAAAAAGATAAGATAGGAAAAAGGTTATATCAGTTCTATCTGAAGGAAAAACAAAAAGACGAAAACTTCTAAATCAGTTAGAATAAGATGAATGGCAAGCAATTAAAGAATAGCATACTCCAGTGGGCTATACAAGGAAAACTTGTACCGCAAGACCCTAATGATGAACCGGCATCTATACTTCTTGAACGTATAAGAGCCGAAAAAGCCAAGCTGGTCAAGGAGAAGAAAATCAAGAAAGATAAAAACGAATCAATCATTTATCGTGGTGACGACAATTCCTATTATGAGAAGTTTCTCGCCACCGGGGAGGTGAAGTGCATTGATGACGAGATTCCGTTTGAGATACCTGCTACTTGGGAATGGGCAAGATTCTCTACAATTATAAATATGTCACCAACAGTATCAGCGGAAGACGATGTTGATGCAGCATTTATGCCTATGGCTTTAATAAATGCTGGTTATGGTAGTGGATATTCTTATGAAACAAAAAAATGGAGTTTAATCAAAACTGGCTTCACTAAAATAGCAGTAGGAGATATTGCCTATGCTAAAATTACGCCCTGCTTTCAGAATCGTAAGTCATTTATCTTGGAGGATGTTCCCGGAAAAGTCGCAGCAGCAACCACAGAACTCAACGTGCTTCGTCTATATGGACAGACATTATATGCTTGGTATGTTTTATACTTCCTGAAATCTGATTATTTTATCAAAGAAGCAAAATATAAAGGTACAGCTGGACAGCAAAGAGTTCTATCATCATATGTCCAAAACAAACTTTTTCCAATCCCTCCATATAACGAACAATATAGGATTATAGGAAAAGTTCAAGATGTATTCTCCATTGTGGATAAATATGAAAAATCGCAACAAGGATTAGACAAGCTTAACGCTCTAATTTTTGATAGCCTAAAGAAGTCAATTCTTCAAGAGGCTATACAGGGTAAACTTGTACCACAGATTGCAGAGGAAGGTACAGCTCAAGAATTGCTTGAACAGATAAGACAGGAAAAGCAAAAGCTCGTTAAAGAGGGTAAACTAAAGAAGTCTGCTTTGACAGATTCCGCTATCTTCAAAGGTGACGATAACAAGTACTTCGAGAAGATTGGAAAAACAGTTAAAGAGGCAACAGATGAAATTCCATTTGAAATACCAACCACGTGGCAATGGGTACGTATCAAAGATATATTTCAAATAAACCCCAAAAATATTGCCGAAGAAAATTGTATCTCAGCCTTTATTCCAATGGAAAAAATATGTGCTACTTATGGGTCTGAGTTTTCCTATGATGAAGTTCAATGGAAAGCGATTAAAGCTGGTTATACCCATTTTGCAGATGGAGATGTCGCTTTTGCTAAGATAACTCCATGCTTTCAAAATCGCAAATCTGCCATCTTCTGTAATTTGCCTAATGGCATTGGAGCTGGCACAACAGAATTGAAAGTACTACGACAATTCGGTGAAACTATAAATCGATGGTATCTCTTGTTTTTTCTTGAAAGTCCATATTTCATAGATGAAGCAATTTTCAAAGGTACTGCAAACCAACAGCGAATTATATCTGGCTATTTAGAGAACAAACTTTTCCCTTTGCCTCCATTACAAGAGCAAACTCGAATCGAAAAGCAAATTAAAGCAATAGCAAGTATTATGAGAGGATAAATGAGCAAATCGTTGAAATTGAGCTTCCTTTTGAATATCCTAATAGCTGGGTTGTATCGCGTTTGAAAGATGTATGCCAACTGACAGATGGGGAAAAGAGAACCGGAAAGGGCATCTGTTTGGATGCAAAATACTTGCGTGGTAAATCACCTGCTACCATAATTGAAAAAGGTAAATTTGTCTATACTGGCGATAACATTATTCTTGTAGATGGTGAAAATTCAGGTGAAGTTTTCACAGTTCCACAAGATGGATATATGGGAAGTACATTCAAACAGTTATGGCTTTCTTCTGTTATGTGGAAGCCTTATATCTTGGGTTTTATCCTGTTCTATAAAGAGGAGTTACGAAACTCCAAAAGAGGTGCGGCAATTCCACACCTCAATAAAGAGTTATTCTACAATCTGCCTATTGGTATTCCACCTTTAGCGGAACAGCAACGTATAGCAGAACGAATAACCGAATTATCGCAGTTGCTCAAATAGTTTTTCTATTTGGGTAACAATGCGATATTGCTCCGTCAATGGGGGAATTGGTAATAAAGCCATCGACAAGCGTTCTTTGCCAATGTTGTAAAAAGCCTGCCCTGATTTATTTGTTATAGATTTCATAAAATCAATCATAAAAGGTGAACTTAAAAGATAGAGAATGTACTTTGAGAACCACCGATTTATCAAGTGCAAGCGAATGATAAAAACGAATCCACCAACAGTTGTATCTGACATATCACTATCAACTCTTGCCATTTTCCCTATGTTTTCTAAACTGGTAACCGCAGGTGTTAGTATATCATTCTCTTTCAGTAGAATATCTTCCTTAACTTTGTCTTTTGTAAGGAATATGTCATCATCTTTGATTTTCAATTCAAATGGCGATATATTACCTCCACGCAGAATGCGGATACCCTTTCTCGTAATAGTGGCTTCTTCTTTTTTGAATGTCGCTCCTGTAAAGATTGAGCATATATCTTTCAATCTACACCAATACCATCCATTAGGCAAATCAAAGGCTATTTCCTCAGTAATTTCTTTGACACTCTTTCC
>ENA-OOWN01002353-OOWN01002353.1-human-gut-metagenome-genome-assembly--contig:-NODE-2353-length-11836-cov-2.235888_pt1 | contig 11836 bp, 10 predicted proteins | sample MGYA00241406_ERZ501319 | MGnify/ENA primary metagenome ERZ501319 (study PRJEB25962, sample SAMEA2042734) | human gut metagenome | biome: human gut; feature: human-associated habitat; material: faeces... | reverse complement strand
GAACACAAATCCCGACACAACCTCCCCGATAATGGACACCTGGTTGTTTTCAATAATCTTATCTGACATAATAATGTAAATCTCCTTCCTCTTCGCAGGCGTATTTTACCGCGTTCTTACTCTTGATCACTATCTAATCTATGAAGCTTTTCCAGTTTTTAGAACAAAAAGTAAACTCTTTTTTTGCAGAAAGTCAAAATTTTTTCTTTCTACTTGTAAATTTTTCAAAATGTGATAAACTATACGGGTTGTAACTTTAAATAGGTAATAAGAAGGGTTTTGAGAATATGAAGACAAAACGTGAAGACATTAGAAATATCGCTATCATCGCCCATGTTGACCATGGTAAGACAACTTTAACAGCTGCTATCTCTAAAGTATTAGCTGCAAGAGTTGCTGGTAACACAGCTACAGATTTCGATAACATCGATAAAGCTCCAGAAGAGAGAGAGCGTGGTATCACAATTTCTACTGCTCACATCGAGTATGAGACAGAGAAGAGACATTACGCACACGTTGACTGCCCAGGACATGCTGACTACGTTAAGAACATGATCACTGGTGCAGCTCAGATGGATGGTGCTATCCTTGTTGTTGCTGCTACTGATGGTGTTATGGCTCAGACAAAGGAGCACATCCTCCTTTCTCGTCAGGTAGGTGTTCCTTACATCATCGTATTCCTTAACAAGTGTGATATGGTTGACGACCCAGAGCTTATCGAGCTCGTAGAGATGGAAGTTACAGAGCAGCTTGAGGAGTACGGATTCAATGATTGCCCAATCATCCAGGGATCAGCTCTTAAGGCTCTTGAGGATCCAATGGGACCTTGGGGAGACAAGATCATGGAGCTTATGGATACTGTTGATTCTTATATCCCAGATCCACAGCGTGATACAGATAAGCCATTCCTTATGCCAGTAGAGGACGTATTCACAATCACAGGTCGTGGTACAGTTGCTACAGGTAGAGTTGAGAGAGGTATCCTCAAGCTCAACGATACAGTTGAAATCACAGGTCTTACAGACGAGCCTAAGCAGACAGTTGTAACAGGTATCGAAATGTTCCGTAAGCTCCTCGACTTCGCTGAAGCAGGTGACAACATCGGTACACTTCTCCGTGGTATCCAGAGAAACGAAATCGAGCGTGGTCAGGTTCTCTGCAAGCCCGGTTCAATCCACCCCCACAAGAAGTTCAAGGGTCAGGTTTACGTATTAAAGAAAGAAGAAGGCGGACGTCATACTCCTTTCTTCTCAAACTACAGACCTCAGTTCTTCTTCAGAACAACTGACGTTACAGGCGTTATCACACTTCCCGCTGACAAGGAAATGTGCATGCCCGGCGATAACGTAACAATGGATGTTGAGCTTATCACTCCTATCGCTATCGAAGAAGGTCTCCGTTTCGCTATCCGTGAAGGCGGCAGAACTGTTGGTTCAGGCGTAGTTACAGCTATCAACGAATAATTTGAGATTTTAACATCTTATATAAGACGATATCCGCTTTCACGAGCGGATATTGTTTTTATATAATTCTTTTCGAGAGGTTTTTTATGCAGCTTCCTGAATATGTTTATGAGGTATTACAAAAACTTAATAACAATGGGTATGAAGCATACTGCGTCGGTGGCTGTGTAAGGGATTATCTGCTCGGTCAATGTCCGGAAGATTATGATGTAACGACATCTGCACTGCCCGAACAGATAATAGAAGTTTTTGACGGATACCGTTTGCTGATGGTCGGATTAAAGCACGGAACCGTAACGGTAATAATCAATAAGCATCCGGTAGAAATCACAACTTACAGAATTGACGGCGAATATATCGATCACCGCCATCCTTCAAAAGTCGGATTTACTCCGAATCTTGCCGATGACCTTGCAAGAAGGGATCTCACGATTAATGCCATAGCGTATAATGATAAGGTCGGTATGGTCGATTTGTACGGCGGGGCAGAGGACCTGAAAAACGGCATTATAAGATGCGTCGGAGATCCGATGAAACGCTTTGACGACGATGGTTTAAGGATTCTTCGTGCATTGCGTTTTGCGTCACGTTATGGTTTTAGCATTGATAAGGAAACATCGGACGCTATTCACAGACAGAAATTCCTGCTTTCATTTATTTCTGCGGAGCGGATAAATAGTGAGCTGTGCGGAATACTTACCGGCGATTGCTATGACATTCTCCGTAATTACAGCGATGTTATCTGCGAGATTATTCCCGAGATGTATCCGTGCATAGGCTTTGAACAGCATTCAAAGTATCACGATAAGACGGTTTACGGTCATATAGCTGCTACCGTAGCTGCTGCTGAGCCTACTGTAGAAGCTCGCCTTACAATGCTTTTGCACGATATAGGCAAGCCTGACAGCTTTTTTATGAAGGATGGTGCAGGCCATTTTTACGGTCACGCCGATGTCAGCTGTAAAATTGCCGAAAAAATACTTGAAAGATTGCGTTTCAGCAATAAAATTAAAGACGAGGTATTGTTTTTAATCGAAAATCATGGTATAGTTATTAACGATGATATTCGCAGTATAAGAAGAGGCGTTGCACGTTACGGTGCGGAGCGTTTTATTAAACTGATAAAGGTGCATTATTATGACACCTGCGGAAAATCACCTGCATATTTCGGCGAAAAAGCGCTTTTTGACAGCATCGAAAAGCATACAAGGGAGTTTCTTCAAAACGAACCGCCTATGAGCCTTAAACAGCTTAAAGTCAACGGTTCCGATATTTCGAAGCTTGGCTTTACGGGTAAAGAAATCGGGCAGGCTCTCAATTTCTTGCTTGAACAGGTTGTAAACGGAAATTGCGAAAACGATAAGGATAGCCTTTTGGCTTTGATAGAAAATAATTATTTGTAAACGGAAAGGATTACGAGTATGTCTGCTACTGATATTGGAATTGATTTAGGCACTGCGAATGTTATAATTACGCTTGGAAACAAGGGTATCGTTGTCAACGAGCCGTCTGTTGTTGCTTATGATAAAAAGAAACACTGTGTTCTTGCAGTAGGAAACGAAGCGTACAAAATGATAGGCAGAACGCCAGAATATATTGTTGCGGTAAAACCGCTCAAAGACGGTGTTATCTCTGATAATGAGATGACGGAAGCAATGATAATCGAATTTATCAGAAAGGTTATCGGACGAATTGTAAAGCCGAGAATTATTCTTTGCGTCCCTTCTTCTGTTACCGATGTCGAAAACAGAGCTGTAGTTGAGGCTGCGCTTTGTGCCGGTGCAAGAAAGGTATTTATTATAGAAGAACCTATTGCCGCACTGCTCGGTGCAGGTATTGATATTTCAAAGCCTAACGGCACAATGGTTGTCGATGTCGGCGGAGGAACGGCTGATATTGCGGTTGTTTCGTTCAACGGTATTGTAAAAAGCTGTTCGCTTAAGATGGCAGGTAATAAGTTTGATGCGGCCATCATAAGAGGCGTTACGATGAAATACAAAATACTTATCGGTGAAAAGACGGCAGAGCAGGCAAAAAAAGAAATCGCCAACGTATATAATCCGACAGGCGATGTGAAAATAACCGTAAAGGGCAGACATCTTATAAAAGGCCTTCCCGAAAGTGTTGAGATCAGCGATAAGGATATGTACGATTTTCTGCATGACAGCGTAATGGAGATAGTCGATAAGATAAAGGAAGTATTTGAGCAGACCCCTCCAGAGCTTGTGGGCGATATTCTGACAAACGGCATAGTGCTGACAGGCGGCGGTGCAATGCTCAAGGGCTTCACGGATCTTGTAACAGAAGCAGTGGGAGCACCGTGCTATGTTGCAGACGATCCGATAGAGTGCGTTGCAAAGGGAGTTGCGAAGGCGTTCGATTATACAGATGATCTTCTTGACGGCTTTGAGAAGATTTCGCTGTACAGATATAAATAAGATATATACTTAAGCACGGAAATACGTTTCCGTGCTTTTGAAATAACTCGGAAATAACGATTTTGGCGTTCAGCCTGATTTTTAGATTGATAGTAACAGATAAAATGTGCTATTATTTAATATTAGACGGAGGTATTTTTATGTCGCAGATTGATATACGTTTCTTTTCACGGTCGCTCAACCGTCATACTTCATTCAAAATGTATATTCCCGATGATAAGCGCAATTATGGTGGGGTTTATGATAAGCAGAATATGAAAACACTGTTCATTCTGCATGGTTACACACAGGACGGCAACAACTGGATACCGGAATATATTTCGGAAAAATACAATTTTGCCGTAGTGATTCCTCACGGCGAAAACTCATTCTGGCTTGACGGATTATCTACAGGGCATAAGTATTGCACTTATGTCGGTGAAGAGCTTATCGACTATATACGAAATACATTCGGGCTTGCACAGACTGCAGAAGATACTGCAATAATGGGATATTCAATGGGCGGCTTCGGTGCGCTTCATACTGCATTCACTTATCCCGATACATTCGGTAAGGTGTGCGCAATGTCATCCGCCCTTATTGTTCATGAAATAGCAGGTATGAAGGACGGTGGTGACAACGGTGTGGCAAATTACGCATACTACCATGAATGCTTCGGAAACCTTGACGAAGTTGTCGCAAGCGATAACAATCCTGAAACTCTTGTAAAGCGGCTTTCACAAGAAAATAAGAAAATACCGCAGATATATATGGCTTGCGGCACAGAGGACTTTTTGCTTGAGAATAACAGGCAGTTTCATAAGTTTTTGGACACTAACAATATACCTCACGTTTACCTTGAAAGCGGCGGCGGTCACGATATGACATTCTGGAACGAATATGTAGTTAAATTTACTGATATGATGTTCGGAAAATAAGCAAAAATTATACCCACAAGCGATAATTTCGCCTGTGGGTACATTTTTTCAGACATCTTCCATCTGTTTTCCGAAATACATTGCGGCTGCTTCGACAAGAGCCTTTGTTTTTTCGTCAACAGCCGAATTTTCCTTATCCGACAGCATGATGACCGCTCCGTTGACATCTCCGTCTGCCATTATCGGCGCACAGGCAACGGCAAAGCGATCTACACCTTCAATGGGGTTCATTTTGATGCCGTCTGCTGTACGGTAAAGAGATTTTCTTTGCTCGATAAGGTCTTCAAGCGAGCTTGATACCCTGCGTTCAAGCACTTCTTTTTTCTGAATGCCGGATGCGGCTATAACGTGGTCACGGTCGCATATAACTGTAGGCATCCCTCCGACTTTGTACAATACATCTGCGTACTGATCCGCTGTACCTGAAATTTCTCCGACAGGGGAGTATTTACGGAAAATTACCTCTCCGTCTACACTTGTATATATTTCAAGCGGTGTGCCTTCTCTTATTCTCATTGTTCGCCTAATCTCTTTAGGTATAACGACTCTTCCGAGGTCGTCGATACGTCTTACTATTCCCGTAGCTTTCATTATATAGTCATTCCTTTCTGAAGAAACGGTTTTTGATCTTGCAAACATATTATTCCTTGCCGTGTGTCAATTATTCAGAAATTTGTCACATATTGAAATTTATGCTCGCAAGCAGGGAACACGGATTATCAAAGAGAATTACTTTTAATATTGATTTTAAACTCTTTTTGTAGTATAATTAAAATCGTGTGATTATCTTCCGGAGGTGTTACTGTGACTGCTGATGAAGAATATATGACTCTCTGTATCGAACTCGCAAAAAAGGCGGCTGAAAAAGGTGAGTGTCCTGTAGGCGCCATCGTAGTTGACAAGGACGGGAGAATAATCGGTGAAGGGTATAATATGCGTGAAGCCGAGCAGATGCCGACCGCTCATGCGGAAATAATTGCAATAGAACAAGCCGCCAAAGCTATGAACTCGTGGCGGCTTACGGAATGTACATTATATGTTACTCTTGAACCTTGTCCTATGTGTGCGGGCGCTATAATCAATTCCCGTATAAAAAGGCTGGTTTACGGTGCTTTTGATGAAAAGGGCGGGGCTTGCGCCTCGCTCATGGAAATATTCGATTATCCGTTCAACCATCGTCCGATGGTTAGAAGCAGAGTTTTGCAGGATGAATGTGCAAAGCTGCTTACGGATTTCTTTAAAGACCTCAGGACCTGAAATTGTCCGTAGCTGCGGGCATTCCCGACAGGGCTTTTTTGTACAGCTTGTCGATTATAACAGCTAAGGCTGTTACTGTCACAGATAACGCTATGATTACGGAAACGATTTTTTTCATATAAAGTCCCTTTCTGCAGTGGTGTTAATCTGTATTTATACGGTCTAAACGCTTTTCTGCGTTCTTGATAAGACTTAAAAGCGCTGTTCCTTGCTTGTCATATTCGGCTTCTATCGAATTTGTCGTTATTGACGGTGCGTTGTCTGCATCGTTTGCGGCGTCTGCGGCTGCACCGACTTCAAGGCAGATTGCAGAATCTATAAGATGAAGTGCGGAAGTGGGCGATACGCCGAAAAGATTATCGTCGTTCTTTCTGTTTGCATTATATGTTATCCTGAACGCTTTGTATACGGAAAGAGTAAGCATTGATGAAACGCTCTTGCTGAGCTTTGACGATTTGATTTTCTGCAAAATTGAGAAAATCACTTCAATGCTGTTAGTTATCAGCTTTTTGTTAAGCGCAAGCATAATGTCGCCCGATTTTGAATCACCGGATGAGTTTCCGTCGGGAATATCGCTTTCGGTAATTATACCGCCGTTTGAAACGGGCGAACGACCGAGCAGATAGTCAGTAGAAACGTTATAGTAGTCAGCCGCTTTTACAAGGAACTCAAGACCACATTCACGTTTGCCTTTTTCATAATGTGACAGGAGTGCCTGAGCGATGCCAAGATCGGCGGCAACCTGTTTTTGTGTAAGTCCACGTTCTTTGCGGAGCAGGGAAAGTATTCTTGGAAAATCGGTATTCATTATACGATATAACCTCTCTGATTCTGACAATATTCACACAGTATATTATAACGGAGTTATTCCCTATTGTAAAGCGTGATTTTATACAAAAAATCAAGTGCTTTTTTATGTAATAACTCTATAATAAAACAAAAATCGCCGTAATCGGCATAATTATCAGTAAAAATCAACCGAAAGGAAGTAAAAAAATGAAGAATTACAGACTTTATCTTATCCGTCACGGAATCACAAGCGGAAATCTTGAAGGAAAATATATAGGAACAACGGATCTGCCGCTTTGCAAAGAGGGGGAAGATGCTATATCGTCGCTTGCGGCTCTTGACGTTTACCCTAAGGTGCAGAAGGTTTATTCCAGCCCTCTCAAGCGTTGCTTGCAGACCGCCGACATTATTTATCCCGAACGTCTGCTTAAGCGCATAGACGGTATCGCAGAGCTTGACTTTGGTGAATACGAAGGAAAAACGCAAGCCGAGCTTCAGAGCGATGAAAAGTATCTCGAATGGCTGAAGGGCGGATATGATGCCGCACCTCCGAACGGTGAAAGCTACGGACATTTTACATTAAGATGCCTTGAAGGCCTTGAAGAAATATTCAAGGATATGATGGCAAACGAGGTTACATCAGCCGCCGTTATCACGCATTCTGGCGTTATTATGAATCTTCTTTCGGGATACGGTCTGCCCAAGATGAAGCCTATCGACTTTGCCTGCAATCAGGGCGAGGGATTTGAAATACAGCTAAGCACGTTCCTGTGGCAGCACGGACCCGTATTTGAAATCGTAGGAAAATTATTCTGAGAAAACGGAGATAAGCAATGGATATTTTAAAGCAGCTGGCGGAAGAATTCAAGATAAGAAATATGCAGGTAGAAAACACGGTAAAGCTGATAGATGACGGTAATACAATCCCGTTTATTTCTCGCTACAGAAAAGAGATGACGGGAGGACTTGACGATCAGCTTTTGCGAGAACTCAGCGAAAGACTGACATACCTTCGTAATCTTGAAAGCAGAAAAGAAGAAGTAAAGTCGCTTATTGAAAGCGGAGGAAATCTTACCGACAAGATTACGCAGGATCTTTTAAACGCAAAGACGCTTGCTGAAGTCGAGGACATCTACAGACCCTTCAAGCCAAAGCGTAAGACAAGAGCAGGCATAGCAAAAGAAAAAGGACTTCAGCCCCTTGCCGATTTCATACTCGCTCAGACGCTCGCTTCTCCCACTGCCGAAGCTGAGAAGTATATAAGCGAAGAAAAGGGCGTTGAAACCGTTGACGATGCAATAAACGGAGCATTGGACATTATTTCCGAAACGGTTTCGGATGATGCAGATCTTCGTAAAAAGCTGTATGCTGAGTATACGGGTCATGCGTTGATTGTGTCAAAAGCCACCGACGAAAAAGCTGAAACCGTTTATAAGAACTATTATGATTACAGCGAGCTTGCGTGTAAGATACCTCCGCACAGACTTCTCGCACTTGACAGGGGAGAACGTGAGGATGCGCTCAAGGTCAGCATTGAGCCGGAAGAACAGTATGTTATGAAGCATATCTACAGAGCGTATGTGAAAGCGGAAAACGATTGCGGACGGCTGGTGCGCTCAGCTTGTGACGACAGCTTCAAGCGTCTTATCCACCCTTCGCTTGAAAGACGTCTCAGAAACGAGCTTACCGAGAAAGCGTGTGACAGCAGTATACACACATTTTCGGACAACCTAAGACATCTTCTTATGCAGCCGCCTGTGAAGAACAGCGTTGCTCTCGGCTTCGATCCCGGCTACAGAACAGGCTGTAAGGTAGCCGTTGTTGACGCTACAGGCAAGGTTCTTGACACATCGGTAGTGTATCCGATACCCCCGAAGAGCGATATTGCGGGAGCGGAAAGAATAATCAAAAACCTTATCGAAAAGCACAAGGTCGATATTATCGCTATAGGAAACGGTACGGCAAGCCACGAGAGCGAAGTGTTTATGGCAGATCTTTTAAAGAAGATTGACCGAAAGGTAAGCTATATGGTCGTATCCGAGGCAGGCGCAAGCGTATACTCGGCAAGCAAGCTGGCGGCTGAGGAATTCCCCGAATATGATGTTTCATTGCGTAGTGCTGTTTCAATCGCACGCAGACTTCAGGATCCGCTTGCAGAGCTTGTTAAGATAGACCCGAAAGCAATCGGTGTAGGTCAGTATCAGCACGATATGCCGCCCGCAAAACTGTCGGACGCTCTGGGCGGAGTAGTAGAGGACAGTGTAAACAGCGTCGGCGTGGATCTTAATACCGCCTCGGTTTCACTGCTTGGCTATGTTGCAGGCATCAATTCCGCCGTTGCAAAGAACATAGTTACATACAGAGAGGAAAACGGTGTGTTCACTAACCGTAAGGAGCTTTTGAAGGTGTCGAAGCTTGGCAAGAAGGCTTACGAACAGTGCGCAGGCTTTATGCGTATACACGGCGGTAAATATCCGCTTGACAACACCTCAGTACACCCCGAAAGCTATAAGGCGGCAGAAGCACTTCTTGAAAAGTGCGGATTTAAGCTTGCAGATGTTTCCGGCGGCATTCCGTCAATAAAAGAGCAGGTCAGAGCCATCGGCGTAAAGAAGCTGTCGGAAGAGCTTGGTATCGGTGAGATGACTCTGAGCGATATAGCAAACGAGCTTGCAAAGCCCGGCAGAGATCCCAGAGATGAGCTGCCGCCGCCCCTGCTGAGAACGGATGTAGCAGATATTAACAGCCTTAAGCCCAGTATGATACTTGACGGTACAGTTAGAAATGTTATTGATTTCGGCGTATTTGTTGATATAGGAGTTCATCAGGACGGTCTTGTACATATCTCGCAGATATGCGACAAATATATAAAGCATCCTCTTGAGGTCGTAAAGGTCGGGGAGGTAGTTAAGGTTTGGGTAATTAACGTTGACCTGAAGAAAAAGCGTATTTCGCTTACTATGAAAAAGCCTAAGGTGTAGGGATCCAAAACGAAATAAGTTGGAAAAGTCCTAAATAAGTGGGACGTTGGTCTTACACTTTTGTGGCAGACTGAAGGCGTTGTAAAAAAACAGCGCTCAAAGAGTCGAGATTTCCTGCTTTTGGGAAATCTCGACTCTTTTTTATGCCAGATCGCAAAAATAACTATTTTGGCTGAATTTTGGGTACAGCAAACACAGCGGCACAAAAACTGCGTTTTTGCCGTGTTAAAAATGTGGAAAATATTTTAAATTTATGCCGCTTTTTTTATTGCAGGCTTTTTCAAGTGGAATTTATGAAGATTAAAACCACAGCAAATCATCGCAATTTCTAAATTCAAGGCTTTTGATCCTCTTCTGCGAGCTCTGGTATATGACCTGTTCCACTTGATAATGCCGTTTGCACCTTCCGACTGGATACTTCGGTTCATACGCAGCAGTGCTCCGTGAATGCTGTTCAGGTTGCAGAGAACTTCCTTGTGAAACTTTGTCAGTTCTTCATTCAAGCGAATTTTACGGTTCCCTTTGCACTTACAGCATTTTTCTTTTTGCAGACAATTACTGCAATCTTCACATTGATAAAATTCTTCTGTTCTGCCATATTTGTTTCCTCTTACAGGTCTGCTGTAAAGATAATGAAACTTTTTTCCGTTAGGACATATTGGATCGCCATCTGCATCTATCGGAAAATTTACTGCTCTGTACGGATCATCACGATATTTTTTGTCCTTGCTTTCCTTTTCATACATAGTAAATTTCATGTATTTTTTCATGCCGTGTTCTTCACAATACAGATAATTATTAAAGCTGCCGTATCCTGCGTCTGCTACCGGATATTCAGGATATTTTTCGTATGTCTGATTGAACTTTTCTATCAAAGGCTTGAAACATTCCATATCAGACGCATATTGTTTTACGTCGAATACTGCGATATATTCATCACAGACACCTAATTGGATATTGTAGCCCGGAAGAAGCTGATCGTTACCCATATAGTCCTTTTTCATACGCATAAATGTTGCGTCATGATCGGTCTTGGAATAACTATTGCGTTCATCTCCGCATATCTTTATGTGTTCTGCATACTTTTTTAGCCTTGAAATGTATTCCGAAAGCTTGTCATAATGCCTCTGTTCAATTGTTTTATGATGTCCCCGTCCCCGAATTGCAGTTTCCGGGTCAAAGCCGCAAAGCTTTACATATTGCTGCTGTATTTGCTCTAAATACTCAATAGCATATTCTTCACGAATGCCGAATTTTACGCAGAATGAAGAGATCTTTTCATTCATTTCACCAAGCAATTCTGTTATCCTTGCAAATACCTTCAGACGGTTTTTCTCACAGCTCTTTTTCCATACCCAGCTGTATTTGTTTGCGTTGGCTTCTATCTTTGTTCCGTCTATGTAAACGTGGTTGAGGTCAACATTTTCCACCGTAAAAATGTAACTGTTGATATCCGCAAAGATCTCATCTATTTTTCTATTTAGGACATTGTTCATAAAATTGCCTATTGTCGAGTGGCTTGGCGGAGGATTATCCTGCAGCAGCCACATAAAGCGAATATCGGTTTTGCAGAGTTTTTCTATTTTTCGCAATGATTCGTATCCGTTTTCCATAAATGCAAACAGTATTACTTTCAGCAAAGTTTCTTCTTCATATCTTGGACGGCCTGTCCTGCGGTCCTCAGTCGTCAGGTATTTACTCAGGTCAATATGATTCATCACTTCACAAAATGTATATACCGGGTCAGTTGTTTCAATTATTTTTTCAATTTCTATTGGAAATTTTAATTGATATGGTGTATAATATTCTTGTGGTTGGTTATTCATGATACTTTAATTATACCACAAAAAAGACTGCTGTCTTGCTTCTTGGCAAGATCGCAGCCTTTTTTCTTGGGGACTTTTTTTACAGCCCCTTATTCTATTTAGAACAGTCCTAATTTTAACCTATCAATATTAGCTCCTGATATCTGTTTGTACGAATCCATAAGA
>ENA-OOWN01002351-OOWN01002351.1-human-gut-metagenome-genome-assembly--contig:-NODE-2351-length-11838-cov-5.241534_pt1 | contig 11838 bp, 9 predicted proteins | sample MGYA00241406_ERZ501319 | MGnify/ENA primary metagenome ERZ501319 (study PRJEB25962, sample SAMEA2042734) | human gut metagenome | biome: human gut; feature: human-associated habitat; material: faeces... | reverse complement strand
CAAATGTTCTTCCACCCTCACCTGTCTTCATATATACTGTAACGGATTTATCTTCGATAGCTGCAGCAAGCTCTTTAGCCATCGCAAGCTCTTCTGCTGCCTCTTTTTCTTCTCTCTTCTTCTGAAGCTTAAGGTCATTAAGATTTTTAGGTGTAGCTTCTATACCAAGCTTCTTAGGTATAACATAATTTCTGGCATATCCATCATTTATCTTAACAATCTGTCCCTTTTTACCTAATGTTCTTACATCTTCTAATAAAATAACTTCCATAATTAACCTCTTTTCTGCACTTTATCTGTGCTTAAGCTTATACTATATCTCGCCCTCAGCAAGCATATTGTCGAGAGTAAGTTTAATTGTATTAACTGCCTGCTGTATTGTACAATCCGTAAGCTGGGCGCCGGCAATACTCATATGTCCGCCACCGCCAAGCTTTTCCATAACGAGCTGTACATTTACCTCGTCTATGGATCTTGCACTTATATATAATTTATCTTCATATTGTGTAATAACAAATGAAGCCTTTATTCCTGATATATCAAGAAGCTGGTTCGCAGCCTTTGCACCACCTATAGTCGGGCTTTCAAGACCTTCTCCGTCAAATACAGTAATAGCAAATGCAGACTTGTATACCTCTGATTTGCTTACTGCCGAAGCTATCGCCTTATATTCATTCATATCATTCCTAAGCATTTTCCTTACTCTTGTAACATCTGCACCGTGTCGTCTTAAAAATGCCGCAGCCTCAAATGTACGAGGACCTGACTTGCTGTTAAATCCATCTGTATCTATTGATATTCCCGCATATAGTGCATCTGCCTCAAATGCTTTAAGCTTAATTCCATCATCAACATACTGTATCATCTCTGTGACCATTTCACAGGCTGATGAAGCATATGGGTCTACATAAGAAAGCACCGCACCAGTAATTGTATCGCTTGAACGTCTGTGGTGGTCAAATACAATTATAGTCTTACATTTATCAAGAAGCTGCGGACACTCTGTTCTCTGTGGTCTGTTCACATCTACAACTATAACTACCGTTGATGCTGTAAGATAATTCTCTGCTTCCTCTTTCTTAATAAACATATCATCTGGATATTCTTCTTTATCTATAAAACGGTTCATAAATGGTCTGACACTGCTTGAAATCTCGCCAAATACAATATGAGCTTCCTTGCCGAACTTCTTGGCAATAATATATATACCAAGTGCAGAACCAAATGAATCTATATCTGGCAGATTATGTCCCATAATAAGCACATTGTCATTAGCCTCTAATATCTGTCTTAAAGCGTGGGCTTTTACACGTACCTTTACTCGTGTATTCTTCTCCATCTGCTGGCTCTTTCCACCATAATAGTATATCTTCTCACCATCTTTGATAACTGCCTGGTCACCGCCACGTCCAAGTGCCAGATCCATAGCCGCCTTGGCAATATCATAATTTCTAGCATAATCAGCCGCACCAGTTCCTATGGCAATACTTAATGTAAGTGTCTTTTCATTACCGACTTTTACGCTCTTTATATCTTCCACAAGACTGAATTTATCTGCGAGAAGCTTCTCAAGGAACTTATATCTGAATACAACAAGATATTTATCTTTCTCCAGTTTTCTTATAATAGCCGCACCAGCTGAGAAATATTTATTAACTCTCTTATCTACAAGTCCGACAAATAAAGAACGACGCACATCATCTACACTTTCAAGTGCATCTTCATAATTATCTATATATACAAGCCCGACTACAAACCTTTCATCTCTTATCTTCTGTATGTACTGGTTAATATCCGTTTCATCAAACATATACATAGCTACAAGCGAAGAATTATAATCTTTGGCAAGAATATTAACGCCTTGTGTGATTATATCAGCACTTATTCTCTTCATCTCAACACGATAGTCCCTGTCATTAAATGCGACCCTGATTTCTTTGAAATCCTCAAAAAAGAAGGCGTTAAAACCCACTATGTAAGTGCTGACGTTGAAAACGCTACCATGGAAGTTCTTCCCTGCACCGTATTCGGCAAAGGCCTGGAAGTTATCTGCCGTTTGAAAGCAACCGGCAGCTTCATCCGCCGCTATGGCGATTACATTGCTGACGGCACCGCAATTGAAGGCGGCTATGTTGAAACCACTTTCAAAGATGACGCTAAAGGCGACCCGCTGGTTACCGAAGACGCACTTGTTGTTCTCGGCATTATGGGCCACGAAGATTACAAGAGCCTGAAAGAACAGACCCTTAAAATTACCAAAATCGTTGCAGAAGACCTTGCTAAAATGGGCCTTGACCTGTACGACATTAAATTTGAATTTGGTTACCACAATGGCGAAGTTATCCTCATTGATGAAATTGCCAGCGGCAACATGCGCGTTTACAAAGACGGCAAATATGTTGACCCTGTAACCTTAACTTCCATTATTCTCGGCAAATAATTGAGTTAAAACTTAACGGCAGCTTTTTACGGCTGCCGTTTTTATTATGCCTTACCGCAAAAATAAAGCCTGCACATAAGCGCAGGCTTTTATTGTTGGTTAAGCTGTTATCTTACGTTGTAGCGCAGTTCCTTTTCAATTACAGCGCCGGTTTCGGGGTTCAGCACCATTTCGCCACGAAGTTCGGGAGTGGTGAATTTAAGCTCATATTCATACAGGCCGTCGTCCATATCGAGTTTTACTTTGTGGAAGCTGGCGTTGGGGTATTCTTTGGTAACTACTGCCTGTGCGTCAGCTGCGCTCAGTACAATGTTTCTGCTGCCAAGGATGGTGCGTGCTTCCATTTTATATTCTTTTACAGACTGGGTAAGTTTGCTGATTTCTACTTCGTAGGAAGTTGCGGTTGCGTTATCGAAGAATTTGAATTCATATTCGTTAAAATCTTCCTGAGTGCCTACATGAGCTGCGCTTGCCGGTACCAGTTTAGCTGCCATGGACTGCGCGTCTGCCGCAGTGAAAGCTGCTGCGAAAGCGGTTGCGGAGATTGCCAGAGTTGCGAGAGCTGCTGCTGCAAGAGCAGTAAATTTTTTGCCGGTTAATTTCAACATAATTGTTTCCTCCTTTATTTTAAGGTCTGTCCTTATTTGTTTTGGGGTGTTCCCTTATCTTGTCTTAATTATAACTGCCGAAGATTAAAGAAAAATTAAAACAAAAATGAAATTCAAAAATTATCTAAAAATTTATGGTGTGTTATAATAATTTTATAAGGAGGTGCCTTATGCGGATTTTAATTGTTGAAGACGAACCGGATTTACTTGACGCCTTAAAAAAGCAGCTGCAAAGCAGCGGTTACAGCGTTGACGGCTGCGGCAACGGGCTTGACGCCGAAGATTATTTAAAAATGGCAACCTATGACGCAGTTGTGCTTGATATTATGCTGCCCGGCATTGACGGGCTTACTTTACTGAAAAAAATGCGTGCAGAGGGCAACACTACCCATGTTTTGCTTTTAACGGCACTCGACAGCATTGAAAATAAAGTAAACGGCCTTGATGCCGGTGCCGATGATTACCTTGTTAAGCCTTTTGCGTATGACGAGCTTCTGGCGCGCCTGCGTGTGCTTCTGCGCCGCCGCAGCGGGCAGACAACAAACGTGCTGGAATACGGCGGGTTGGTTATGGATTTAAACAGCCGCACCGTTACCCGTGACGGCACGGAAATTACCCTTTCTTCCAAGGAATTTGCCGTGCTGGAATATTTGCTGCGCAATCCAGGGCGCGTGCTTTCGCGCGATAAAATAGAAAACCATGTATGGAATTACGATTTTGAAGGCGGTTCCAACGTTGTTGACGTTTACATACGTTACCTGCGCAAAAAAATAGATACCGGCTTTAACAAAAAGCTGCTGCATACTATCCGCGGCGCAGGTTACGTGCTGAGGGAAGAAAAATGAGAGCATTATCCGTTAAACAAAAAATAACCCTGTGGTATACCGGGCTTATTGTGGCAGTATTAAGCGTTATTTTTGCGGCCGTGCTTTTTGCCGCCGACGACGTACTGCTGCTTAATTTGCAGGACAAACTGGAAAACGAGGTTTACGGAAACGCCAGCAGCCTTGAACTGCGGCGCGACGGTACCCTTAGCCTTGACGAGCTTGATTTTCTGCATGACGGCGTTATGCTTGCCGTATATAATAACGACGGCACATTAATCGCCGGGCTGAACCCGGTGCAGATGCCGGATACGCCCTTCCGCTCCGAGCTTTTGCAAACCGTAACCAACGGCAGCCAGACCTGGTATGTATTCGACCTGCAGCTGCGCCCCGCCCGGTTTGAAAACAGCATCTGGCTGCGCGGCAGCACTTCATTAAGCAGCATTTATGCCACCCGCGATGAAATTTTATGGCAATGTGCCCTGCTCTTTCCGTTTTTAATACTGCTTTCTGCCTTTGGCGGCTACCTGATAACCAAAAAAGCCTTTCAGCCCGTAAAGCAGATTACTGCCGCCGCAGAACGCATTGGCAGCGGCAGCGATTTATCGCAGCGCATTAATCTTAACAAGGCCGACCCCGAAATAATGCAGCTGGCACAAACCTTTGACAGTATGTTTTCGCGCCTGGAAAAATCTTTTGATGCGGAACGCCAGTTTACGGCGGATGCTTCGCACGAACTGCGCACACCTGCGGCAGCCATCATTGCTCAGGCTGAATACGCCTTAAAACTGGCACCGCCTGCCGAAAAAGACGAAGCCCTGCAAAAAATACTGGCACAGGCACGCAAAATGTCGCGCCTTTTGGCACAGCTTTTAATGCTGGCCCGTGCCGATGCCAACAAAATTCAATTTGAAATTGAAAAGTTTGATTTCAGCGAAATGGCTGAAATTGTAATTGAAGAAACGCAGCAGATTGCCGGTGCAAAAGAAATAACCGTCAATGCCGCTATTGAACCGGAAGTTTGCGTTGAAGGCGACCAGACGCTTTTAATGCGCCTTTTGCTGAACCTTTTGGATAATGCCGTTAAATATACGGAAAACGGCGGCAAAATTGATTTTACCCTGCATAAGGAAAAAGGCAGCGTTGTCTGCTCCGTTAAAGATACCGGCTGCGGCATTGCGCCGGAGGAACTGCCTAAAATATGGCGCCGTTTCTATCAGGCCGAAAGCAGCCACCGCAACAGCAGCGGCGCAGGGCTGGGGCTTTCCATGGTACAGTGGATTGCAAACCTGCACGGAGGCACCATAACCGCCGAAAGCACGCCCGGAAAAGGCAGCACGTTTACCTTCACCCTGCCGCTTAAGCCCGGCTGCAAAATTCAATAATAAACTTAAAAGCCGGAAGCTCTATGCTCCCGGCTCTTTTTATGCCTAAACCTTTATTGTGTTTTCCTGCCTGCGGTAAGCCAGCGCTCAATAACATTGGCTTTCTGCCCTGCCGTCCAGCTTAAATCGTCAACCGGCGTAAGCATTTTGCCCGTATACTGGCTGCGCAGCTCATCATCTGCCGCCGCGCTTAAGCTCCATACAAGCCCGTGCCCTTTTTCCGCAACAATTTCCGCCGCGCGGTTCGAAAGCAGGTATTCTATAAATTTACCGGCCGCAGCGTTATTCGGCCCGTTCAGCACCGCCGCGCCGCTGATTAAATTTTTATTGCCGTCGGCAGGTATCGTTGCAAAAAGATTCTCTTCGCTACGCTCCAACAACAGTGCCACCGAAAGCGGCACTACCGCCACGGTTTTATAACCCTGGCGCACCTCGTCAATGGTTTCCTGCAAATTAACAAAATATTCCGGGCGCTGGCGGTTAAGCTGCTCCGCATAATCCATAGCCGCGCTTTCTCCCTTCAGCTGCCATAAGGCCGTCATCATGCCATAGCCTGCGCCGCCGCTTTTAGGGTCTGCCAGCGCAAGCTCGTACTTAAGCGGTTCAGCCAGCAGCTCCTGCCAGCTTTCCGGCGCATACAGCCCCAAATAATGCAGGTTCCTTTTATTGCTTAAAAAGCCGATATGGTCAATATATAAAGCCGTCCACAGCCAGTTATTCTGGCGGAATTCCGCCGGAATGGCATACGCTTCTTCGGGCTGGTAGCTTACCAAAAGCCCGCGCTCAGCGGCAAGGTAAAATTCCTCCGCCGTTCCGCCGAGCCATACATCGCTGCCGGAAGAAGCAAGAAAATTAAAACGGTTTTCCGCACTTCCCGGCGGCAGCGGCACTACCTGCGTTTCTATACCGCTTGCTTTGGTAAAATCTTCTGCCAGCGCATCGGCTATATCCACCGGCATGCTTATGCAGATTTTCACCTGTTCCTTTTTTTCTGCCTCATCCTTACCGGCAGTATGTGCCGTGTTCAGCACTGTTAAAATACAAAAAGCCGCAGCAATTACAGCCAAAAATTTTTTCATTCTTCAACCTCGCCAAGCTGATTTTCTTTTATTATACCACAGCCGCGCGCATAAACAAAAATCCCGGGCAGACAAACTGTCCGGGATTTTACTTTTAAAAATCAGTCACGGTCGAAAACCATAATCTTATCAAAATCAAGATAAACTTTTTCACCGTCGGTAAACTCTTTCAGTTCCGCACCTTTTACAATAACGCGGATTACATGGTGTTTGCACTGTACACGGTAATCAACCGCATCGCCAAGATAGAAACGGTGTACCAGCGTGCCTTCGATAGTGCCGCTTGTGCGGGACATAGTAATGTTTTCCGGGCGCACTGCAATGGTAGCACTGCCGGTTATACCGCTGGTATTGGGGAAGGATACGCCGGTGCCGCTGATATATACGCGGTCGCCCTGTACTTCACCTTCCACAAAGTTTACAAGGCCGATAAAGTCGGCAACCATCTTGTTGGCCGGGTTGCGGTAAATTTCGTACGGCGTGCCTATTTGCTGAATAACGCCGCGGCTCATAACAACAACGCGGTCACTCATAGTCATTGCTTCGGACTGGTCATGCGTTACATAGATAACGGTAATGCCCAGTTCCTTCTGAATAGAAGAAATTTCAAAGCGCATGCTTTCACGCAATTTGGCGTCAAGGTTGGACAAAGGTTCGTCCAAAAGCAGAAGGCCGGGGCGCATTACCAGCGCACGCGCCAGTGCAACACGCTGCTGCTGGCCGCCGGAAAGCTGATGCGGATAACGGCCGTACTCGTCAAGATGCACGAGTTTCAGCATTTCCGCAACTCTTGCAGCGCGTTCTTCTTTGGGAACTTTTTGAATTTTAAGCGGATAAGCAACGTTTTCGGTAACAGTCATGTGCGGCCATACGGCATAAGACTGGAAAACCATGCCGATATCGCGTTTTTCGGGCGGCACGAAAGTATTTTTTATATGCGAGCTTACGCAGTGGTCGCCGATATAAATTTCACCTTCTGTCGCTCTTTCAAAGCCGGCAATCATACGCAGCGAAGTTGTTTTGCCGCAGCCGGAAGGGCCGAGGAGCGAAACAAATTCGCCGTCCTTTACGGTAAGGTCAAAATCACTTACGGCCGTAACATCACCAAACCGTTTAAAAACATGCTCTATACGTACTTCTGACAATTTATTCCACTCCTTTTAAATACCAACATTACCCTTAGTAAGCTTGTTCAAAATAACATTGCCCACCAGAACTATCAGCAAAATAATTACCGAAAGCACGGAAGCATTCTGTGTATCGGCATAAGTCTGCAAATCGTACAGCAGTACGCCGATAGTTTTGGTATCACTGCCGTACAAAAGCAGCGACATCGTCAATTCATAAAATGACGGCATAAAGATTAAGAACCAGCCGGCGATAATTGACGGTGCAATCAGCGGCATGATAATGTCTTTGCAGGTACGCAGCCAGCTTGCGCCGGAGTTAAGAGCCGCTTCTTCCAGAGAGATATGTACCTGGCTTAAGGAAGCTGCAATAGTGCGCACGGACATCGTCATATATTTTACAAGGTAGCTGACAACCAGAATCCACATGGTGGAATACAGGTTCAGGCCAAAGTTGCCGGAGAAGGTAATAACAAGTGCCAGCGCGATAACGATACTCGGCGTGGAGCCGCCGATAATTGTCAGCATATCCGGCAGGTTGCGTCCTTTAACATTTGTTTTAACGGCAAGATAAGCGATAAACACCGAAAGAATTGTGCCGATAGTAGCGGCAATAACGCCGTATACAACGGAATTCCATACGCTTTCCATATACTGGGAGCTGGTAATAACAGGAATCCAGGCATCAAAGCCAAGGTTGTCGAGAGTAATGCCTTTGGACATACTCTTTAACAGCGAAGTAAGCAAAATGGAGCCTAAAGGCAGGATAACGGCAACAAAGCCATAGAAGCCTACCGCAAAGAATGCAGGCCATTTCCATTTGCCAAGCTCAACAATGTTCGGGCGGGTGCTTTTGCCGCTGATAGTGGTATAATCCTTGCGGCCCAGCATCCAGGTCATAAAGAACAGCAGGGCATTGGCAATAAACATCAGAGAAGCTGCCAGCGACGTTGCATCGCGGATACCCGCTTCGTCGCCCATATAAGTATAAGTAACAATACGGGTTGTCATAACTTCAATATTGCCCGGCATACCAACAATAGCAGGAATACCGAAGCAGGAGCCTGCCGCAATGAATACCAGAAGGCCGCCTGCCAGAATGGAAGGCGCCATCAGGGGCAGCGTAACATCAATAAGAGTGCGCAGCGGCGAAGAACCGGAAACCCTTGCTGCTTCTTCCAGCGTCGGGTCCATTTTTTCCATCGCACGCGAAATAGTAATAAAAGCAAATGGAGAATAGAATAAAGTCAAAACCCAGGCCAGGCCGCCTGTGGTATAAATATCAAACGGTGCAGTCTGTAAGTTAAAAATCCATTTAAACACATTGTTTAAATAACCTACGCTCGGGTTTAAAAGCTGTACCCAGGCAATAGCGCCTACATAAGGCGGAATCATATAGCTGGCAACCAAAAGCGTGCGGTAGCCTCTTTTAAACGGCAGGTCGGTACGCCCAACCAGCCATGCCAGCGGAAAAGTAATAATAACGCTTGCCACCATTACAATCAGCGAAAGCTCAACAGTATTGGCAAGAGCGCGCCAGTTTACATCCTGGCTGTAAACTTCACGGTAGTTGGCCAGCGTAAAAGAGCCGTCAACCAGAATGCTGTCATACAAAAGTACGCCCAGCGGAAAAACCACAAAATATAAAAGCAGTAATACCGACAGCGAAATTACAATAAATTTGCTGTTTATTCTTTGTAAAAAGCCCACCATAACTCCTTTCTACGGCATAAGGGCCGCCCTAAAACATAATTTAAGGTTGCTTTTTATAATGGGAAAAAAGGGATCGCCACATAGCGACCCCTAAATTCCTTCACTTAATTATTTCATGCCGGATTTAGAAAGAACCGTTATTCCATAACCCTTACGCGGAACTCTTCCTTAATTTCAGCTTTGTTGTCGGCAAGTTTCTGCCAATCAACTTTTACAGCTTTGTCAGAGAAGGATTTCAGTTCCGGAGCGCCTTTAGGAGGCTGTACGTCGCCGCGTACGGAGTGCATCCAGCCTTCAACAACAGCCTGCTGGCCTTCTTTGGAAAGCCACCAGTCAACCATGGCTTTAGCACCATCCGGGTTTTTGGTAGTATTGAAAATAGCAATCGGGGAAGGAATAATAACTACGCCGTCTTCAGGGTATACAACTTTCAAAGGCTCGTTTTTGGTAGCAGCCAGTTTCAGGATGTTTTCTTCCAGAATCATTGCTGCTGCATATTCGCCGGTTAAAAGTTTGTTTTGAATTGCGGAGTTGCCTTCTTCAACACGCATGCCGTTAGCTTTCAGCTGGTCGAAATATTCCCAGCCGTATTTATCAGCAAGTGCGCCAACTGCAACAAATGCAGTACCGGAAAGCATCGGGTTAGGCATTGCAATTTTGCCTTTCCATTTCGGGTCAGTCAAATCTTTCCAGGATTTCGGAGCTTCTTCCGGAGAAAGTTTGTCGGAGTTATAAGCGATAATCATGTTGCTGATACGAACGGAAGACCATGCGCCTTTTTCGTCCTTATCGGTAATAACGTCCTTCAGATTCGGGGAAACATAATCCAAAAGAAGGTTGTCTTTTTTAAGGGACAGGTAGTAAGAAGGTTCGGCAACCATTAAAACATCGGCGCCGATTTTTTTAGCTTTAATTTCGCCTGCCATTTTGGTCATAACTTTTTCGGTGCCGCCCTGGAACCAGTTAACTTTCATGTCAGGGAAAACTTTGCTCATTGCCGGTTTGCAAACATTATCAATAATATCAGGATAAATGGAGGTATATACCATTACCTCGCCTTTCGGTCCGCCTGCTTTAGTGCCGGCTTCCTGCTTATCGCTGCCGCCGCAGCCTGCAACTGCAGCCGATAATGCCAGAACTGCCGCAGCAGTACAGAGCCATTTTGCTTTTTTCATGAGTCTCCACTCCTTTTAACGTATTTAAGATACTATTAATATTCTTCTCCCGGTTTTGTAAAATTCCTGCTTACATTAGGTAAAATGTTTTACATATTTTTAACATTTCTGTTACTTTTTGCAAATATTTTTCATATTTTCCATTACAAACGCACAATATGCTATTTTTGACCCACAGGGACATTTTAAGCCCCTTGATAAACTGCCATAAAATTCATTTCCCACGCCGGTACATATCTGTGCTTGCGCAGATATATTTTATATTCCGGGCACAGCTGCCACAAAAGTTCCGGCAGTTCAAAAAAATCATTATCGTAATGATAGGCAGCTATAAACATTTTGGGCCTGTCACTTTTAATATGCTTTTCAAGCCCCGAAAGCGCCTGCTTTTCCGCACCTTCCACATCCATTTTGATGTATGTTACAGCTTCGCCCTGCAGCAGGTTATCCATTTTTAACGCGCGCACCTTGCGTTTATGTGCATTAATTAATGTAGACTGCCTGCCGCCGCTGTCGGAAAAATCAAGTTCCGTGTCTTCATCCCAAACTGTGGCTTTAACAAGCTGTACATTTTTTAACCCATCTGCTTTTGCGCACAGTTTGCGGTAATTGCGCCGGTCTGCTTCCACCGCCGTTATTTTTTTATAGCTTCCGCCGGTAAGCAGCAAAAACTCCCGCACCGTATCACCGTCATAGGCGCCCAAATCCAGATAGCTTTCTTCTTTGGCAAAAGTAAAAAGCTGCGTTAAATCTTCTGTTCTGTACGTTTCGCACTGCCACAAATATTCCGGCCTGCCGCTCAGTTTATAATTAAGTACGTTTGCAAAAACTTTGCGCGACTGCTCATCTGCCAGCTTGTTGTACACATTTTGCAGCCTGCCGGCATATTTTTCAAGCCAGGCATTTGTTACTTCTTCGCTGCCGGCATAAAGCGGCAAATGCGGCGCAAATACTGTATGCTCTGCGGCAAGTGCTTTAAAACGGTTAATAACTTCCGGCAGTTCGGAAGCAAAAGCAATTACCACCGCAAAGTTTTCAAGCCGGGCTTTAATATCGCTGTAATGCTCCACCTTAAAACCACGGAAGTTCTGCCCGCGTACAAATTCATCGCTGGCAAAAATTCCGGCTGCCGTCAGTCCTTCCGCAGCCATTCTGTCAAGCACGGCATCAGCGCCGTTGCCCATGCCGTACAGCACCAGCGGCAGCCCGCAGCTGCGCATATTTTGCCATACACTGTTGGTTTCTGTTATAAAATCAAGCATTGTTACCTTTTATACCTCTTATACCCCGTTAAATATTTTGTTTTTATTGTACAACAAAACCGCAAGTGAGTATAGCTTATATAATTAACCATTTGCATTTAATATTGTAGTTTTTTCTTTACTATATTATTTTTTACTTTCCGCCTTTGATGATACTTTAATTATTCTTTATTTACTTTATTACTCATGTTCATTCTTTGTAACCAAAGAACGAACCAAGAAAGT
>ENA-OOWN01002338-OOWN01002338.1-human-gut-metagenome-genome-assembly--contig:-NODE-2338-length-11912-cov-16.275955_pt1 | contig 11912 bp, 8 predicted proteins | sample MGYA00241406_ERZ501319 | MGnify/ENA primary metagenome ERZ501319 (study PRJEB25962, sample SAMEA2042734) | human gut metagenome | biome: human gut; feature: human-associated habitat; material: faeces... | reverse complement strand
GTTTGTGGCAATCCTGCTGACAGCGGCAGCTAACTTTTTCTGCTCGGTGTAATCGACCTTGATGATGTACCCGTCAATCAGCATTTTCCGGGCATACGCGCCGAAGTTGCGGGTGCCGAGTTGATTCATCTTGTGGCGAACTACGCTCAATTCCTGCTCATTTAGGCAGATTTCCTTGCGGATGGGTCGTGTGCGGTCTGGCATATCAAAGAACTCCTTTCACTTTACAACGGACACCTTTTTGCCGTTTGTTGAGTATGGCGGCAAAAATTTTTTCCTTTCACTTAACAACGGACATTTTTAAGTCAAAACGCAGGTATCGAAACGGAAGATTTTCAAAAAATATGCGCCCCTGCTTTTGCGAAAGCGGGAGCGCGTTGTATCTGCGGATATGAGATTTGAGAGAGTAGCAAGCACATCCGGTGTCCGTACACACCGGAAAAATGAGCGGTTCAGCCTTGCGCCCGAACTGCTCATTTTGTTGTTGGGGAATCCCCACACCCCTTTCATGTCTGAATTGAAAATACTTCCTGAACTTTTCAGAAAGCCCTTGCTTTTATTCGCTTTGACGATTATAATTATACTGTGATTTTATAAGCAGACGCGGAACTTAACTGCAACAGGAGTGCTACCCATGAAGTATTTATCTATCGCGCAAACCGCCGAACGCTGGGGCATCTCCACCCGCCGTATTCAGATTTTGTGCGGCGAGGGGCGCGTCCCCGGTGCTATCCGCATTGGCTCGGTCTGGGGGATTCCAGAGGACGCAGAGAAGCCAGCGGACGCGAGAATCAAGAACGGCAAGTATATCAAAAAAACTGCCGAAAATGAAAAATAAGCCGCAGATTATATCAGCGACTCTAACTCGAAATAATGGGGTCTATTCCACCTCGCGGGTGCGAATGGGCGCACTGATCCCTTGTCACGAATCTACCTAAATCGTCGATTCGACAAACGATGACAGTGTTTGACAAAGATTTTGTCCTTCCGAGACAGGATAGGTCTTTCACCACAATAACCACTGCACAGACATAGACAGGAGTGACCCTCATTACTGCTGAGGGTCAGGGTAGAAAAACCCTCATTTGAAATGAGGATAACACGATTATGGAGGAAATCAGCCATGCCAACACTTGAATGGATTGGAAAGAGCAAGGTTATCAATCATCATCAGGAAGTTCCGTTCCGGGTGTTGGAGCGCAAGTATAGCTTTGACGAAAACGGGGAGCATAGCGAGGACAACGGCAGCGACAACATGATTATCCGGGGTGACAACCTTGAAGCCCTGAAAGCCCTGCTGCCCCGGTACGAGGGGCGCGTCAAGTGCATCTACATCGATCCGCCCTACAACACTGGCAACGAGGGCTGGGTTTATAACGACAACGTCAACGATCCGAAAATCAAAAAGTGGCTGGGTGAGGTTGTCGGCAAAGAGGGCGAGGACTTGACCCGCCATGACAAGTGGCTGTGCATGATGTACCCGCGCTTGAAGCTGCTGCAAAAGCTGCTGGCGGACGATGGTGTTATTTTCATCAGCATTGATGACAGAGAGCAAGTATTACTACGGATGATATGTAACGAAATTTTTGGTGAAAATAATTTCTTGGCACAATTTGTTTGGCAAAAACGCACCTCTCCCGATATGCGTAAATTGGTAAGTACCGCCCACGAATATGTATGCGCGTATTGTAAAGACATCTCTTATCTCCCTAACGCAATAAGCAAAGTTGCATTAAGCGAAGAAGATGCCGAGAATTATAAAAATCCAGATAATGACCCCCGTGGTCCGTGGGCATCGAGCGATTTTACAGCGCAGGGTTTTCGTCCGAACCAGATGTATGAAATTATTACACCAGGCGGAGCGAGATATACTCCCCCAGAAGGTCGTTGTTGGAAAAACGTGGAGAGTGAGTTTATCAAGCAACGTGATGAAGGACGAATGTGGTTTGGAGCTGACGGAAAGGGCATACCGCGTCGAAAGACCTACTTATCTGAACGGGAGGGTAAAAACGTTTGGACTTGGTGGGATAACAAGGGCGTCGGGCATTCGCAGGAAGCTACAAAAGAGATTGGAAAAATCTTCGGTACGCCAACAGCTTTTGACTATCCAAAACCTGTTCGATTGATACAGCGTATAATTCAAATTGCTACAAGAAAAGACTCGATTGTACTTGATTCTTTCGCTGGGTCTGGTACAACAGCGCAAGCGGTTCTTAACATGAATAAGCATGATGGTGGATGCAGAAGAATCATCCTTGTTGAAATGGGAGACTATGCTGACAGCATCACCGCCGAACGCGTCAAGCGTGTTATCAATGGCTACGGCGAGGGCAAGAATGCCGTGGCGGGTACGGGCGGCAATTTCAGCTTTTATGACTTGGGCGAACCGCTGCTTGTGGGCGATTGCCTGAATGAAGCGGTTGCCCCAGAGAAAATCCGGGAATACATCTGGTTCATGGAAACCAAGCAGCCCTACGCCCCACCTATCGGCGACAATCCGTATTACCTCGGCAAGCACAACAGCACAGGCTATTACTTCTACTACGAGCCGCAGCGCGTGACGGTACTGGATTATGCGTTTCTCTCCACCATTACGGAAAAAGCTGATGGGACGGTGATCTACGCCGACCGCTGCTCTATCAGCGAGGATAAGCTGGCAAAAATGGGCATCACATTTAAGAAAATTCCGCGCGATATTAGCAGACTGTAAGGGGGTGTTCGCTGTATGGAACTGAAATCATATCAGAAAAAGGTTATAGCGGACCTGACCCGCTATCTGGAACTGCTGAACGAAACAAAGAGTGACGCAGCGGCGTTTCGCCTGTTTTGGCAGGAAAAATCAGCCCCGACTTTAGGGCTATACCAAAACGTTATACCCGGTGTTCCAAACCTCTGCTTCAAGGTGCCGACAGGCGGCGGCAAGACCTTTATTGCCTGCAACGCCGTTCGCCCCATCTTTGACGCGCTCCCCGCTACCAAGACCAAGGCGGTCGTGTGGCTTGTTCCGTCGGACGCGATTCTGACGCAGACGGCGAAAGCCCTGAAAGACACATCCCACCCCTACCGTCAGAAGATTGACGTGGATTTCGGCGGGCGTGTGGAGGTTTACACCAAGCAGGAGCTTTTGAACGGTCAGAACTTCAACCCCTCCGCCGTAACGGAGCAGTTGTCGGTTATGGTGCTGTCCTACGATTCGTTCCGTGGGCGCGGCAAGGAGGTCTTGAAAGCCTATCAGGAGAACAGCAACCTTGCCGAGTTTGCAAAGGTGCTGGGTAAGCCCGACAGCCCCATTGAAAAAGCGGATGAAACCGCACTGTTCCAGATCATCAACCAGCTTAACCCGCTTGTCATCGTGGACGAGAGCCACCATGCCCGGTCGGAATTGAGCCTTGAAATGCTGGAAAACTTCAATCCCTGCTTTGTGCTGGATTTGACCGCCACGCCGAAAAAGGAGAGCAATATCATCTCCTATGTGGACGCGGTGCAGCTGAAAAACGAACACATGGTAAAGCTGCCCGTGATCGTCTATAACCGGGACAGCCAATCCGAGGTACTGATTGACGCGATCGACCTGCGGAACAAACTGGAAGAAATCGCAAGCGCGGAGTACGCCAAGACGGGGAAATATATCCGCCCTATCGCGCTGTTTCAGGCACAGCCGAAAGGCAAGGAGGACGCGACCACCTTTGAAAAACTGCGGGACAAACTGGTGGACGCCGGGATTCCCGCCGAGCAAATTGCCATTCGTACCGCTGATGTGAACGAACTGAAAAATGTGGAGTTGATGTCCCTAAGCTGTCCGATTCGATACATTATCACGGTCAATGCGCTGAAAGAGGGCTGGGATTGCCCCTTTGCCTATATCCTTGCGTCTCTTGCCAATAAGACAAGTCAGGTTGACGTGGAGCAGATTTTAGGACGGATTCTCCGTCTGCCCCATACGAGCCAGCACACACAGAGCGCACTCAATATGTCCTATGTGCTGACTTCTTCCAACGACTTCAACAATACTGTGGCGCATATAGTCAAGGGCTTGAACAGCGCAGGATTCAGCGATAAGGACTATCGGATCGGTGAGTCCGCAAAACCGCAGGTTCCCGAACAGCCAGCAGAACAAATCACGCTGCCTGATCAACAAGGGTGTCCTGAAATGGAACCCCCTTTGGAAACCGCCGAGGACGATTTTTCGGGGCTGGATGGGAAATCTATCGGGGCAGAGTTGGAGCGGCGCAGAGAACAGGCACAAACGCCTGAAACTGCCCCGAAAGCCGACACCATGCTGGACGCTGCCGCAGAGGTCGAAAAGGCATATACAGACGCTATCCAACAGACAGATAATGACCCGATGATGGACAATCTTCCGTGGGAGGTGCGGGATAAAGTGAAATCATTCCAAGTAAACCCGCAGTTCCGGGAGGATATTGAAACGCTGCAAATCCCGCAGTTTTTCCTGAAAGTTGAGCAATCTTTGTTTACGGACGGTTCTTTTGAACTGCTGGACAAGGAAATGCTGGCAGAGGGCTTTACCCTCAAGGGCAAGGCATACGATATTGACTTTGCCGCCGCAGACGATGAAATCCGCGAAATCGACGTGCGGGAGCAGGACGGCGGTTTGCCAAAGGTGTTCAAGATGGAGAGCGCCGAACAGCGGTACTTCAAAGAGTGGTTCAACAATCTGCCGCCGGAAAGCCGGGTACGCCAATGCAAGGAAATGATGTTCAATCAGCTTAACAAGCTGAACATGGTGGACGCCGCCGAACTGAAAGCCTACATAGACCGCATTGTGAACGATATGGATAAGGCGCAGCTTGCCGCTATGGAGAAAGCCCCGCTGGGCTATGCGGCAAAGATCCGCGCCAAAATTGAAACGCTACTGGAATCCCATTATCGAGAAAACTTTGAAAGGTGGCTGGAAACGGAGCGCATCGTCTGCAAGCCCTATTTCCGTCTGCGCCCCTCTATCCATCCTGCCACATATACCGACATATATGCCCGTTCTCTGTATGCAGCAGAGGACGGTGACATGAACAAACTGGAACAGAAGTTGATTGTAGAGTTGACCGCCCTGCCGAATGTCCGCTGGTGGCACAGAAATATTGCACGTCAAGACTTTGCAATTAACGGCTTTATCAAGCACTACCCCGATATTCTGATTATGACCCAGAGCGGCAAGCTCATCTGTGCGGAAACTAAGGGCGAACATCTGAAAAATGATGACAGCCGGGAGAAAATCGCACTCGGTCAAGCGTGGCGCACAGCAGCGGGCAAGAATTTCCGCTATTACATGGTGTTTGAGAATGAGGAAAACCTCTTGCCGGGTGCGGTGAGCATGAGCCAGTTTATCGACACGGTTAAGGCATTGTAAATCAAATAACCATATATCCGTCACTTGCAGGGGGCGATAAAATCTACCCCCGATAAGAAGCAGTGCCGATTCGGGCAGCAGGAGCAATTCTGCTGCTCGTTTTCTTTTGTGTGACCCCCTGGCTCATGCGCCGCAGGGTAGTCATAAATAACAATCAGCAAGGAGGTTAATTGTCCAATGAAAAACAGTAAGCGAGGAGGTGCGCCGCCTATGAACCACATCGGGAATATCCGTATATCTGCAAGGGAGGGCTTATATGGCAAAGAAACTTGACCCTCAAGAGATAGAGCAGTCCCGCCGAAAAAAGACTCGCGCCGATAATCGGGAGGAACGCAAGGAGCGCATACATGACGGAATCCGCAAGAATCGGGAAAGCGGCGGTGTAATTATAATACCGCCACCCCCAGCCGTACAAGCGCAAGGGCAGACTCCCCGAAAAATGCGTGTTGCAGCTTATGTCCGTGTCAGCACACAGGAAGAACAGCAAGTAGGCAGTTTTGAGATGCAAATTGTCTATTTCAAATCCAAAATTGAGAGCAATCCCGATTGGGAGTTAGTAAAAATCTATCAAGATTACGGCGTAAGCGGCACTTCCACGAACAAGCGGCAGGGATTTAAGGACATGATTGATGACGCAAAAGCAGGCAAGATTGACCTAATTTTGACAAAGGGCATAAATCGCTTTGGTAGAAATACGGTTGATATTTTGAACAATTTGCGTACTCTGAACGCCTTGACTCCACCTGTCCCGGTGCGATTTGAAAGCGAAGGGCTGTCCTCTATCGGGGATGGTAGCAACAATCTACTGATAGCGGTCTTGTCAGCACTTGCAGAATTGGAATCACAGCAAAAGAGCGAAGCCATCAAAAACGGTATTCGCTGGCGCATGGCAGAGGGTATCTACCAATTCTCGGTGATAAACACGCTTGGCTACTATTGGGACCACTTCGGACGATTGCTGATCGAGCCAACAGAAGCAAAGATTGTTGAGTACATCTACGAAAGCTGTTTGGAAGGTGCAACCCCCGCAGAAATTGCCGCCGCGCTGACCGAGCAAGGCATCAAATCGCCTAAAGGGAAAGATTTTTGGCGGGCTGCTACTATTCGCGGTATTCTCCGGAACGAGAAATATTGCGGGGACGCACTCATGCAGAAAACTTGTACGATTGATTTTCGGGAGCATAAGTCAGTGAAAAACACTATGCTCAACAAGTATTTCAAAGAGGAACACCACACAGCAATCATAAAAAAATCCGATTGGCAGAAGGTGCAACAGATTTTAGATGAAAAGCCACTACCCGGCAAATCGGCAAGGCTACACGCTATGCCAAAGCGGTTCACGGTCACACGTTCTAAAGACAAGTATTTCAGAGGGTATATCATTTTAGACCCGCGCTGGACAGCTTCGGAACGCCGCGAACTGCTGAAAGAGCTGAAAAATCTCTAATACCGAAAGGAAAATCCATTATGAAATTTGATTTTAACGCACTGAACTTTGAGATCCTTGATGCGAACACCAACGCATACCCCGACATTTTCATTAACCAGAACGGTGTCACCTTTACGAAAAAGGTACTTGATGACCTGAACTATCCTGCTTTTGTCCTGTGCCAGCTTGACGCAAAAAACAAGGTTTTTGCGGTTCGTATGTGTAAGAGTAGTGAGCAGAGGGGCTACAAGTTCTCCAAGCCGAAGGGTGAGCAGAAGGCCACGGTCAGCATCACCAACAAGAATCTGGTTGACCCCATTCGTGCCGCTATGGAGGGCGTTTGGCAAAGCGATAAACGCTATCGTGTGCGTGGCTTTTGGGTCGCAGACGCAAAAACGATGTGTTTTGACCTCTCCGAGGGTGTGCAGGAGGATTATAGAAATGCCGCCAGCGATAATGAAAGCGAGGAATAAATCGGTGAACGGATTGTTCACCGTCTGAACTTCCGAATGACAGTGGGGCAAGCTCATTATGGGCTTGCCCCTTGCTTAAATAAAGGCGGGTATTTGCAGATTGTAACGCACAAGGGGCAGATAAGTGAAATGTAGGGTGGTAATATGGCAGAGAAAAATAAACGGCGCACAAGCGATAATATCCCCGATATTTGCCCCGAAGAACAACAAAAAAACAGGCGTGGGAGTTGTTAGCGTCCCACACCTGTTGGAAAACTGATTTGTAGCAGCGGCGTACCTATATCCCTCGTGTAAGTTTTCTCTACGCCATTTTTACGCCATTTTCGTATAGAGTAGCATAGGAAAACATGAAGTTATATATGGTTGGTTTGTTCCAAAATCCGCTTCAAATCAAGTAATATTCGTATTTATTGAGGATTATTGAGATATAAAATCAGGTAGCGGTCCTCCGATACCCAGCTTCATAAGGTGAGCCTCCTTTGTATTTCTGTCCGGCGCAGGGGGCCGGGGAAGTTGTTTCTCAACTTGATATAATACCATTTTTTGCGTGGAAACGCAAGGGCGGGCGCAAAAAAGTGCGCCGCCTTTCGCACGAAAGGCGGCGCAGCCATATGTGTTATGCCAGGAAGCCCTTGAGGATCGTCTCCTCCGCCTGCTCGGGGGTCAGGCCGAGGGTCTCCAGCTTCAGCAGCTGGTCGCCGGCGATCTTGCCGATGGCGGCCTCGTGGATCAGTTGGGCGTCGGGACAGTTGGCGGTGATGGCCGGGACGGACTCGATGCGGGCGTCGCCCATGATGATGCTGTCGCACTGAACGTGGCCGAAGCACTGGGCGTTGCCCACCATCACCGGGTGGAAGATCTGGTGGGAACGGTCCTGGGCCACGCTGCGGGAGATGACGCGGCCGCGGGCGTCGTGGCCGTTGAGCTCGATACGCATATCGCTCTCGGCCTCCTGAGCGCCGTGGGTCAGCAGGCGCTCGGTGACCACCACCTCGCTGCCGGCTTCGCAGAAGAAGTCCGTCTCGCGCTTGGTGGAGTCGATGCCGCGGATCTGGATCGTCTCCATCTGCATGGTGGAGTTCTCGCCCAGGTAGACCACGGTCTTGGGGTTCATGATGTTGCCGCCGGTCTGGCCGGGGTCTTTCTCGCCGAAGTGCTTTTCCACATAGCGGACCTTGGAATTTTTGCCGATGTGGAAGGTGTGGATGCCGTCGTGGCGGCTTTCGTCACAGCCGGAGTTGTGGATGCCGCAGCCGGCGATAATGTCCACGTCGCAGTCGTCGCCCACGTAGAAGTCGTTATAGACCAGCTCGCTGAGGCCGCTGTGGCTGATGATGACGGGGATGTAGCATTTCTCACCCTTGGTGCCGGGCTTGATGCGGATGTCAATGCCGGACTTTCCGTCGCTGCGGGGATCGATAGCAATGTGCTCGGTGGACTGACGGGCCTCGCAGCCGGAGTCCTTGCGGATATTGAAGGCGCCCACGGGCTTGCCGGTCAGATCGGCGATCTTTTCCAGCAAAGCGGCGTCGATATCGGTGATCATTGCGCGCCCTCCTTTCTCTCCAGTACGGGACAGCTGCCCAGCGTGTCGGCCAGAATCAGGGGGAAAATCTCCTCCGTGGTGCCGCGGTGTGCGATCTGGCCGCCGGCGATGACGACGATCTCGTCGGCCAGCTTGATGATGCGCTCCTGATGGGAGATGATGACCATGGTGGCCGCGCCCTCCCGGTGGATCTGCTCAAAGGTCTCGGTCAGCCGGGCGAAGGACCACAGGTCGATGCCGGCCTCCGGCTCATCGAAGATCATCAGCGCGGAATGACGCGCGAGCAGCGTCGCGATCTCGATGCGCTTGACCTCGCCGCCGGAGAGGGAGACGTCGACCTCGCGGTCGAGATAGTCGTTGGCGCAGAGGCCTACCTGCGTGAGGTACTTGCAGCACTTGTCCTTGCTGAGGTTTGCATCGCCCGAGGCGATGGTCAGAAGGTTGCGCACCGTGATGCCCTTGAAGCGCGGCGGCTGCTGAAAGCCGTAGCTGATGCCGAGTTTCGCACGCTCGGTGATGCCAAGGTGCGTGATGTCCTGACCGTTGAAGAGGATCTGGCCGCCCGTCGGCGTGACAAGGCCCATGATGACCTTGGCGAGCGTCGTCTTGCCGCCGCCGTTGGGGCCGGTGAAGACGATGAGCTTGCGGTCAGGAATGTCGATGGAAATGTCGTTTAAGATCGTCTGCTCTCCCTCAGGGGTGGAGACGGTATAGGTGATGTGCTTCAGTTCCAGCATGAAAAGAAGACCTCCTTACAGAAACTGCCATTGCTTGTCTTTAGTATGGACCGGATGGCAGAGAATGAAAAGTTGCAAATGCAACAAAATGCACAAAAATACAAAACAAATGTAGTTTACCAGAAAAAATGGAAAAAATCAACGAGAGAGGTGCGATTTTCAAGATTTTCTTTTTCCCTGCGGGAAATAGGGAAATATCGGCTCTGCACGCCTGAAAAATGCCCGCATAGGATAGAGACGAGAACCGTTCCGGAAAGGGGAAGAAGAACATGACGGAAATAAAAAAGCCCTGCGCCTGCGACTATGAAGCATGCCGCGAGGTGTGGAAGCGCGTCGCGCCGGGGGAGGACCCGTACCCGATGGAGGACAATGCAAACACACCGATGAGCGCACAGGATAGCGAGCTCACGCTCCCGGGCGCGGAGGCGAACCCTTGCTGCATGGGCAGCGAGGCAAGCGTATCGGTCGAGGTGCTGCAGGGCTTTCTGCGCGAGGAACTTGGCGACGCACAGGTGTACGCGTATCTCTCCTCGTGCACGCCGCGGCGCGAGATGGCGCGAGCCTTCCGCGCGCTGAGCGAGGACGAGAAGCGCCACGCGCGCGATCTGGCTGCCGCGATCTACTTAATCACCGGCAAGGCATACTGCCCGCGCGTGTGCGTGGAGCAGCCGGATACGTGCGACCTCTGCGCGCTGCTGCGCAGCCTCTACCATGCGGAGGCCTGTGCGGGCTACAATTACGCCCGCGCGGGAGAGGAGACGCTGGACCTGTGCCTCAGCAAGCTGTTTGCGGCGATGAGCGAAGACGAATACCGCCACGCAGAACTCTTGATGAAGCTCCTCGGGCGGAAGATGAACGTCTGACGGGCAGAAAAAAGCGGAGCAGGAGAAATCCTGCTCCGCTTTGCTGTGCTTGGGTCATTCGATCGAGATGATATAGTAATAGACCGGCTGGCCGCCGCAGATCAGATTGACCTCGGCATCCGGGCACTTGCGGGTGAAGGCGTCGCACGCCTTGTGCGCGTCCTCTTCATTCACATCCTCGCCGTAGAAGACGGTGATGAACTCCGCTTTGCGGGACGCTGCCTCGTCGGAGAGCCCGTCGAGCAGCGCGGAGACGTCGCGGTCGGTGCCGAGCAGCTTGCCGTCCAGAAGTGCCAGATAATCGCCCTCGTGGATGTCGAAGCCGTCAAAATCGGAATTGCGCGCGGCGTAGGTGATCTGCGCGGTGGAGACGCACTGCGCGGCGTCCGTCATCGCCTTGGCGATGGCGTCTGCGTCGCTCATGTCGGGATCGACGGCCATCATCGCGCTCACGCCCTGCGGGATGGAGGCGGTTGGGATGACCACGACGGTCTTCTCCGTCAGGCCGATGCACTGCTGTGCGGCCATGATGATGTTCTTGTTGTTCGGCAGCACGAAAACGGTGTGCGCGGGGACCTTTTTGATCTCCTTGAGGATGCTCTCGGTCGAGGGATTCATAGTTTGTCCGCCGCTGATGACGCCGTCGGCGCCAAGGTCGGTGAAGACGTTCGCAAGGCCCTCACCCGCGCAGACCGCGAGGAAGCCAAAGTCCTTTTCGGGCTCGGCTTCACCGGCATTTTCGTGCTCGGCGGCTTCGAGCTCCTGCTCGATGGCCTCAAGGTCGTCGGTGGACTGGGCCTTGCCGCCGGCGGCGAGCTGCTGGGCCTGCGTGCGCATGTTCTCGATCTTCGCAAGCTCGAGCGTGCCGTACTTCTGCGCCTCGGTCAGCGCCTCGCCCGGAATGTCGGTGTGAACGTGGACTTTGAAAGCCTCGTCGTCCTCGCCGATGACGAGCGAATCGCCGATGCCGTCGAGGAAGCGGCGGAACGGCTCAATGCTGCGTCCGCTCTTGCGGACGATGAACACGGTGTCGAACGTGAAGGTGATGTCCTCTTCGTTGAGCATGGCAAAATCGGCCTTCTCCTGTGCATTCTCTTCGGTGAGCTCGGGGCGCTCCTCGCCGCGCAGGGCGCTGAGCATACCGCCGAGAATCAGCAGGAAGCCCTTGCCGCCCGCGTCGACGACGCCGGCCTTTTTGAGGACGGGGTTCTGGTTGACGGTATTGTCGAGCGCGGCGTGCGCGGTGTCCAGGCAGTGCTGGAGCACGTATTCGATCTCGCAGTTTTCCTCGGCGAGGTCGCGCGCGTGGGCATCTGGGAAGAAGCGTGCAAGATGTGCGGCGACTGCGTGCTCGGCACAACCGGCGGCATCTGTCCCATCACCCAGTGCGCCAAGAGTCTGGTCAACGGACCGTGCGGCGGACAGAAGAACGGCAAGTGCGAGGTCAACCCCGAAAACGACTGCGCATGGATTCAGATCTACAAGCGCCTTGAGCAGCT
>ENA-OOWN01002337-OOWN01002337.1-human-gut-metagenome-genome-assembly--contig:-NODE-2337-length-11916-cov-1.922772_pt1 | contig 11916 bp, 9 predicted proteins | sample MGYA00241406_ERZ501319 | MGnify/ENA primary metagenome ERZ501319 (study PRJEB25962, sample SAMEA2042734) | human gut metagenome | biome: human gut; feature: human-associated habitat; material: faeces... | reverse complement strand
TCAAGTATGTCACGGCAGCGTTCCCGTCGGCTTGCGGCAAGACCAACCTTGCAATGCTCATTCCGCCGGAAGTTTACCGCAAGAAGGGCTACAAGGCATGGACGGTCGGCGACGACATTGCATGGCTGCGCGTGGGCGAGGACGGCAGACTCTACGCTGTCAACCCCGAGAACGGCTTCTTCGGCGTTGCTCCCGGTACAAACGCAAAGAGCAACTACAACGCACTTGCATCTACAAGAAAAAATACAATCTTCACAAACGTTGCTATCAACAATGATGATATGACAGCTTGGTGGGAAGGTCTTGACAAGAATCCTCCCGAGAATGCAACAGACTGGAAGGGCAACAAGGTTAACGGTAAGGAATATACAGCAGCAGGCAACAAGCTCGCTCATCCTAACTCACGTTTCACAGCTCCCGCTCAGAACTGCCCCTGCATTTCACCTGAGTTCAACAACCCCCAGGGTGTTCCGATCTCAGCTATCATCTTCGGCGGCAGACGTGCAGCTACAACTCCTCTGGTTTACCAGTCATTCAGCTGGCAGCACGGCACATATGTAGGCTCTGCAGTTTCTTCTGAAACAACAGCAGCTGCTACAGGTGCAGTAGGCGTACTCCGTCACGATCCTATGGCTATGAAGCCCTTCTGCGGCTACCACATGGCTGATTACTGGGCACACTGGCTTGATATGGGCAAGAAGCTCGGTGACAAGGCTCCTAAGATTTTCAACGTTAACTGGTTCAAGCAGGACGAGAACGGCAACTTCATCTGGCCCGGTTTCGGCGACAACATGAGAGTTCTCGACTGGATCATCAAGAGATGTGAAGGTACAATCGACGCTGAAAAGACTCCTATCGGCTACCTTCCTAAGAAGGGTGACATCAACCTCAAGGGTATCGAGGATGAGGTTACATCAGAAGTTGAAGACAAGCTGCTCGCAGTTGACAGAGACCTCTGGAAGAAGGAAGTAGAAGAGATGAAGGAATTCTACAAGCAGTTCGGTGACAAGCTCCCCGACGGTTTAAAGCAGGAACTCGCTGATCTCGAAGCAAGACTTGGCTAATCCATAACCGAATATACTCCGATCCCCTGTTAAGCGATTAACAGGGGATTTTCTTATGCTTCACTCTTAGCCAATTCACTGTAAAGCAAATACCGCACTGTTGCAACGGCATTATATACGGCAAAACGGCACCGGAAAATTTCCGATGCCGTTTCTGTATAAAATATATTAACCCAAAATTGTCTTATTCCTTTACACCACCGAGTGAAACACCGGCGATGATGAATTTCGATAAGCAGAAATAAACGATGATAACAGGTATGATTGCTATGAAAATGAACATATAAACCTGACCCATATCAAACTTTAAGAAGTCAGCCGAACGAAGCTGTGCGATCATGATAGGCATTGTCTTCTTTGTTGATGTATCAATGATCAACGAAGGAAGGAAGTAGTTGTTCCATGATGCAACGAAGCTGAATATTGCCTGTACTGCAAGAGCAGGCTTCAGCATAGGAAGAACGATCGTGTTGAATGTTCTGAATTCGCCCGAACCGTCTATTCTTGCCGCCTCGATAATATCAATAGGAAGCGAGCTCTTCATGTACTGAATCATGAAGAAGAACACCGCAGGTGCCGCAATAGCAGGAACTATAAGAGGAATATATGTATCTCTGAGTCCCCAATCGGTACACATACTGAAGAAACCGAGCGCAGAAACCTGTGTAGGAATCGTCATGATAAGTAATATGAAGTTAAAGATAAATTTCTTACCTTTGAAGTCATATACATGAATTGCATATGCGGTCATTGCCGAGAAATAAATCGACAATAACGCTGTACACGCTGCGATAATCAAGCTGTTGATAACACCGTTTACTACAGGTATCGTTGAGTTTGAAATCGCACTCTGGAAGTTATTGATAAATTGATTTCCCGGCAGGAACGAGAAGCCGGACATAATATCGTAATGTGAACGGCTTGCGTTAACAAGCAGGATGTAGAAGAAGAACAAACACAGGATTGAGAAGAAGACAAGAACGATATAACAGATTATTCTGTGAATAATAAGCGTAGGCTTTACCTTCATATCCGGATCTGTTCTGTTCTGCTGAAGTGCTGAGGTATGTTCAAGTACCTTTTCCTTTTTTGCCATGATACTTACTTACCTCCTTTTTTAGACTTCTTGTTGCTTCTGTCAGCAGCAAAGAAGTAGTAAACAACCAGGCTGAGTGCCGCACATACAATGAATATAATTACTGAAAGCGCACCTGCCATACCATAGTTCTTAGATGTACCGATCTGTTCGTTCAAATACATGATAAGCGTCTTGGTAGTGTTATTCGGGCCTCCCTGACCGCCGGTAAGGATCTGCGGTACATCGAACATCTGAAGACCGCCGATCAGCGAAGTGATCATAACGTATACGAGTATAGGTCTGATAAGAGGAAGAGTTATCTTCCAGAATATCTGTGAGCTGCTTGCACCGTCGATTTCAGCAGCCTCAATAACAGATTCGTTGATACCCATCATTGCCGCCATCAGCAGAATTGTCGTGTTACCGAACCACATAATGAAGTTCATGAACGCTACAAGTCCCATCGTACTGCCCGTATAGCTGAGAAATCTGAAAGCCTCGCCGCCGGTAGTGTGCTTGATAAGCTCGTTGATAGGTCCGATATCGGAGAATATTGAGAATATCAGCATTGCAAATGCAGATGCCATGATAAGGTTAGGCATATACATTACAGTTTTGAAGAATCCAAGACATCTTAAACGAAGTCTTACATTAGTAAACCAGTAAGCAAAAAGTAATGAAATGATTATCTGCGGAACAAATCCCAGTACCCACATGATAAGCGTATTCCATGTGAGTGCAAGTATATTGTTACCTGAACTCATATCAAAAATTGCCACAAAGTTATCAAATCCGACAAACTCCGGTCCTATCCAACTAAGACCCGACTTGAAGTATTTGAACATACTGTAATAGAAAGTCTGAATAAGCGGCCAAGCCTGGAAAACAAGGAAAACTAATATGAACGGGAGCATAAATATGTAGCCCCATTTTTTATATTTCCCGATTTGTCCTTTTCTGGCTTTTACCGGCACATTTCCTGCATTAAATGCCTGAGCCATAAAAACACTCCTTATAAAAATCTCGGTATATTCTCCATCTTGAGCAGTCAAGTATGTTAATAAGGCGGAAACATCCGTAATTCGCCCCATTAACATACTTGACTGCGAATTCACAGAACCCGCAGTCAAGATGAAGGTCAATATTGTTTAAGCCACAAAGCCTTTATTATGCGTTAGCGGGCTTCTTGAGCTCAGGATACTTAACAATAGCAGCCTCATAGAAGTTCTTGAGTGCTGTATCCTTATCAACAGTACCGTCGAAGTATTCCTTGAACTTAGCCTGGAATGTCTCGTTAAGACCCTGGTCGTAGACAGAAATCTTGCTCATGTCGATCTTGGGAGCTGTTTCAACGAACAGTGCGATGTGGTTCTGACCGCCTAAGAAGGCTGACTTGAAGTCAGAAGAAGCGAGTTCCTTCATTGCAGCTTCGTTGTTGTAGTAGTCCTGTGTATCCTTTGTGAACTGAACGCCGAAGTCCTTGTCGCAGCAGAATGCCTTCAGAACGTCGCCAACTAATGCAGCGTTGTCTGTGCCCTTTGCAGCTGCCATCCAAGTACCGCCCCAGAAGTAAGCCTGAGGACCGTAGCAAACTGCCCAGTCACCGTAACCGCCGTTGCCTACTTCGAGCTTACCGCCGTCTTTTTCCTTAACTGCAAGTGAGTTACCTGCAAGAGTGAAGTTGATGCCCCATGTTGAGTAGAAGAAGCCAAATACCTTACCGTCGGGACCCTGGTCAGCAGCCCAAGCATCAGACCAAAGAGAAGTCTTGTTGTTGTAACCCTTGTCTGTGTATGTCTTAGTCTGGTCAACCCACTTCATGATGTTATCATCAACGATGATTTCCTTGTTGTCGTTTACCCAAGGAGCAGAAACGTTGTTTGAGAAGGTTCTGTATGCATCATCATAACCTGAGAGCATCTTGTAACCCTTGTCAGCAGCCTTAGCAGCTACTTCGTCAAACTTTGTCCAGTCAGCGAGAGCTTCCTGTACCTTCGCGGGATCATCTGTGCCGAGAACGTCCTTAGCAATTGAACGTCTGTAAGCATACAGACCGGGAGTTGCCTGCCATGAAACACCCTTCAGTACCTTTGAACCATCCTGAGTTGTGGCAACGTCCTTTGTATACTGATACATACCTGAAAGATCTTCGTCAGTAAGACCGAGTGACTTAACATCAAGTGTGTACTCTGAGTTAACATACTTGAGAGCGTAGTCAGCTTCGAATAAGAACATATCGATCTTGTCGTCAGCAGATGCAGCTTCGTTCTTGGGAAGGTCTTCATCAAGCTTGTTCTGATAAGCATTGTCCTTGTTTTCAGTGATCTTGAAATTAACTGTAACGCCCTCGGGCATCTTAGCCTTTATGTACTTGTCAAAGTAGTTCTTGAACTCTTCGTTCCATACAGCGATGTTAAGAGTCTTGCCTTCGCCTTCCTTAAGTGTGAACTTATCGGAAGTTCCTGCGTTGCTTGAATCATCAGTCTTGCTTGAGTCTTCAGTCTTGCTTGAGTTTTCAGTCTTGCTCGAATCTGTTGTAGAAGATCCTGCTGAGCTTGTAGCGTTGCTTGTGCAGCCTGCTACTGCGCCCAGAATTGATGCAGATGCTAATACAGCTGCTAAAATTCTTTTCTTCATTGGTAATTCCTCCAGAAGTATTCATTGTTGTGAATAGCTATCGCTTTCACTGCCTGACCTTGCGGCCTCATTAAAGAGGAGCCATAAACAATCCCCGGTAAGAACAGGCTTCCGGTTGAAGCTCCTGTGACATAACGGTATATACTGCCGTATATGTAACAATGGATAATTCACTAAAAAGACCTGTAGCTTGTCAAAAGTTTTGTTCACTTTTTCCTCGTTGACATAATCATATCACAGATTTCACAAATTTGCAAGCATTTTAAGCCCGTAATTGTGTTTTTTTACCGTAAACGATTACAAAAAATGTTTTTTTGGCACTTTTCCGTCATCATGCACAAAAATCTGTTACATTTTTGTAACAATTCGGTCGCAACTTGATTACTGATTTTCTCTATTTTCCGCTCTATAATCGAAAATTCTTTAATTGTAACGTCGTGTAAACGATTTTATGCTAATTTAGCTCACAGAAAGTTTGTAAAGTAATTAATGTACATATAGCACAAAAACAAAGCGCCGCTATTGTTGAAAAAGCACAATTTAAGAGATTTTCTGCTTTAGCACTTGAATTTGTTATTAAAATAAGGTAAAATGATATAGTAACAAGTACGGAGGGAAAGCATGAGATCTATGAATAAAATACAGCTTACAACAGCTTTGATAAGCCTCGGTAAATTTTCATATATGTCTTTTTCTACGCCGTATTATAAGAATAAGTGTATTTTTTAAGCTGTGCAATTGGATTACACAGCTTTATTTATTTTCTGAAAGGATGTTCGTAAATGAAAAAAGTAGCCATAGTAATGGGCAGCGATTCCGATCTGCCTATCGTAAAAAAAGCGGCTCAGGTGCTTAAGGACTTCGGAGTTCCTACAGAGCTTCGTGTTCTCTCCGCTCACCGTTGCGCCGCAGAGGTTTCCGAGTTTGCAAGAAATGCCGAGAAGAACGGCACAGGCGTTATCATTGCCGCCGCAGGCAAAGCCGCTCACCTTGCCGGAGCTATCGCAGGTCAGACTCCCCTGCCCGTTATCGGCATCCCGATAAAAGCAAGCGCACTTGAGGGCATAGACGCACTTCTGTCTACAGTACAGATGCCCGCCGGAGTTCCCGTTGCTACAGTAGCTATTGACGGTGCGGCAAATGCGGCATTCCTCGCCGTACAGATCCTTGCGGTATCAGACGATGCCCTTATGGAAAAGATGAAGGCATACCGTGCAGCACAGACTGCAAAGGTTCTTGAGGCTGACAAAAAAATGGAGCAGGTACTTGCCGAGCTTTGATCGGTGTACTATATATAATGTAATCAATAAATACGGCACAGCCGCTGAAGAAAGGATAAACAAAATGGAAAAGAAAGAACAGCTTTACGAAGGAAAGGCAAAGAAGGTATTTGCAACCGATGATCCCGACCTTGTTATCGTATCCTACAAGGATGATGCAACAGCATTCAACGGCCTCAAGAAAGGCACTATCTCAGGTAAGGGCGTTATCAACAACAAAATGACGAACTATATGTTCGGTCTGCTTGAAAAAGCAGGTGTTCCCACTCACCTTGTTAAAGAGCTGAACGACAGAGAAACACTCGTTAAAAAGGTTTCTATCGTTCCCCTCGAAGTAATCGTAAGAAACGTAGCCGCAGGCAGTTTCTCAAAGAAGCTCGGCATCGAGGAAGGCACAAAGCTCAAGCAGCCTACACTTGAGTTCAGCTACAAGTGCGACGAGCTTGGCGACCCATTCATCAACAAGTATTATGCTCTTGGTCTTGGTCTTGCTACTGAGGAAGAGATCGAGGATATCACAAAGTATGCTTTCAAGGTAAATGAGTTCATGCTTGGCTTCTTCAAGAACATCGGCATTGACCTTATCGACTTCAAGATCGAGTTCGGCAGATTCCACGGAAAGATACTTCTTGCTGACGAGATCTCACCTGATACTTGCCGTTTCTGGGATTCTAAGACACATGAGAAGCTCGACAAGGACAGATTCAGAAGAGACATGGGCGGCGTTGAAGAGGCTTACCATGAGATGATAAAGAGAGTAATGGGAGAATAATATCTATGGGCGGTTTTTTCGGAGCTGTTTCAGCTAATGACTGTATTCAGGACGTTTTCTTCGGGACCGACTATCATTCACACTTAGGCACAAGGCGGGGCGGAATGACTTCATTCTCCCCTGAGCTTGGCTTTCAGAGAAATATTCACAGCATTGAAAACTCACCATTTCGTACTAAATTTGAAAAAGACGTTGACAAAATGAGAGGAAACATCTGTATCGGCTGCATAAGCGACACAGATCCTCAGCCGATAATGGTACGCTCCAAGTTAGGACTTTACGCAGTGTGCTCTATCGGTGTAATACAAAATGCCGCTAAACTGGCTGACGAACTGCTTGAAAAGGGCTGCGCAAACTTTGAAACAATGAGCAGCGGCGCTATCAATTCCGCAGGACTTATCGGTGCGCTGATCGCACAGAAGGACAGCTTTGTTGACGGCATAAGATACGCACAGGACAAGATAGAAGGCACGATGTCACTTGCAATAATGACAGACAAGTCGATGATCGTTGCCAGAGATAAGGACGGACGGCTTCCTATTATAATAGGACAGCGTTCTGACGGATATTGCTTTTCTTTTGAATCATTTGCATATCAGAAGCTTGGATACTCCACCTGTCACGAACTAAAGGCGGGAGAGATAACTGAGATAACCAAGGACGGCTACAATATCCTCAGCGAGGGTACAGACAAGAAAAAGATCTGCACTTTCCTTTGGACTTATTACGGCTACCCTACCGCTTGCTATGAGGGCGTGAACGTTGAACTTATGCGAACACGCAACGGCGAGATAATGGCGGAGAACGATATGAAAAACGGCAGGCTCCCTGACGTTGATTTCGTTTGCGGAATACCTGATTCGGGCGTTCCTCACGCTATAGGATATGCAAACAAAAGCGGCATACCTTTTGCAAGACCGTTCATCAAATACACTCCTACATGGCCTAGAAGCTTTATGCCAACAAGCCAGTCTATGAGAAACAGAGTTGCAAAGATGAAGCTTATACCTGTTCACGAACTTATCGAGGGCAAGAAGCTTCTGTTCGTTGACGACAGTATCGTCAGAGGAACTCAGATGAGGGAAACTGTTGAGTTTCTTTATGAGAACGGTGCAAAGGAAGTCCACATGAGATCAGCCTGTCCTCCTATCATGTATGGCTGCAAGTATCTTAACTTTTCACGCAGCACCTCGGAACTTGAACTTATCGCAAGACAGATCATTGATGAGAACGAGGGTATCGAGGGAGTTAAATACATTGAAGAATACAGCGATTCAAGCACTGAGCGTGGCAAGCTCCTCAGGGACGAGATATGCAGAAGACTTAAACTTACCTCTGTTGAATTCCAATCGCTTGAAGGCACTGTAAAGGCTGTGGGTCTGCCAAGCTGTGAGCTTTGCACCTACTGCTGGAACGGAAGGGAATGATTTAATTGGTAACAGGTATCCATGAAGAATGCGGCGTTTTCGGCATTTATACTAACAAGACAAGCGATGTTGCGGCTCAGACTTATGTATCTCTTTACGCATTACAGCACAGAGGTCAGGAAAGCTGCGGTATCGTTGTAAACGACGACGGCGTGTTCAGCTATCACAAAGACGTGGGTCTTGTCAATCAGGTTTTTGACAAGGAAACTCTCGAACGGCTCGGCAAGGGCAATATTGCTATAGGTCATGTGAGATATTCGACTACAGGCAACTGCAATGCTTCAAACGCTCAGCCGCTTGTTGTTCGTCACATAAAGGGTCCTATGGCTATCGCTCACAACGGAAATCTTACTAACGCAAGAGAACTTAGAGAGCAATATGAAAATAAGGGCATGATATTCCACAGCACAAATGATACTGAGGTCATATCATACGCCATAACCGAGGAACGTCTTAGAGCACCGTCTATACAGGCGGCGCTTGAAAAGGCTATGTACAGGATAAAGGGTGCGTATTCGCTGCTCGTTATGTCGCCGACAAAGCTTATTGCGGCGAGAGATCCTGACGGCTTCAGACCCCTTTGCCTCGGAAAGATAGACGACGGCTATGTGGTAGCGTCGGAGACCTGTGCTTTTGACAGCATCGGCGCTGAATACATAAGAGATCTTAAACCAGGTGAAATGATAGTTATTGACAAAAACGGTGTGAACTCTATCACGACTCACTGTGGTAAAAAGGGTACTATATGCGTATTTGAATATGTATATTTTGCCAGACCTGACTCTGTTATCGAGGGGTCTAGCGTTCACATGGCAAGGCTCAGGGCAGGAAAATATCTTTGGAGAGAACACCCTGTTGACGCTGATATCGTCATAGGCGTGCCTGACTCGGGACTTGACGCTGCGCTGGGATTTTCTCAGGAAAGCGGCATACCATACGGCATTGGATTTATCAAGAACAGATACATAGGCAGGACGTTCATTCAGCCTAGCCAGACAGAGAGGACGAACTCCGTCAAGATAAAGCTCAACGCTATTTCAAGCACTGTTAAGGGCAAGAGGGTCGTTATGATAGACGACAGTATCGTCAGAGGAACGACTTCGGGACGTATCGTCAAGCTGCTGAGGGACGCAGGTGCAAAGGAAGTTCACGTTCGTATCTCCTCCCCTGCATTCATTGCACCATGCTATTTCGGAACGGATATAGACAGCAAGGAAAATCTTATCGCCTGCAAGATGACCAATGAAGAAATATGCGAATATATCGGTGCAGACAGCTTGGGATATCTCAGTGTTGAAAGCGTTAAAAAGCTTGCGGGAAATTCAAAGTGTGATTTCTGCGTAGGCTGCTTTACAGAGAAATACCCTATCGAAGTTCCTAAGGATATGCCTAAGGACAAATTTGAATCGAAGATATCGGAAAAGAAGTAAATAACTGAAAGGATATTTTATCATGAATACAAACAGTTTTTCAAACAGCTACAAGGAAGCAGGCGTTGACGTAACGGCAGGCTACAAGGCAGTTGAGCTTATGAAGCAGCACGTTGCAAGGACCATGACGAGCGGTGTTCTCAGCGGCATCGGCGGCTTCGGCGGTCTGTTTGAGCTTGACATGACAGGTATCACAAAGCCTGTTCTCGTTTCAGGCACAGACGGCGTTGGCACAAAGCTCAAGATAGCTTTTCTTATGGACAAGCATGACACAGTTGGTATCGACTGCGTGGCAATGTGCGTAAACGACATTATCTGCTGCGGTGCAAAGCCACAGTTTTTCCTTGACTACATCGCTGTTGGCAAGAACTATCCTGAAAAGATAGCTCAGATAGTTTCAGGTGTTGCTGAGGGCTGTGTACAGTCAGGCTGTGCGCTTATCGGTGGCGAAACGGCTGAGATGCCTGGTTTCTACCCTGTTGACGAATATGACCTTGCAGGCTTCTCTGTTGGCGTTGTTGACAAGGACAAGATACTTGACCCAAGCACTCAGAAGGCCGGGGACGTTATGATAGCTATCAAGTCAAGCGGTGTTCACTCAAACGGCTTCTCACTGGTAAGAAAGGTATTCAGCGTTGACGAAAAGACTCTTTCTGTTCACTATGACGAGCTTGGCAAGACACTTGGCGAGACACTTCTCACACCTACTAAGATATATGTAAAGGCTGTTATGAGTCTGCTTGATTCTGTTAAGGTAAAGGCTATATCACACATCACAGGCGGCGGATTCTATGAGAACATTCCACGTTCACTTCCAAGCGGTCTTTCTGTTAAGATAGCAAGAAGCGACGTTCAGGTGCTTCCTATTTTCGACGTTATCGCAAAGACAGGAAACATTCCTGAGAGAGATATGTTCAACACATTCAACATGGGCGTTGGTATGACAGTTGTTGTTGACAAGGCTGACGCTGACAAGGCTATCGAAGCTATCAAGGCGGCAGGCGAAGAAGCTTACGTTCTGGGCGAGCTTGTTGACTCTGACATGGGCGTTATCATCTGCTAAGGGTAAAGAGATATGAAGAAGATATGCGTTCTTGTTTCGGGCGGCGGAACAAACCTACAGGCGCTTATTGACGCTGAAAAAAGCGGCATTATAAAAAACGGCAAGATAACCTGCGTTATATCCTCGAAGGAGGGTGCTTATGCTCTGGAGAGGGCGAAAAATGCAGGTATCGGCACTGTCGTTATTCCGAGGAAGGAATATGCTGACAACAAGAGTTACAGCGAGGCTATTCTGGCTGAGCTTAACAGACAAGGTGCTGACCTTATCGTGCTGGCTGGATTTATGATAATTCTTGACGAATGCGTCACAAAGGCTTATCCTTACAGGATAATAAACGTTCACCCTGCACTGATACCGTCATTCTGCGGCGAGGGCTTTTACGGACTTAGAGTTCATGAAAAGGCTCTTGAATACGGCGTAAAGGTATCGGGTGCGACTATACATTTTGTAAACGAAAAGGCTGACGCCGGTGCTATTATTTTGCAGGGCGCTGTATATGTAGCCAATGACGAGACGCCTGAAAGCTTACAGAAGAAGATAATGGAAAACGTTGAATGGAAGCTTTTGCCTAAGGCAGTTTCGCTGTTCTGCGAGGACAGGATAAGCATTAAGGACGGCAAGGCTTACGTTGACCTTAAAGACTGAGAAAAATTATGGAGGACAAGATATGAAGACCCTTAATATTTATGACGAGCTTAAAAGCAACTCATATCCGGGCAGAGGAATAGTTATAGGCAAGTCTGCTGACGGAAAGAGTGCGGTAACGGCTTATTTTATCATGGGCAGAAGTGTTAATTCCAGAAACAGAGTTTTCACGGAAACTGAGGACGGCATCAAGACAGAAGCTGCTGACCCTAGCAAGCTTTCTGACCCACACCTTATTATATACTCCCCTGTTCGTGTGCTTGGAAACAAGACTATCGTTACAAACGGCGATCAGACGGACACTATTTACGAGCTTATGGACAAGCAGCAGACTTTTGAGCAGTCACTGAGGACGAGAGAGTATGAGGACGACGCTCCAAACTACACTCCTCGTATTTCAGGTATCATGCATGTTGAGAACGGCGCATATAATTATGCTATGAGCATACTCAAGTCCGCTGATGGCAACCCTGACTGCTGCGAGAGATTTACTTACACATACACTGATCCTCTTGACGGC
>ENA-OOWN01002336-OOWN01002336.1-human-gut-metagenome-genome-assembly--contig:-NODE-2336-length-11919-cov-4.920600_pt1 | contig 11919 bp, 14 predicted proteins | sample MGYA00241406_ERZ501319 | MGnify/ENA primary metagenome ERZ501319 (study PRJEB25962, sample SAMEA2042734) | human gut metagenome | biome: human gut; feature: human-associated habitat; material: faeces... | reverse complement strand
CCAACCCCCATCAGTTCCGCCAGTGCTAAATCTGCCTGGCGGGACTTATTGATTTCCCGTTCAAATATAGAGACCGCGTTGATATTAATACGGATGCTAATAATCTTACCGGTTCAGGATTTTATGCAGTGTATTGTTGGGGTGAAGATATAGCTTCTAAGCACTATCCGATAGAGCTTGGGCATATTATTGTTTTTCAAGATGGAGCGGGTGGCTCTGTTTCTCAGCTTGCAATTTCAGACAACGGTACATCATACACAAGAATGAGCTGGGGGCTTAACAACTGGAGCGCATGGAGACAGCTAAGCTGATTAACCGATTCGGTTCCAAGAATTCCAGTTGTCCCAAAGGCTTCTCCAATACAATTCGACAGGCCAACCTCTCAAAAAGAACTGTAAACATACAGAACTTGTTGAAATAGATACTAAGATACCATGCTCAGACGGGTATGGGGTATTGGGCATCCCTGGAGTTCGAAGAAATCCAGAAAATCGGGTATTTGCATCTGATATATCTCCTCTTTCTATGAATCCGGATTTACTCATTAAACCGTCTTTTGCCCCAGTTACTGTTCCAATAAGTTCCGCCAGGCAGATTTAGCACTGGCGGAACTGATGGGGGTTGGGTTTCTCGAAAAAGGTAATTATCACGATATTAATGAAGTGGGCACATATACGACTTATTCTAATACGCCACAAGCTGGCCCATTTTTCTCGATTCAATGTGGCGATTCATGCATTCAGGAGTCAATGTCCTATGGTGGCTATTCTTTAATGGTTAGATCTTACAATCATGTTGAAGGGAAGTGGAATGAATGGAAGAGCATTGCCATATAACGCATGTTATACTACGGCTATTTAATACCCAATACAGTTACAAAAATATATGCAGGATTTGTACCTTCTCCAGCTTTTATGCGAAAATAGCTATCTGTATTTTCTTGATAAAAAACTTCAGCAGTTGGTTCAACTCCTGGAGAACCATATATACTAGAGTTCTTAGATATTACAATGGAATATCTCGTTGTGCCTATGTTATGATTTACTGTGAACATTTCAGAAGAATAGTCTGATATAGAGAATTCTATACCATGAGCCTTGTATGTATATTCGTCATTAATTGTACCGCCGCCATTATCCAACCCAGAGAAATTTATTTCAAATGAAAATAAAACTGTTCCCATCAGTCCCGCCAGGCAGATTTAGCACTGGCGGAACTTATTGGTATTGCAACACCCCAAAAGAACGGATTATTATCTAAGGATGGATTTTTTCCTGTACAAGACACATCGCCGGATGATGCAAATGATGTCAATAATGGAATATATAGAATAAACTCTAAGTCGACTAATTATCCTTATGAAAATACAAATGGACTTATCGTTGGGTTTACAACGCAAAACGGATATTTACGAGGCCAAATTTGTTTTACTATTTGGCCTGAAACGGTGTATTTCAGAACAAAAGGTGATTCCTGGGGAGCATGGAAACAAATAAGTTGATTAGTTATAATTCCTTCCAAACATTCTCACTATTCGAGTTCTTGATTCTCGTTATATTAATTCCGGCAGGGTGAAGGTAGAATTGAACAGTTGCTCCAGCTCCCCCTCCTGCTTGAAAAACTAACAGAGTTCCGTAGGTATCCGAACTAGGAATAACGATATACATGCCGGACTCTACTACGTTGTTAAGTTCCTCAATATTATTTCTGTTAGATATTTCTATCTGGCCTTTCACCATGAATGGGAATAACTTGTTTTCATTCATCAGTTCCGCCAGTGCTATTATTTTATGAATTCCAAATAAATAGCTATTTTCGGCAGAAAAATGGAAAAAATTCGATACCGCCTTGTTTACAATAGAAAGAATCACTTAAATAAGCAAGGAACAGCCCTTGTGCAGGTAGAAGCCTCTTTGAATCAGCGTAAAATATACTTCAAGACAAACATCTATCTACGGCCGGTGCACTGGGATAAGCAGATAGCACAAGTATGTAACCACCCTCATGCAAATGACCTTAATTCCATGTTGTTTGAGTTTATACTGCATCTTCAAGGTATAGAACTGTCGTTATGGAAACGTGGAATACAACCGACTTTAGCTTTACTTCGGGATGCGATAAAGAAAAATACCCCCGTTAATGTTACCTTCCCTATATTCGCTAAAGAATATGTTAAGCACTCAGACAGACGCCAAAGTACGAAAGATAACCTGATAACGACTATCAATGTCCTGCAGGAGTTCCGTCCTGGATTGGATTTTAAGGATATCACGTACACATTCCTGAAGGATTTTGAAGCGTATCTAAGAGAGAAAGGCAATGGGGTGAACACGGTTGCCAAACACCTTCGCCAGCTTCGGACTCTAGTTAATGAAGCAATAAACCAGGGATACATTCATGCCGATGCTTACCCGTTCCGCAAATTTAAGATTAAGCAGGAGAAAGGCCGGCATGAGTTCCTGACGCCAGATGAATTAAGAAAGTTGGAGAACCTTGAGGTAGAAGATAATAAGCTTCGTCATGTGCTTGATGCATTCCTGTTCTGCTGCTACGTAGGCTTGCGATTCTCAGACTTCTGCCAGCTTACACCAGCTAACTTTATCCGTGTAAATGGTCAAAAGTGGTTGCACTTCAAATCAATTAAGACTGGTATCGAACTCCGGCTACCGTTGCATCTCCTTTTTGAAGGGAAAGCACTCACAATTTTAGACCGCTACAAAATAGAAGAATTTGCCAGTTTGGGGTGTAATTCAGACGTAAACAAATACCTTGCACAGATTGCCGGAATGGCCCGTATCAGGAAGCACATAACCTACCACACGGCCCGGCATACATGTGCTACACTATTGATTCATCAGGGTGTGCCAATTACCACGGTACAGAAGCTACTCGGCCATACTTCGGTAAAAACAACAGAGATTTATTCAGAGGTTCTTTCAAGCACGATAACGCGTGATTTAAGAGCCGTAAAAATGCGGAAAAAACGGATTGACTTTCAGCCAAATTTTGCGCTCCGGTAGAGTTTTGGTAGATTTCGTGTGATATACCTAAAATATACTGACAAGAGCTGTCAGCCTTTTTGAAACCTTTTATTCTTTGTTCGTTTTTAACTTGTTTACCTTCGCTGAAAAAGGATGGTAAATGAGTAGTTTTGTGTGTGAAATAGTAGTTACGCCCATGAGCGTGTTCCTGAAACGGGGATGCGCTTGTGGGCTTTTTTATCCTATTAAAAGTGCTACCACTTTTAGTGGTATTGAAAGATATATAAAAGACATATTGTTTAACTAAAAACCTTAATTGTATGAAAAGATTCGTTTTCATGATGGCCGCACTGTTGATGTGCGTAGTGAGTGTTTTCGCGGAGACTTCCGTTAGTGTTGAACCTTCCGTTAGTGTTGAACCTTCCGTTCCGGAGTTCCTGACCGGATTTGCCAGCTTCACCGGGCTTGTTACGGTCGTGGTTCCGGCAGTGGTCGGCTTCATCGCTTCCAAGCTCCAGAACCCGATGAACAAGTGGGTTACCATGTGGGTGACTGCTGTTGTCGGTGTGGTTGTGACCTTTTTCTCCTGGTGGATGGGACTCGGCTTTCCGCCTTCGGATGCGAGCATTTTGGTAGTGGTGATTGATGCGTTATTTGTCGCTCTGGCATCGACCGGAATTGTGTCTGTGGTAACTTCGGAGTGGCTGGCCAAGCTGTTCGGCTCTAAGACAAAAGAGTAATGGAACTGAACGACTGGGTCATACTCATCACCGCCCTCGGTGGTATCGAGGGGGTGAAGCAGCTTGTTAAGTGGGTGCTGAATCGCAAGTACGAGCAGCGCAAGGAGGACGCTTCTGCTGATGCAGCCGAGAACGAGAACGAGCGCAAGCAGGTTGACTGGCTGGAGGCGAGATTGGCCCAGCGTGATGTCAAGGTGGACACCTTGTACAGCGAAGTAAGGAAACTGGAGAACGAGAAGCTGGAACTGGTGTACAAGCTGCATGAAAAGGAGCTGCAACTTAAGGAGGCGGAAATGAAGAAATGTGAGGTTAGGGGTTGTGACAAAAGACAGCCTCCTAGTGATTATTAACCATAAAATAAGGGGAAATGAATAAGATAGACGCAATTGTTATTCACTGCTCGGCCACAAAAGCCGGGCAGGACATCGGGAAAAAAGAGATCACGCAAATGCACCTGCAAAGGGGATTCTCAACCATCGGGTACAACTATGTTATTCGGTTGGATGGAACGGTGGAAGTCGGTCGGAGTCTGACCATCGACGGGGCGCACTGCAATTCTAAGGGATTTAGCGGTGTGTCTTACAACAAGCACAGTATTGGTATCTGCTATGTGGGTGGGCTGGATGCGCATGGTAAGGCAGCCGATACCAGGACACCGGAACAGAAGAAAGCGCTGGCCAAGTTGATTAAGGAACTTTGCGGAAAGTACCAGATTGTGGAAGTGTTGGGCCATCGTGACACATCGCCTGACCTGGACGATGATGGAATCGTGGAACCTGAAGAGTGGACAAAGATGTGTCCTTGCTTCGATGTGCGTGCGGAATATCCTTTTATCCCAGAAATCGTTGTGAAGCCATGAACTACCTACCATATCTTTTAATAGCTGTACTGGCTTTTTGTTTAGGCTGGTGCAGCCGTTCGCCAACTGAAGGCAATATAGGGAAGTCTGATACCGTTACATCGGTCCATATAGTTACAAAGGTCGATGTGGATACGATGTACATTCTGTCGCCGCAGCCTTATCTTGCCTGGATTGATAAATCAGACACCATTCATGCGAGCGACACCTGCTATCATCTGCGTGAATATAAGGAGTACCAGGATAGTAATTACTACGCAAAGGTCAGCGGTGTAGCACCACGTCTTGATGAAATTCGGGTTTATCCGCGTACCATCTACCAGACTGAATACATTTACCGTGACATAACGCAAAGGCCCAAACGCTGGGGGCTTGGTTTGTCTGCCGGATATGGTGTAGGAAAGAACGGACTCACTCCGGTATTGGCTGTAACGGTCAATTATAATTTATGGCCATTCTGATATACAATATTTTCCTATAATTATACACAACTTTTCTCAGAAATTATATACATCTTTGTAGTGTAGAAGTTTGCTTTTATTGCAAGCGAAAGCCACGACCAGATTAATATCCGGAAGGGACTTTGTTTTTTTCAGATAAAATCCCCATCTTTGTATTGCGTTACATATTTTATTTGAGTCGAAACATGTGTTTCGGTCGTTGAGCAACTGACAATACATATTTGCCAGTTGCTTCATCATATACGGCTCACTCCCGTGTGGTAGCTTAATGGCATCACTGTATTCGACTCAAGAATATGTAACGCAACGGGTCAGTGGGTCGTTTTCTTTTCCCGCTGTAAAACGCTTTCTTATGGCACAGCAGCAATATACCTTATTTAAAAAGTTCATCGGATACGGGCATTATAAACTCATTATTGCCGACAAAGAGGGGACTCGTATGGAAGCTGTTACCGGAGACATGGACTTGATAAACCGATTATCTTCTGAGTTGGAGGAAGAAAGAGAAAAAGCGACCAAAGAAGCTATAAATTATGTGTTGCAGGAATCGTAAAAAATATTGTATCTTTGTGCGTGATAATGCTGGTAAAATGACGAATTCAATCACTTGTTTTACGTATGTTTTACACTAGAAGATTTGGTTTTAGATAACTTGTTGAAAGATAGATGAGTATTTAATATCTAAGAAGATATTTTTAATATTGCCTATCTTTGCATATAAAATTTTGCATATAGTTTCAGTTTGTATGAAGATAATCCCCCGTATCTATATCTGCCTGCTTGTCCTGTTGCTTTTTCTGAGCGGATGTTCGGTCAGTAAATTCATTCCTGAGGGGCATTATCTTCTGGATAACGTAAAAGTAGAATCGGATAACAAGGAAATCAAGCCTTCGCAGATGAATATGTATCTTCGCCAGACACCCAATGCCAAGTGGTTCAGTCTGGTGAAACTCCCCATGTACATTTACGGAGCAGCGGGAAAGGATTCTACAAAGTGGATTAACCGTTTCTTGTACCGCATGGGAGACGCTCCCCGTATTTATGACCCGAATCTGGCGGAAGAAACCCGCTTGCAGATAGAACAGGCGGTGCGCAACATGGGATACATGAGCGGGCAGGTGAGTATGCACACTCAGGTGAAAGGAAAAAAAATCAAGGTCGGTTATCAGATTCACTCCGGCGAACCTTACCTGATTTCGCATGTGGCATACGATATTGCCGACTACCAGATACATGATTACCTGATGGCTGATTCATCCCGTTCTTATCTGAAGGCCGGTTCTCGTCTTGACGTAAACAAACTTGATCAGGAACGTGACCGCATTACACAGTATCTTCAGAACCGGGGCTATTATCGTTTCAACAAAGACTTTATCACGTATCAGGTCGATACCATGCGTAACTCGCGTAATGTCGACTTGATTATGCGACTCCATCCTTATCGGCGAAAGAAGGAAGACCCTCCTTCACAGCATCGTCAGTATTATATTCGCAACGTTGATTTTATGTTCGATGTGGACTTTGCAGAGCTGACTTCCGAGAGTTTGAAAGGAGTGGATTCTCTTCGCTCGGGAGGAGTGAATTTTTTTTATAAGGATAAGTTGTTCTTGCGTCCGCAGGTAATCAGTGATTATCATTATTTGCAATCCGGGAAACTGTATCGTAACCGTGATGTGCAGAATACTTATTCTGCTTTGGGACGACTGAATATCCTGAAATATTCCAACATCCGTTTCCGTGAAGAACTGGAGGCTGATTCGGCTTATCTGGATGCGTATGTCATGCTTACCCGAAACAAGAATAAGTCGCTTTCTTTTGAAATTGAAGGTACCAACTCGGCGGGCGACTTGGGTGCTGCGGCTTCCGTAGCTTATTCCCACCGAAACTTGTTCAAGGGTTCTGAAACCTTTACTATTAAGCTACGTGGGGCATACGAAGCGGTTACGGGGCTGGAAGGATATGCCAACAGCAACTACCTGGAGTATGGGGTGGAAACCAGTTTGAGCTTCCCGGAATTTATGTTCCCCTTCCTCTCGTCTGATTTTCGTCGTCGGAGTCGTGCTACGTCTGAGGTGACGATGAAATACAATTGGCAGATTCGTCCGGAATTTGAGCGTACAGTGGCCTCTGCAGCCTGGAGTTACCGTTGGGGGAAGCGTGGAGCGACTCATCGTTTCGATGTGTTCGACTTGAACTATATTTACATGCCCTATCGTTCGGAAACTTTCCGTGAATACCTGGACTACATGGATGAGAGAAACCCCTTGTTGCGTTATAGCTACGAAGACTTGTTTATCGTGCGCCTGGGATATACTTACACTTACAACAGCTCAGGGGCTACCACATTGAAAACGTCGCAACGTAATTCTTACTCCATCCGTTTCAATATTGAAGAGTCGGGCAACCTGCTGTATCTGTTTTCGCGGATGATTAACGGCAGTCCGAAGAACGGGGAGGCATATCAGATGGCTAATATCAGTTTTGCACAGTATGTAAAGACGGATTTCGATTATGCCAAGAATTTCATGATTGACGACCGTAATGCCCTGGTGTTCCATGTGGGGGTAGGGGTGGCCGTTCCGTACGGAAATTCCAAGAGCCTTCCATTTGAAAAGCTCTATTTCTCCGGAGGTGCCAACAGTGTGCGCGGATGGAGTGTCCGTTCGTTGGGACCGGGCGGTTACCGTGGCGACAGCAATAGTCTGGATTATGTGAACCATACCGGTGACATCAAGCTCGACCTGAACCTGGAGTATCGTACCCATTTGTTCTGGAAACTGAACGGTGCGGCATTTGTGGATGCCGGAAATGTGTGGACCATCCGAAATCGGGAAATGCAGCCCGAAGGACTTTTCAAGTTCAACCGTTTCTATAAACAGCTGGCCGTGGCCTACGGATTAGGATTGCGTTTCGACCTGGACTTCCTGATTATCCGTTTCGACGGAGGTATGAAGGCTATCAATCCGATGTATACCGGACGCGACCGTTATCCGATTATCTCTCCTGATTTCAAGCGCGACTTCGCGTTTCATTTTGCAGTAGGTTATCCCTTTTAATATCATCTATTATATGGACAAGAATGTATATACCATTGAAGAAGTAGACGAGCTGAAAGCCTGGGCAGAGCAGGCCGAATTTCCGGCAGAGATGCAACTGGACAAGGCTGTCTATATACCCGATGTCAAAGAAACCGTGCACCGGTTAATCATGCAGGCATACGTGTGTCATGAGAATCCGCGTCTGCAGGGATGTCTGCGCCTGCTGGAGCGTATCAAGGCAAGGGTAGAAGAAGAGAAAAGAAGTTAGATGCGGCTAAAAATGCCGGCTTTCTTTCATATTTGCAAAAAAAATACGAAATTTGCACAGCAACAATAAAGATTAATTCATACACCTTTATAAAAATAACAATTATGACAAAAAGTGCATTACAAATCGCAAGAGCTGCTTACCAGCCGAAATTGCCGAAAGCGTTGACTGGTGCTGTAGTAGCTAAGGAAGGCGAACCGACTCAGTCTGTAGCCGATCAGGAAGAAATCAAGAAGCTGTTCCCGAACACATACGGTATGCCGTTGATTCAGTTCGTGGAAGGTGAAGCTAAAGAATTTGCTCCGATGAACGTCGGCGTAATCTTGTCTGGTGGACAGGCTCCTGGTGGTCACAACGTAATCTCAGGTTTGTTCGACGGTATCAAGAAACTGAATCCGGCTAACAAACTGTACGGTTTTATCCTGGGTCCTGGCGGTTTGGTTGACCACAACTATATGGAACTGACAGCTGATATCATCGACGAATACCGTAACACTGGTGGTTTCGATATTATCGGTTCAGGACGTACCAAACTGGAAAAAGAAGAACAGTTCGAAAAAGGATACGAAATCTTGAAAGAGCTGGGCATCAAGGCTTTGGTAATTATCGGTGGTGACGACTCTAACACTAACGCTTGTGTATTGGCTGAATACTATGCTGCTAAGAACTATGGCGTACAGGTAATCGGTTGTCCGAAGACTATCGACGGTGACTTGAAGAACGACATGATTGAAACTTCATTCGGTTTCGATACTGCCTGCAAGACTTACTCAGAAGTTATCGGTAACATCGAACGCGACTGTAACTCAGCTCGTAAATACTGGCACTTCATCAAGTTGATGGGACGTTCAGCTTCTCACATCGCATTGGAATGTGCTTTGCAGACTCAGCCGAACATCTGTATCATCTCAGAAGAAGTAGAAGCTAAGAACATGTCTTTGGACGACATCGTTACTTACATTGCTCAGGTAGTTGCTGACCGTGCTGCTGCTGGCAACAACTTCGGTACTGTATTGATTCCGGAAGGTTTGATTGAATTCATCCCTGCTATGAAGCGTCTGATTGCTGAATTGAACGACTTCCTGGCTGCTAACGGTGAAGAATTCAACAGCATCAAGCGTTCTAAACAGCGCGAATACATCATCAGCAAGCTGTCTGAGGAAAACGCTGCTATCTATGCTTCTCTGCCAGAAGGCGTAGCTCGTCAGTTGTCACTCGACCGTGACCCGCACGGAAACGTACAGGTTTCTTTGATTGAAACTGAAAAGCTGTTGTCTGAAATGGTAGCTACTAAGCTGGCTGCATGGAAAGAAGAAGGCAAGTTCGTAGGTAAGTTTGCTGCTCAGCACCACTTCTTCGGTTACGAAGGACGTTGCGCTGCTCCTTCTAACTTTGATGCTGACTACTGCTACTCACTGGGTTACACTGCATCTATGTTGATTGCAAACGGTAAGACTGGTTACATGTCTTCTGTACGTAACACTACGGCTCCTGCTGCAGAATGGATTGCAGGTGGTGTGCCTATCACTATGATGATGAACATGGAACGTCGTCACGGTGAAATGAAGCCGGTTATCCAGAAAGCACTGGTGAAACTGGATGGTGCTCCGTTCAAGGCATTCGCTGCCGTACGCGACACTTGGGCTAAGGAAACTGCTTACGTTTATCCGGGTCCTATCCAGTACTTCGGTCCTACAGAAGTTTGCGACCAGCCGACTAAGACTCTGCAGTACGAACAGGCAAAATAATTTGATTCCTGAATTCCCGGAAGGGAACTTTCTATAGGAAAATTGATTTAGCGAAGAATCAGGCCGACCGAAAGAGGGCCGGATTCTTCGCTATTTGTTGAAACAAGCTCAACCGGTTCTGCCGGTACATCTGTTGAAATTCTCTATAAACCTTTAGTTAAGATGACAAAGAAATCACCCATTCTCGCGGTGAACGAGCCCGTGAAAAAAACTACCCGCAAGCGTCCTGCGCCTCGAAAAGCGGCAGGCAGTAAGAAGACCGCTTCCGGAAGAACGTCGGGCAGGACTTCCAAAGGGAAGAAGACCATCCGTCGGTGGCAGATGCCCTCGTGGTGTTATTACCTGCTGCTCGGTTTCATTGGAGCCTGTTTTGTCATCTGTTTTTATTATTTCTTTATTCGTCCGTACGCCTACCGCTGGAAACCCTGCTATGGCATGAAAGCATACGGGGTATGTCTGCCATACGGATTTGAGGTGCACGGTTTCGATGTGTCCCACCATCAGGGACAGATAGACTGGAGCGAACTGCAGAAAACCCAGACGGCTCCTTTCCCTGTACGTTTCGTATTTATGAAAGCTTCCGAGGGAGGTGACTTCAGCGATACAGCCTTTATTCATAACTTTGATGAGGCCCGCAAGCATGGATTTATCCGCGGTGCCTACCATTTTTATAATCCCAAGACAGACGCTTCCCGTCAGGCCGATTTCTTTATCCGATCCGTGAAACTGGAATCGGGCGATTTGCCTCCGGTGCTCGACATCGAGGTGAGGGGAGAAGATGAGAAAAAGCTTCGCCGCGACTTGAAAGTCTGGCTGGATAAAATCGAAGATTATTATCGGGTAAAACCGATTCTCTATACCTCTTATAAATTTAAAACCCGTTACTTGAACGATTCTGTTTTCAACTCATATCCGTACTGGATAGCCCATTATTATGCCGATTCGGTGGAGTATAAAGGGCAGTGGCGTTTCTGGCAGCATACCGATGTGGGACGTTTGCCGGGCATCCGTGAAGATGTGGACCTGAATGTGTTCAACGGCACGCTGGATGAGTTGAAGCGCATGACGATACCCTGATTCAGGAAGAATTCTTGTTATATACAGACAAACAAAAACCCTCCGCAGGATCCTTTTGAGGAAATCCCTGCGGAGGGTTTGTTTTTATATAGAAGATAGGGAAACCCCGCTGACTTAGTTGCGGAACTTCAATGCATCTCCTTCGCGTTCTACGATGATCGGTTTTTCGCGGTTCACTTCCTGTGACAGAAGCTTCTTTGACAAATCGTTCAGCAAGTAGCGCTGGATGGCACGTTTTACCGGACGTGCACCGAATTCTGGGTCATAACCTGCAGTAGCCAGGAAGTCGACAGCAGCATCTGTCATCTGCAAAGTCACTCCATTGCCTTCCAACATCTTCCGGATACCGTTGATTTGCAGGCGGACAATCTGTTCGATTTGCGGCTTGTTCAGCGGCTGGAACATGATGGTCTCGTCAATACGGTTCAGGAATTCCGGCTTAAACATCCGTTTGACTTCTTCCATCACCTGGCCCTTCATGTACTCATAGTCCTTACGCTCATCTTCTGTCGAAAGGAATCCAAGGCGTTTCGGCGCTACAATGTTCTGTGCTCCAGCATTGGATGTCATGATAATGCAGGTCTGTTTGAAATCAACTTTTCTGCCCTGCGCGTCGGTGATATGACCATCATCAAGCACCTGCAGCAGAATGTTGAACACATCCGGGTGCGCTTTTTCGATCTCGTCAAACAGGATCACACTGTACGGGTTGCGGCGCACTTTTTCGGAGAGCTGGCCGCCTTCCTC
>ENA-OOWN01002302-OOWN01002302.1-human-gut-metagenome-genome-assembly--contig:-NODE-2302-length-12031-cov-3.516116_pt1 | contig 12031 bp, 8 predicted proteins | sample MGYA00241406_ERZ501319 | MGnify/ENA primary metagenome ERZ501319 (study PRJEB25962, sample SAMEA2042734) | human gut metagenome | biome: human gut; feature: human-associated habitat; material: faeces... | reverse complement strand
GCATATCTCCCAGCACTCTGATGGATTTTGCAAAATCTTTATATTCCTCACCGGTAATTCCATAAGTATGCTCAATGACTCCGATCTGATAACGCGCAATTCCAAATATAAATGCCGTTGTCAGGATAGTCGGTATCATGATCATCGTCACAAAAGAAATCACCAGTTTCGTCCTTAGTTTCATGCTATATTCATCCTCCATTCATCGTGCACGCCCGGTTATGAGGTCCGTATGGCGCTCACGCAAGTCTGCCTGATAACTAATAGCATATCATAAAAACGGGTGCTTCACATCAAAGCACCCGTAAAATTTTCTAAATTTTTTCTAAAACGATCAAATTCAGAACCTGTTATTAAAGATATTTCTTCAAAGTATCCACTTTATCCAACTTCTCCCATGGAAGATCCAGGTCGTTACGTCCAAAGTGTCCGTAAGCTGCTGTCTGTTTGTAGATCGGACGTCTCAGATCAAGCATCTTGATAATTCCTGCCGGACGAAGGTCAAAGTTCTCACGGATAATTTCTACTAATTTCTCATCAGAAACTTTTCCGGTACCAAAAGTATCAACCATAACAGAAGTAGGCTGTGCTACACCGATTGCATAAGATAACTGAATCTCACAACGCTCTGCAAGACCTGCTGCTACTAAGTTCTTAGCAACGTAACGTGCTGCATATGCTGCTGAACGATCAACCTTGGTGCAATCCTTACCGGAGAATGCTCCGCCGCCGTGACGGGCGTATCCACCGTATGTATCTACGATAATTTTACGTCCGGTAAGACCTGCATCACCGTGTGGTCCACCGATTACGAAACGTCCGGTTGGGTTGATGAAAAATTTAGTATTCTCATCAACTAATTCCTTTGGAAGGACTGGGTCAAAAACATATTTCTTAATATCCTCATGAATCTGTTCCTGAGTTACATCCTCGTCATGCTGTGTAGAAAGTACAACTGCCTCTAATCTCTTTGGTTTTCCAGCCTCATCATACTCTACAGAAACCTGTGATTTTCCGTCTGGTCTTAAGTATTTTAAAGTACCATCTTTACGAACTTTGGTTAACTGTAATGCCAGTTTGTGAGCTAAAGAAATCGGATATGGCATATATTCCGGTGTCTCGTTGGTTGCATAACCAAACATCATACCCTGATCTCCGGCACCGATTGCTTCAATCTCCTCATCGGTCATTTTATTTTCTTTTGCTTCCAAAGCCTTGTCAACACCCATTGCAATATCCGGTGACTGCTGGTCTAATGCTACCATAACAGCACAGGTATGTCCGTCAAATCCGGTTTCTGCATGGTCATAACCGATTTCATTTACAGTATTTCTTACAATTGCAGGAATGTCTAATTTTGCCTTTGTAGTAATCTCTCCTGTTACAAGTACAAATCCGGTACAGCTTGCTGTCTCACAGGCAACACGGCTCATTGGATCCTCTGCCATACATGCGTCAAGAATTGCATCTGAAATCGCATCACACATTTTGTCTGGATGTCCTTCTGTTACGGACTCTGATGTGAATAATCTTTTTTCCATCGTTTTCTCCTCTCGTTTTGTTGATTCCCTTATTAAGTATCTGGTGGATGCGCTTGGCTCCTCTTTCTTCCAGACCTTTTTTCGCTGCTCGCGTAAAATAAAAAAAACCGCTTACATTATAAGCGGACCCGATAACGGTAAAGATAATCAAATCCTCTTATTGTTCGACTTGCTCGCTCAGGTTGGCACCTTCCTTATGTTGTGGGGTTGCCGTGACTTCATTGATCCTATGTATCTCCATCACTCTGAATAAGAGAAATTACAATATTGAATTTTCAAATCTCTATGGGAGAGAATACACCTATTATATCGAAATGTCAAGCACCATATTTTCTCATCAACAGAGAAAACATTCCTTATTACTTTTTGTATCCTTTTGACAAATTTTTCCGATTTTTACTGTTAAGATTGACATTTTTAGCAAAAAGAATATACTTAAATAGGAATATAATTGTGATTTGTTCTATCATAATTATAAAATCCATCCAGAATGAGGACCACATGCATGAAAGAATATCAGACAAAAGATTTGTTACCAGGTATGGTTACAGCAATTCCTGTCCGCACCAAGCGTGGACAGCTTATTATTAATCCGAATGTAGAACTTACGCGTACCCTGATTTCCAGACTGGAATTTTATGGCATCGCCAGTGTGCAGATTACAGAAAATAAACAGGTCGCTACTCCAATGGAAACGCCAAAAGATCCGGCATATTTTCCTGCCAAAAGCCCTGTTTCTGCACCAAGTCCGGTTTCTGATGCTTCTTACTCACAGAAGCTCAAAAGTTCTCCGGAATTCCAGCGTTTTCAGGTGGATTTCACCCTGCGTTCCCAGGATTTAAAGAACTGTTTTGATGCTTATCTTTCCGATGGAGGAACCGTAAACAAAGAAGAGCTTTTATCAAAGACCATTTCTTTAGTAAGTCCAAAGCAGACCACTCTGGATGTCTTTGATATGTTACATAATATGCGTCAGGTCAACGACAGCACCTATGCACACAGTCTGAATGTTGCCATCATCTCCCGTATTATCGGAAAATGGCTGCATTTTTCCAATGAAGAATTAGACACTCTCACCCTTGCCGGTCTGCTTCATGACATCGGTAAGACAAAAATTCCGGATGAGGTCTTAAATAAAGACGGAAAATTAACAGATGAAGAATTCCAGATGATTCGTAATCATCCGAAATATGGCTACGATATTTTAAAATCCCAGCCATTAAATTCCCATATTAAAAAGGCAGCTCTCATGCACCATGAACGTTGCGATGGTTCCGGTTATCCAATGGGGCTTACCATGGAAGAAATCGATGACTATGCACTCATCATTGCGATTGCCGATGTTTACGATGCCATGACAGCAGCACGCTCCTATCGTGCTCCCCTTTGTCCGTTTGAGGTAATCGCCGAATTTGAAAAAGACGGTCTGCAGAAATATAAGCCAAAGTATATTCTGACCTTCTTAGAGAATATTGCCAATGCATACCAGAACAACCGGGTTATGTTAAGTGATGGTACTTCCGCCCGCATTGTTTTATTGAATCATCGTCGTCTTTCCAAGCCACTGGTTCAGTTAGATGATGGAGCCTGTATTGACCTTGAGAAAAGTCCTTTATATATCAAAGCAATCATATAAAAAGAATGTGCCTTGGCACATTCTAGCGCCTGCGGCGGTCGCTTGCGACATCTGCCTTATACGCCGCAGTGCGCATCCTCGCGGAGCGTTTTATACTTTACAGGAAAGCAATTTCCTGTAAAGTATAAAAGATATCTGATAACTATGCCTCATTTGTAGCATATTTACCAGATATCTTTTTTTGGTTATGATAACGCTTTTTAACACTTCTGTCTCATTGCAATATTCATATTAGTATTTATATTCAAAACTTTCTATATTGTGATGCTCTTATCTTATGATACTTTCAATGTGAATTTCTGGATTTCTTTCTCGGAACTTACCTTTTCAATCATTGCACCAAGGGAAGCTAATTTCTCTTCAAAATGTTCATATCCACGTTCAATATAATAAATATCATCTACAATGGTGATGCCTTCTGCTGCAAGACCTGCAATTACAAGGGCTGCACCTGCTCTTAAATCCGGAGCACTGACTCTTGCACCTGTGAATTTTTCAACACCGGTAATAATTGCAATATTGCTCTCTACTTTCACCTGTGCACCCATACGGGTCAGTTCATCTACATATTTGAAACGGTTTTCAAAAATACTCTCCGTTACGGTACTTGTTCCTTCTGCTAATGCTAAAAGCACCGACATCTGTGGCTGCATATCTGTTGGAAAGCCAGGATACGGCAAAGTAGTTACCTGGGTATGATGCAATGGCTTGCTGGATACCACACGTACTGCATCATCAAATTCTTCCACTTCACAACCAATTTCAATTAATTTTGCTGTGGTTGCCTCTAAATGCTTGGGAATAACATTTTTAACAGTTACATCACCTTTGGTTGCAGCCGCTGCAAACATAAAAGTTCCTGCTTCAATCTGATCTGGAATAATAGAATATTCTGTTTTATGAAGCTTCTCTACACCCACAATACGGATGACATCTGTTCCTGCACCACGGATATTTGCTCCCATGCTGTTTAAGAAGTTTGCTACGTCTACGACATGTGGCTCCTTAGCTGCATTTTCAATAATCGTCTTTCCCTCTGCCATGGATGCCGCCATCATAATGTTAATGGTTGCTCCTACAGAAACTTTATCTAAATAAATATGGTTTCCCACCAGATGTTCTGCAGTAGCAGAAATTAACCCATGCTGAATATCAACATCGGCTCCTAACGCGCGAAAACCTTTCAGATGAAGGTCAATCGGACGGGTTCCGATTGCGCAGCCACCCGGAAAAGCCACTTCTGCTTTCTTATATTTGCCAAGTAATGCTCCTAACAGATAGTAAGAAGCTCTGATTTTATTAATATATTCATAGTCCACGCTCAAATCATGAATCAGTGAACCATTAATCTTTACCTTATGTTCTCCAAGACGCTCTATCTTAGCACCAATTCCCTCCATGGCACTTAATAACACATTAATATCACGAACGTTTGGTAAATTATCTATTATTACGGTCTCATCCGTCATAATTGCTGCCGCAAGAATTCCCAGTGCAGCATTCTTAGCTCCACCAATCTCAACTTCGCCAACCAAAGGATTTCCACCTTTAATCACATACTGTTCCATCTCGCACCTCTATGCTTAGATTCCCTACAAAATTACAAACAAAATATTATAGTAACTTATTTCCTCTTTTGTCAAGTATTTCTCATACCTCAAAAGAATTATCTACAATAGTATTATTATATTATATATTCACTGACTTGTAAATCGAAATTAATTCAGATAGTTCACCGGATTTACCTGGGAACCATTAATTAATATCTCAAAATGCACATGCGGACCTGTAGAACGTCCCGTACTTCCGCTTAATGCAATCACTTCACCCTGTGATACGCTCTGCCCTGCTTTTACCAGTAATTTACTGTTATGTGCATAACGTGTCATTCTTCCATCCGGATGGCTGATTAAGACGCAGTTGCCATATCCGGAAACATAGCCGGCACTGACTACTACACCATTGCTGGATGCAAATACCTTGGTTCCGGTCGGACATGCCCAGTCAATTCCTTTATGCATTCTGCCCCATCTTCTCCCAAAACCGGAAGAAACTCTTCCGCCAATCAGCGGTTTAATGTAAGTTGGCGGTATCTTGGTTCCACGCTCAATAACTGCCGGCGTTGACTCTGTCAGTATGGTCTGGTGGATCATACTCCGCTCCGTCTCAATTCCATTCTCTGTTGTCACCACCATATTAACCTCGCGATGTCCGGTAGTTCCCTCTGCAAGCACCACTTCGTCGGTCGTATACCATGAATCATTCGGTACAATCTCCGGCTCTGCGGTATAATCCTCTTCATATACTACGCCTTCGCTGATCCGTAAGCTGATGTCCGGCTGAGGCACCGACAGAATCAGTTCTTCACCGGCACTGATTACTGCATCTTCCCCGGACAATCCATTGAGTGCTATAATTGCTGCCACCGATGTATCATGCTCCTGTGCAATAACCGACAGACAGTCTCCCGGCTGTATCTCATATATTTTATTCGTTTCTTTCTCTTTTGTTACTTCTTCCACCGCGGCATCTATATCCGTCAGAGTGTCCGCTGCTACCAGATTGGTGAACACTTCCACATCCTGTGCAAATTCCATCGAAAGAATTCCGGTTTCATAATTATTTTCCCCGGGATTCTCCTGTGCATCGGAAAGATAGATTCCAAGCTGCTGCGCAATACCGGCATCCGCAGAATCTTCTGTTTTTTCTGAAACGCCTGCCTCTTTTAAGTTTGCAAGAAGCATTCCCTCCTGATGATCTGTTTCCTTTTTGAACTCTATCTCAAACCGATTGTCCGTATCCTGTTCTTCCTTCAAACGTCCTAAAAACGTTTCTACTTCATCTAAAGTTGCAAAAGAAAGCTGGTTTTCACCGGCACTTACCGTATATGCAAAGATTTCTCCGGAATTTTCTTTCTTAAGCTCCTTTGTAATCTTTTCTTTTAATGCAGTTTCACTTAACAGCTTCTGAAATGGCTTATGGCTTTCTGTTGTCTCACAAGAAATCTCCTGCATCAGATAGCCTTCACTCTCTTTTGCCATTTGCCGCCGGCTTTCGTGTACTGCCTTTTCCACATCTGTCTTGCTACTGACACAGCCTACCACTTTATTATTTACGGTTACCACAAAATAATTCTGTCCCAGTGAAAATTTCTGCAAAAGTACCACCAGTACCAGACAGACGAAAAATATGCCTGCTGCCCACATGCGGATACGAATCTTTTTATCGACTTTTCCAATTCTATTTAAAGTTGTTGATTTCTTTTTCTGCTCCTGCATCTTATCTGACTTCTTCATTTTATCTGATTCCTGCATCTTCACAGGTTCCTGTGCATTCCCTGGTATCTGCATCTTTTATTCCATCCCGAGTTTTTCTTTTACTGCATCGATTGTTTCACGAATTGACAATCCCTCTTCGTTTACTGTTACATCCGCATATTTTTCATAAAGAGGTGTTCTCTCTTTAAAAACATCGTTAAGAGTTTCGCCGTCTTTAAAAGCAATTCCCCTTGTCGCTACATTTGTAACTCTGCGTATGATTTCATCAATCGGCACATTAATATACACAACCGTACCGATTTTCTTCAAATGTTCCATACCTTCTGCGCTAAGTACCATTGAGCCGCCTGTCGCCACAACTGTTTTCTCGCAGTCAAGCTCTTTGCCTACTTGATTTTCAATTTTCAAGAAAGCATCATAGCCGTCCTGATCAAGTATCTTTTGCAGTTTTTTGCCTGTTTTCTTAGTAATAATCAAGTCTAAATCCACAAAAGAATATCCGCTGTATTTTGCAAGCAGAACACCAAGCGTACTCTTACCCGAACCAGGCATTCCTATAAGTATAATGTTATTGTTATTCATATTATAAAATCCTTACATTAAGAGAGTCTGTGCTTGAAGTAGGTGCAGTTCTGTTTGAAGAAATTACAACTACAATATCGCCCTTTTTAAAGTAGCCCGTGCTTAAAGCCTTTTCCATTGCCTGCTTTGTAATGGCATCGGAAGTTTTCTTTTCTTCACCGATAAGTGCTGTAATACCCCAATTAAGGCAAAGCTTTTTACAAACAAGTGAAGAGGTAACAACTGCAATTATCGGAACATTCGGGCGGAAATGTGTCATTGCTCTTGCAACTTTACCTGTAGCACTCTCAACAATAATAGCTCTTGCGCCAACCTGATGAGCAATATCTCTTGCCGCACGGCAAATACTGCCTCTGATTGGGTTGCTGTCCTGAATACTGTGATGTTCGATATAGTCTTTAAGAGCTGTAAACTCACCGTTCTGCTCTGCCTCAAAGCATATAGCGTCAAGAGCCTTAACACTTTCAACAGGGTACTTACCTGCGGCAGACTCACCCGAAAGCATAACTGCGCTTGTACCGTCATATACAGCATTGGCAACATCGCTGATTTCAGCTCTTGTAGGACGAGGTGAAGAAGTCATACTCTCAAGCATTTGAGTTGCTGTAATTACATATTTACCTCTTGCAACGCACTTTCTGATAAGTGTTTTCTGAATTTCAGGAAGTTTAATAAACGGAATTTCAACGCCCATATCACCTCTGGCAACCATAATGCCGTCGGCGCAGTCAATAATAGCGTCCATATCGTCAACACCGCTCTGATTTTCAATCTTTGCGATAATTTCTACATATTCAAATCCGATGCTGTCAATAAAATCTCTTAATGTAGCTACATCTTCGTGTGTACGAACGAATGATGCGGCAACTACATTAGCGCCGTGAGAAAGACCAAATTCAATATCTTTTCTGTCCTGTGCACTGACATAAGGCATATTTATATGATAACCGGGAATATTAATACTCTTTCTGTTCTTAAGTGTACCGCCCTTAACTACTTTGCAAATGATTTCGTTAGGAGCCATACTGTCAACAACTATTGAGATAAGACCGTCATCTAATAATAATTCTCTGCCTATTGCCGCTTTGCCGTCGGCATTGAACAAATCAATAAGCTTAGGGAAAGAAATTGCCACGCCTGTTTCGTCACCGACTTCTTTATTCTTGCAAAGGCTGAAAAGCTGACCTTCAATAAGTTCTATACTGCCGTTTTCAAATGTGCATACTCTTACTTCCGGACCTTTTGTATCTAGAAGAATTGACACAATTTTTCCGCTTTCGGCAATAGCTTCTTTGAGAACATTAAAAGTGTTTTCCAAATCGTCATATGCTCCGTGTGACATATTAATACGAGCAACATTCATACCTGCGTTGATCATCGCAAGCAAGGTTTCTTTATTGTTGCAGGCAGGACCAATTGTGCAAACAATTTTAGTCTTTCTCATAATAACCTCCATAATTAAATCAAATACTATCCTCAATAATACCCAAAATTTTCACAAATACATTATATACCATTACCGTAAGTTTTTCAATAAATTTTGTGTAAATTTATAATTAAATAATAGAAATATGACTTTTAAAAATCAAAATACCGCTTGAAATCTTCCGAAATCAAGCGGTATAAAAATTTAAATTTTATTGTGCAATTATCTGCTGTAAAGCTGTGACATCTCTCACATCAATAATTCCGTCTTTGTTTATATCAGCCATTTTTACACCTTCAATGTCAAGTGTTGCACTTTCTGCAATGTAAAGCTGAAGAGCCGTTGCATCACGAACATCTAAAATTCCGTCATTGTTAAGGTCATTTTCAATTCTTGGATTTGACGGTTCATAGTCAGCATACATTTCGTTGCTAAGCCAAGCCGCACGGCTTGTAAGCCAATCGGCACAATAATTGTACTTTCCGTCAAAATTGTTGCTGTACTTTGTAGCAATATTGCTTACTGTATATTTGCCTGTGGAATAGTCAAAGGTAGCTACATTGAGTTTGCTGTGGTCTGCAATCCAGCTGCCTGTATTGAGCAACCAACCGCTCTTGTAGTTCATCTCTGCACTGCCCTTTAGGTAGTTATAATAAACATCAGATGAATAAATTTCTCCCTCACTTACTCCGCTTGACATAAATGTTTTGAGAGCCGGAACAAAGTCCTCAAACCAAACCTGCGGTGCAGCCTTAATAACATTTTTATTTCTCGAAATCAGATTCATAACATTGTTTGTGCTGCTGCTGTTTTTACCTTTATCTTTGTATTTGCACCACCAACCGCTGTACTGTTCATAGTCATTTACTCCTATATTTCCGAGATCCCATTCAACGCCCTTTGCGTTACCGAGCGAGTTATCGTAATCCCATACAGGAGAACCGTAGAATTTCCAATTGCCGTTTTCGTCCTGCTTATATGTAAAGTAAAGACTTGATACGCCCGAATCCCAGTTTTTGCCGAGTTCGTTTATAAGATAAATCTTTGTTACAGAATCAACATCAGCATAATCGGCAAGATTTTCAGTTGAACTTTTAATTGCATTGTAAAAAGAATCAAATTTGTTTTTTACATAATTTTTAACTTCGTTGTAGCCTTTGTCCCCCGGTGCAAGCTCGGGAGTTTTTATTGTAATCTTATTACCGCTTGATGAAGTGAAGTGATAATCATCATCAGTAGCACTTGCGTCAACCTCGCATACAAATTGGAAGTTTTCGTTGATTGAGCCGTCCTTGTTGAGGTAGCCTTTATCGTCAATATCGCTTAAAAGGTTAGTTTTACCTGTGTCAATCTTTTGGCACATCTGGTAAGAACCCCAATAATAGCCGTCTGAATAAAAATCAACATAGCGGGAATCTGAGGCGTACGGCATATCTACCGCATCAGAAAGGTCATATAAAAATCTGTTTCTTGAAAGAGAATCGTCCTGATAGTTTGCAAGCATAGAAAATTTCTTGCACTTATCCATCGAACCGATTGTTACATTATCCTTGAAAGTAATGTTGTAAGGCTTTTTAGCCTTGCCCCAGGTTGAGTTTCCTCTTCCCTTTATTTTCTTAACATCGGCAGTTTCAATTGTGCCGTCTGCATCGATAATTGCGGCTGTTGCGCTTGCGGAATTACTCTTATCACGATTAAGGTATGTGATAAGCTCCGTACCGTTACCGTCGGCATTGTCATTATTGATATATACGGCGGACTCTGCGGTTGATTTCATAAAAATCAAAGTAAAGTTTTTGCCGCCCGCATTTACCGTATACTCAACATTTGTATTGTACGGTATCGAACCCGATTTATGTGAGTCAACAGTAACACCGTTTATTGTAATCGGTGATGAATAAGCGTTGTAAATATCAACTTTTTCTCCGTTTGCCGAAGAAGGCAGGAAGAAATACTTTTTATTACTGTCTATTTCGTTAAAGTTCTCATCGTGCACACTTTGCCATCTCAGCCAAGCCTGTGTATCTTCAGAGTTTAAAACAGCGTGAGCATATAATGCATCATATGTCTTAAATCCCGGTGTAGAAACGGTGGAATCGGTTGTCTGTGCCGCAAGAGCAGATACAGAAAAGCCTGTAGTAAGCATTACAGCAGAAAGTCCTACTGCAATAATTTTTGCTAATTTCATTTCAAACACTCCTAAAAATTCATTCAGTTTTCACATATCTATTATATCATAGAAAAAATTAAATTACAATGTAAAATTTTGCAAATTATTATTTAAATAATTACGCTTTATTTTTATAATATATTTTGCTATAATAGGAACAATAACATTAGATAAGGAATGATTTTATGAATAATTCAAAGCATAAAGCAAAGAGGCTTTCTGTTGCACTTTTGATTGCCGTACTTGCCGTTTCAACATCATTTGCAAGTGTAATGACAGGCTGCGGTAATAAAGATGAGAGTTCATCAACCGTTGCGACCGTAACAAGCACTGCTTCTGCCGCTGAAAACACAACTGTTGCAAACGACAAATCAGAAAGCGAAGTAACTTCTGAAAGCAGCAATTCACAAAGTTCGGGTTCTGAATCAAAGTCCGAGTCTGCTCAAAGCTCTGAAAAGTCAGAATCAAGCGGCTCTTCCGATTCATCAAAAGCAAACAGCAACTCTAACAATAATTCATCAAGCAAGGCTGCAAACAACAATTCAAACAACAATTCAAACAATAATTCAGGCAATAATTCGGGCAACAAATCAAATAACAATTCATCTGACAAAAACAACTCCGATGAAAAATCTAACGAAGATGTAACTCTTGACTTAAAGAAAGGTCAAACAATAACAGTTACCTACTCGGTTAAAAGCACTGTAGTTTTAACAAACTATCAGGCACAAATCACATATGATTCATCAAAATTAAAAGTTAAATCCGCTCTGCTCCAGAAACCAGCTACAACAAATGGTATTATCAATGCAAAAATAGCCGGAAAAATCAACTTAAACGGCTCTGACATAACCACAGGCTATGACTACACTAAAGGCGGAGAAATGGTTGTTGTAACTTTTGAAGCAACAGCTGACGGCTCATCAAAAGTAAACTGGTTATGGCAGTCTGCAAGCACTATTGATGAAAAAAACAATTTAGTTTATCATATTGATAATAACGGAAAATCAGACGGTACAGTTTCACTTTCAACATCTTATAAATAAAATGTTAAAAACTCTCGCTCGGGCGGGAGTTTTTTATGTTGGGGCAACATTAATAAATTTTGGTTTAGCGGAGTGTCGGTCGGGCATTGAAATTTAGCTAACGCTAAATTATCAGCAAAAGAACAAAAAAGTTTACTCAATTTTTTCAAAAATTGCGGGTTTGGGCAGTGCCCATAAAAATCTTCCGATATAACAATTTATCAGACGCAAACAGCCACGCTGTTTGCGTGCTAAAACTAAGTTTGTTAAAACAGGCGATAGCCTTTTATAAAAGAAATGATTAACTTTTCATTATATATCGAATGTCTTTTATTGTTGATTTCGCATTTAAAGTCTAACGCCGTTGTGTTCA
>ENA-OOWN01002300-OOWN01002300.1-human-gut-metagenome-genome-assembly--contig:-NODE-2300-length-12035-cov-2.120117_pt1 | contig 12035 bp, 9 predicted proteins | sample MGYA00241406_ERZ501319 | MGnify/ENA primary metagenome ERZ501319 (study PRJEB25962, sample SAMEA2042734) | human gut metagenome | biome: human gut; feature: human-associated habitat; material: faeces... | reverse complement strand
GGCAGATGCAGTGCTCGCGGCAGCTGATAGCCATATCATCAATGGGCTCCAGCGGCTGCTCTTTGGAATATACGACCTTTAATTTTTTGACCCTGCGTTTTTTTAACTCACGGCGCATGACACGCGCGAGCGGGCAGACTGTCGTCTTATAAATGTCAGCCACTTCAAATTGCGTAGGATCTAATTTATTGCCTGCTCCCATGCAGCTTATGACAGGCACATTGCACTCTTTTGCGCGCATGATGATCTCTAATTTTGCAGTGACCGTATCTACTGCATCCACGACATAATCATACTCAGAAAAATCAAACTCATGCGCATTTTCCGGCAGATAAAAACATTTTCTCGCTTCCACTTTTGCATCCGGATTGATCTCTAAGATACGCTCCGTCATCACATCAACTTTATATTTTCCAACCGTTTTTCTGGTCGCAATGATCTGACGGTTGATATTCGTCAGACATACCTTGTCATCATCCACGATCACAAACGAACCGACACCGCTTCTTGCAAGTGCTTCTACAACATATCCACCAACACCGCCGATTCCAAAAACTGCAACTTTTGCATTTGCAAGCCGTTCCATATTATCTGCACCCAGCAGTAACTGGGTTCTTGAAAACTGATTCAACATATCCTGTGCTTTTCTCCTGTTATTTCCTTATCTCTTAGGTCCTATTATCATTTGTGCAAAATTATTTTTTTCCATATCGGGAAGTTCATTCCTGCCTCTTGTACAAAATTATTTTTTCTCTATATCAAGTGTCTCATTCATACTTCCCATACGATATCCACCAAGGTCAAGCGTCACATAGGCAAATCCAAGCTGTTTCAGGTAAGAATAAATCTTTTCCCTGTTTTCCCCTTCTACCAGTTTTGCGATCTCATCCGGCAGCACCTCGATACGCGCAATATCCCCATGGATCCTTACGCGCACCTGATGAAAGCCCATATCCAGCAAAAGCTGCTCCGCCTTATCCACCATGCCGAGTTTTTCTTCGGAAATTGTCTCCCCATAGACAAACCGGGAGGAAAGGCATGCAAATGACTGCTTGTCCCAGGTGGGCAGTCCCATCTCTTTGGAAAGTGTACGGATCTCTTCTTTGTTCAACAGAGCCTCCCTGAGCGGACTTTTGATACCAAGCTCTGCAACTGCGACCAGTCCCGGTCGATAGTCACCATTATCATCCATGTTGGATCCCTCAGCTACGGCATTGATATGATACTCTTTTGCAATTTCCAGTATTTTCTCAAACAATTCATGTTTGCAGAGATAGCAACGGTTCTTCGGATTCTGGCGAAATCCCTCGATATCAAGTTCTTCCGACTTGCATACAATGTGTCTGATTCCCTGCTCCTTGCAAAACTGCTTTGCCTCCTCTAACTCCCTTTTCGGGAAAGAACAGGAGGATGCCGTAACTGCGATCACATGATCCGCACCAAGTGTTTTCTTTGCCGCTGCAAGCAGAAATGTCGAATCCACGCCGCTGGAAAAAGCGACTGCAACACTGCCCAGTGACTTTAAATATTCCTGTAAATTTTTATATTTTTCCTGTACTGACTGCATAATAATCCTTTATTTCATATAATTTAATCTATTCTTACCACTGTATAATCGCCCATGGCATGACTGACATAAAAGATCACATATACTTTTCCGTCGTGCACATAAGACTCTCCCATCGTCTCATCGGCTCCGTAATCGTCCACATCTCCGTCAAAATGGGTAAGACTTGCCGCAAGTGCTTCCTCCGTCGGTTCCATCCAGATGAAATTAAATTCCAAAATATCTTTCATCGTAATTTCAGTAGTCGGATTTCCTTCCGGATCCAGCACGGTATAGCCCTGTGCAGTATCTGTATTGTCTTTTCCGGCAAATAAAATTTTAGCCGTCTCATCCGGATCTGCAAAATCAGAAAATGTCATTTTTTCTCCGGTCTTCATGTTAATATTAACGGAAGTAAGTGCTGCAGAAGGATGCGCTGATCCTTCATAATCATAATAACTCTGACAGGTCAGAGAAAGCATATCCTTTGTCTGTTCCTGCACGGTATATGTGAGCACCACGGAATCATTTGCACCAGGGTTCATCTCCTCCGTATCTCCCGTCATTTCCCCGACAGCTTCTTTTGCCGTATTTTCAAAGTAAGTATTCCATTCTTCCTGTTTTTCGGTATCACTCCAGCCTGTAATCTTCGGATAAGAAATATCAACCAGATCCGTCTTTTTGTAGCTTACCATCTCTATCTGATAATCAGACTGTGCGTCCTGCCCTGCCTCTGTTGTGGCTGCGGCTTCTGTTTCGTCCTGTTCTGAATCCTCCGAAACCTGTGAGGTTTCTGGCTCCGTTTCATTCTGTACTGTAGTCTCACTGGTTTTCTGCTGATCCATAGAGCCTGCCGCACCAGTGTTTTTATTTTTACCACAGCCTGCTGCAAACGTGAGTGACAGTGATAATACCGTAATTAATATAAGATTTCTTCTTCTCATATAGATCCCCTTTTCTGCGCAGTTTTTTACACTGAATTCCTTTTCTTTTATAGATAAATTAGTCTGCCAGCATCTACTGCTCCAAAAACTTCACAATATCTTCCGGTTTTTCTGCAAAATTTGTCGCCCCGTGTTCAATCAGGAACTCCTTATCACGGAATCCCCAAAGCACTGAGATGCACGGCAGTCCTGAATTTTTTGCCGTCATGACATCCACATCCGAATCACCGATGTAGACTGCCGTATCCGCCGGTTTTCCAAGTTCTGCAAGCGCCGTGTGCACCATATCCGGCGCTGGTTTTCTCGCCACACCTTCGCGCTCCCCGATCGCAGCCTGCACAATGCCTTCGAAATAAATCTCGTTTAACTCTTTGACTGCAAAATCAATCTTATTCGAAACGATTGCAAGCGCATAACCTTTTTCCTTTAATTTGCGGAGCACCGGAACAACACCATCGTAAGCTCTCGTTTTGTCATTGCAGTGTTCTCCATAATACTTTTTAAAAACAGCAAATGTTTCTTCGAATTTCGGATTGTCAAATCCGCCCGGAACGGAAAGTTCCATCAGACGACGCACACCGTTTCCAACAAATGCACGCACTTCCACGATCGTGCGCTCCGGCATCTGCATCGTTCGCAACGCATAGTTTGTGGCATCTGCCAGATCCTCTAACGTATTTAATAAGGTTCCATCCAGGTCAAATACGACTGTTTCATATTTTTTCATAATAATCCTCATTTCTGCTTGTGATAAATCTTTTGATCCACACATATTTCCTTTTTCTAATTGACACTCACGTTTCCCGCAAGCACCTGCTTGTAATCTTCGTAATTCTTTGCAAGGAGCGCCGGTGTATCCAGTCCATACGGACATTTGCTCTTGCATTTATTGCAGTGCAGGCAGTTTTCGATCTTTTTCATTTTCGCCTGAACCTCTGGTGTGAGCTGCAGTGCAGACGGAGAGCGGCGCAGCAGAAGCGACATACGCGCACAGTTATTGATCTCAATGCCCGCCGGACACGGCATACCGCAGCCGCGGCAGAAATCGCCTGCCAGTTCTTTTCGGTCATTCTCGATCAGTGCACGGATCTCATCCGTCATTGTTGGCGGATTATCAATATATGAAATAAATTCGTCCAGCTCTTTTTCCCGCTGCACACCCCAGATCGGCAGTACATTTTCATACTGCGCCTCAAATGCATAGGCTGCCGCAGAGTTCGTGATCAGACCGCCGGACAATGCCTTCATTGCGATAAATCCCATGTCTGCCTTTTTACATTTTTCCACTAATGCAATATCCTTATCCGTTGCCAGATAGCAGAACGGAAACTGCAGTGTCTCATACAGCCCGGATTCGATTGCCTCCTCGGCAACCGCAAGCCTGTGGTTCGTGATACCGATATGACGGATCTTCCCCTGCGCCTTTGCCTCAAGCATCGCCTCATAAAGTCCTGTTCCATCTCCCGGTTTCGGGCAGAAAGAAGGATTGTGGAACTGATAGATATCAATGTAATCCGTCCTTAAATTATGTAAAGAAATCCCAAGCTGTTCCCAGAATTCGTCCGCATTTTTTGCCGCCGTTTTGGTCGCAATGTAGACTTTTTCACGCATTCCGTCGAATGCCTCGCCTAATTTTTCCTCACTGTCCGTGTAAAACCGCGCCGTATCAAAAAACGTAATGCCCGCTTCATACGCTTTTCTCGCCAGTTTTACCGCATCCTCCGTGCTGACTCTCTGGATCGGCAGTGCGCCAAATCCATTCTTATTTACTTTGATCCCTGTACTTCCTAAAACTACCGCTTCCATAACTCTTATCGTTTTCCTCCTTAAATCAATCGTGTTTTAACCACTATTTACGCCCAACATCATCTATGCAACAGAATGCACACCCACGAACATTCTATTGTTTTAAATAAGGGAAAAATAACTCGCTCTTATTCCGCTTATCAAACATATTATTATACTGCAGTATCTCATAATTTTTCAGCCATTTTGCATCCTCGCCGGCCGCATCTTCCACATGTAAAAATTTTCCCTGCGATTTGGAATAAAATCCTCTCGAATTGACCGCCGGAATTTCTTCCATCATGTCGGCTAAAAACTGATTGTATGCCGGAAGCGCAATGCCCGCGCGCTCCAACGCCAATGTTGACAGATAATTAAGGCTTGTCAGTTCCACACTTTCTTTGCCGCTGTCATAATTCGTCCAGATAAAAAACGGTACGGTGTAAAGATTTTCAAGTTCAGACAGCGTCAGTCCGCCCAATCCTTTCCCATTCAGATACGGATAAAAACTGGATGACAAACTCGGCTGATGATCCCCGAAAAAGACGATCTCAACCGGATCATCCACTTTTTCAAAATAGGAGATCAGATACTCTAATGCCGAATCACTCTCGTGGATCAATGACAGGTACTGGTTCACGTCCGGATAATTGATGCCAAGCATACGCGCTTTTTCATCAAAATTGTCATATTTCTCCGTATAACCGCCATGATTCTGCATGGAAATACTCATAATGAATAAATCCTCGTTGGATTTCTTACTCTCATAACGGTCGACGATCTTCTCATACATTTCCTGATCTGTAATATAATCACGCAATATCTTCGTCTGGTCAAAATCATCGATAAAATGCGTTTCATCAAATCCCATATTCGGATATACGATATTGCGGCTCCATCCGGTATCATAATAAGGATGCATTGCCACACAGGTGTAACCGATATTTTTCAGATTTGACACCAGAGAAGTCGGTGTATCCGTGATATACTGCTGATAGACAACCGAACCGCTCGGCAGAAATGCCATGGAATTTCCCGTCAAAAATTCCCACTCGGAGTTTGGTGTTTTGGCGCCAAACACGGAAGAGAGCGCATGCCCCTTGATCGTATTTTCCTCCAGTGAATCGTAAAACGGTGTCAGATCGATATTGGTTGAAAAATTACCCACCACACTAAGGTCCGCATAGGATTCACTCATAACCACAATAATGGTCGGCTTCTTCTCCGTTTCTCCGGTGGCTGTATCCGTCTCTTTGCTGTACTGATCCTCAAGTTCCTTGACTGCCTCTTTCGAATACCCATCCGGTTGCGCAATAAAGCAGTCGCGGATACTTAACACAAAGTTTAAGATATAGCCGTTTCTGTAACTTCCTTTTTGTTCCCATGTCTCCGTCACAACACCCTGCGTATGCTTTCCAATGTATGCACAGCACAGCACGGCAAGTGAAATGCACACGATCGACATCGGAATCCTTTTCTGAAAGGAAACATGTAACTTTCGGATAAACGCAATGTACAGCGTGGAAAGGAGTATTACATACCCTGCCCTTTCATCCAGGGCAAATTCATAATTTCCCGCCACAGAAAGCCCGGTCTGGATGGACTTTAAATCACTGAAAATAAACTCATTTCCACGAAACAGATACACAAAATAGTTGATCCCGGCAAGGGACACCAATACAAGATGTGAGATCAGGCAGGTCAGTCCCGTATTGTTCGTAAATACCTGAACAGCCAGAAAAACTACCAGACAGCACAATACGTTCAAAAACATTTTATTGTCGGAAATCTTAGCTCTCAATTCCGCATCCAATAACAGATACTGGATATGATATGCTGTAAAAATGCCACCTGTCCCAAGCATGATCGTACTCCACAGCCATGTAAGCTTTTTGTTTAATTCAATCTTTAAACTTTTAATTCCAAAATAAAGTACCCCAAACCCGAACAGTACCCATACCGGAAACCTTATCACTGCAAACAGCACTGCTGCAAATACCACTGCCACGGCAAGCCGGATCAGATTCTCTTTTTCAAAATATAACTTTATCTTCATGATTTCCTCATATTTCCATCTTTTATCGTCTCTTTTTCAACAAAGTTATTCTATCATTACATACAGATTTGTCAATTTTGTGAAGATTAAACTTTTCTTAGTTTTTTATCGCTTTCTATACATAAAAACCCCCAAACAGTTTGGGATTATTTGCCCTGGCTGCTTAAGGGGTATCATGCATTTCCATATTCTGTACACTTCATTGTTGATCGGACAGCCTTTATTTTGTCTGTTTTTTAAAGAAATCATCGATCGCTGCATGCAGTTTCTGCGCATCCATGCTTTTTAACAGGTAACCATTCGGCTTTAACGACATCACGTCCATAACCGTCTGTGCATCGTTTTTTCCGGTAAGAAAAATGATCGGAATGTTCTGAAATTCCGTATCTTCACGAATCATCTGCATAAACTGTTTGCCATCCACGATTGGCATTTCATAATCTAACAAGATCAGATCCGGTATATTTAAGGCAAGATATTTGATCGCCATCTCGCTGGAATTGACAGGAATTACCTGATATTTATCTTCCAGCAGTGTTTTAATATTCCGAAGGATCACTCCCGAATCATCCACCGCTAAAATAGTTCTTTTTTTCATTTTATAATATTCATCCATCTGCCTTTTGATGTTTTCCACCATCTCCACCACATTGATCGGTCTTATAAAAATATCGGTAAACATCTGTTTTGGAAGTGTTTCCCAGAGTTTCTCAAGCTCTTCCACATTTCCCATGACAAACACAGGTGTTTTATGCTTGATTGCATGATCTACGATCACTTTAACCCCAACCGCCTTTAATCCCGCAATAACCCTGTCATGGTATCTGTCAATTCCATAATCTCTTCCAGCGATACATCCGCCACATAAACACGCAGCTGATCCATGGATTCCCTGATGCATTCCGGAACCTGATATTCTTCAAGTTGTTCCATGATCTGATCCACTCCATCAAGGTCAAATTGTTCTATGCATTGATGAATCTGCTGTAATGCCTGACACCACTCTCCATTTGAAGCCTCTTGTCTGGCTGCTTCCTCCTTATCTGCACAAGGTTTCAATATATCCTTAAAATCACGGTACATGGCAAGCAAATCCGGTGTCTTTTCTTCCAGCAGCTCTGTCTTTCCCTGCTTCCCATAACCTTCAAGTTCCTTTGCTGCCTCCGACAACGGTACTGCACCGATCAGAAGTGCAGAACTTTTTAACGCATGTATTTCAATCACATAATCACTGATCAGGCCCTCTTTCAGGCACTGTTCGATCTTATTTGCCTTACTGTCGATCGTACGGTAAAATATCCGGATCGTTTTCATAAGTGCAGCTTTCGAACCACAGTGCTTTACCCCCTCCTCGAATGAAAATCCCATCTGTGGATCTTCCGGCTGTATCTCACGGTCAGAGAGATCATCTGCAAGAAGCTTCTTTGCCTCCTCCTTCGGGACATCACGCACAAGATCTTTTGGCAGCCACAGTTTCAGCTGGTTACAGATCCGTGCAAAATCAATCGGTTTTGCAACAAAACCATTCATTCCTGCATTCAGGAATTCCTTTCTGGCATCTACCATTGCATTCGCAGTGAGTGCAATGATCGGAAGCTTTTTATACTTCTCATCGGGCAGTTCCCGGATCGTTTTCGTTGCCACAATGCCATCCATGACCGGCATCATATGATCCATCAGCACTAAATCATAATGATTCCGCTGTACCAGATCGACCGCCTGCATACCGTTTTCCGCAGTATCGATCTGCATCTGAAGCGGTTTTAACAGATCTTTCGCCACCACAAGGTTCAGGTCATTATCATCAACAAGCAGAATATGTGCTCCCAGTGCAATGAACAGACTCTCTGCCTCTTTTTCAATCACACCGGATTTCTGCTGTTCATAATTCACCGCAGACATTGGTGTAGGATCAACAATAGTCTGTTCTATCGTAAAGTAGAACTTACTTCCCTTTCCATATTCGCTTTCTACTTCAATAACTCCTCCCATCATATTGACTAAATTCTGCGAAATTGTCAACCCCAGGCCGGTTCCTTCCACATAACGGTTTCTGTCTATTTCCACACGTTGAAATGCATCAAACAGTATTTTCTGGTCCTCTTTACGGATTCCGATCCCGGTATCCTCCACCGCATAATACAGCATGACTTTGTCTGCATTTTTCTGTCTGACACGTACAGTAAAACGTATGGAACCTTTCTCTGTATACTTGATAGCATTGTTTACCAGATTGGTAATGATCTGGCGGATGCGTCCCATATCCCCTTTTAATGTACATGGAATATCCGGATCAATATCATAGATCAGTTCCAGCGGACAATTTGCTATCCTGTTTTCCATACTGATCTTCAGATCATGAAACAGAGAAAATGTATCATATGGCTCATCAAACAGCTGCATTTTTCCGGATTCCATTTTTGAACAGTCCAGTACGTCGTTGATGATCGTTAATAATACCCGGCCGGAACTCTGGATATTTAACAGATACTCCTGCTCCTTCGGAGAATGATGCGAACGCAGTAAAATCTCTGTAATTCCGACAATAGAATTCATCGGCGTGCGGATCTCATGCGACATATTCGACACAAAATTGGTCTTTGCACGGTTTGCATCCTCTGTCTGCAATACAAGTTCTTTCATCAGACGGTTCTGCTCCATGATCTTTGTGATATCAACAACCGTCAACATATATCCCTGTATGAAATCATCTCAGTCTCCTCAACCTGATAATGCCTGTTATTCCAGTCAAAAAAACCCTGGCTGCCTTTCAGAAATTCGTAAATTTCCCCATCCCCGCAATAGCTGCCACTCTCTTTAATATCGGTGACAAAATTTTCAGCCATCGGGTTTAAGAAAAGAAAATGATGATCCGCATCTGTTACCACAAATGCTTCGTTCAGATTATCAATAATATAATTTTTTGCGTTTTTGACAGGATCAAATAAACCGTATCTTACAACAGCAATACTCAGGAATATACAGGATAAAAGGATTCCAAGAGGCGTGGGATCATCGCCTTTTAAGATTCCCAACAGACGCAGAGACAGCAGGATCATTGGAGACAGCATCGCCGCAACCATAAGAAAATGAATTTTGCCTTTATTCGGCATACTTCTCTGTGAACAATACGAAGAAATGATAATACTGATACTGGTCACGATCTCTGCCAGTAAAAATGCCATATAGACATAATACATTGGTGCTGCGGATATTTCCAGTGTATATCCGCTTAAAATTGCCTTAGACGGGGACAGCCAGTAATCTTTATAGTACAAATGATGATAATCAACTGTCGCAATCAAAATATAGAATCCCACATTCACGGCAAGAAGCGTGTGGATAAACCACTGTGGAATTTTTATATTTCTCCAGCGCATTATAAACATCAGGGCACAGTAATTGCCGAAACATTTTCCAAGATACTCCATCTTCCCAATCACGATCAGTGTCTCTTTCTGACCGCCGGCAATGTAAATACTTTTTGCCACAAGCGTCACCAGACAGCAGGCAATTGTCAGGATAAGCTCCCCTTTATAGTTTGTATCTTCTTTCCGGAAAACGATCACCAATAAAGCAAAAGCCACAAGTACACCAAATATGTGAAGTGCCAGCCATTCAATCGCAAATGTCATAACTTATGCTCCCCCTTTTGCTCCTGCACATAAATAGTACATTTTTACCATTATACCATGTCCTGGTGGGTTTGATAACTGGTTTTTCGTAAATTTTAGTTGACTTTAATTTTCAACATCTGCTGCCAAAGCCGCCCGCACTCTCTTTTTTTCAAATCTGGCTTCTTTTCAAACGTACATGATGGATTCCTTTTACAAAACTCATTTAATTTTCCTCCTTATCTTCCCTGATATCCACAGCCTTCCCTTCCCGGCATATCCTCACTTTTCACATAGCGGGCATTGAACTCCATATTGATCTCACGCAGTTCTTTTTTCCCGTCGATATAATCCTGATACATTTCCACGAGTCCGGACATGCAGCCATCGCAGGCTGCATCAATGTTTCCCAGTGATTCCGCCACGATCTTCTCGCGTTCTTCTTTTGTTGTCTCTGAAATTAAATAACCCATTGCATTTCTCTCCTTTTCGTCAAATACGGCATTTTCTATTGCACATTTGATTTTATTTCGTATTTTCCTCGTTATTCCTGATTGCCGTCCAGAGGTTGCTCTTTACTTTTTCAAGACCTGCAGACAGTATCTCAAGTTCATCTTCACTCATTCCGCTTTTCATTATACCATCTGTCATCTCAAATATCTCAATAACTTTATCCGCCATCTCACATCCTTCTTCCGTGAGTGCGATCGTCCAGGAACGGCGGCAGGCGGGATTGCTCTCCCGCTTTACAAGTCCCATCTTTTCTAAACGGTCGATTGTCCGGGACATCGTCGTAACTTCGACCAGGCAGGCATCGGACAATTCTTTCTGGTTCATTGCACCGTGCTCCCTCAGTTCCTTTAAAATGCGCGGCTGCCCCTGTCCCACCGTAAGTCCAAGCTCTATAAAATACGGCCGGATAAACCGTCTCCTTAACATTTCAACATCAAAAATCTCATTTTTCACCCTAACATCACTCCAATTCAAACTGTCCTGTATACAACTGATAATATCTGCCTTTCTGCTCTAAAAGCTCGTCATGACTGCCGCGCTCAATGATCTCACCTTTTTCAAGTACCATGATCGCATTGGAATTTCTTACGGTTGAGAGCCTGTGTGCAATGACAAATACGGTTCTTCCCTCCATAATGGCATCCATGCCTTTTTCGATCAAACGCTCCGTCCTTGTGTCGATCGAACTTGTCGCCTCGTCTAAGATCAGTACCGGAGGTTTTGCGATCGCCGCTCTTGCGATCGCGATGAGCTGCTGCTGTCCCTGAGATAAGCTGCTCCCATCTCCGTAAAGCATCGTGTCATACCCCTGCGGCAGACGGCTGATAAAGGAATCCGCATTGGCGATCTTCGCCGCCTCCCGGATCTCCTCATCCGTCGCATCCAGTTTCCCGTAACGGATATTGTCTGCGATCGTCCCGGTAAACAAATGTGTATCCTGTATGACCATGGCAAGGGAACGCCGCAGGTCATCTTTCCGAATATCTTTGACGTCGATCCCATCATATGTGATCTGTCCCGCCTGAATATCATAAAACCGGTTGATGAGGTTTACGATCGTTGTCTTTCCGGCACCCGTTGATCCGACAAAAGCGATCTTCTGTCCCGGTTTTGCAAACAATGATATTCCGTTCAGCACCGTTTTCTCCGACACATAGCCGAATACGACATCATGGAAACGCACATCTCCCTTTAACAGTACCAGTTCTCCTGATGACAGTTTCCACGCATACAATCCTGTAATTTCCGCGCATTCTGTCAGTGTGCCATCCGCATTTTTACAGATATTGCAGAGTGTCACTTTTCCCTCGTCAATCTCCTCCGCCTCGTCCATCATGTCAAAAATACGCTCTGCACCTGAGAGCGCCGACAACAGGAAATTGACCTGCTGTGTAAACTGATTTAACGGCATTGCACTCTGGCGCACATATACCAGATATGCCGAAAGACTTCCCAAATCCATCAGTCCCCGAATTGCAAGCAGGCCGCCCGCGCAGGCAGACACCGCATAATTCAGATAGGAAAGACTGACCACGGTGGGCACCTGCATCCCCGTGTAGGTCAGGGCATCTGTAGAT
>ENA-OOWN01002297-OOWN01002297.1-human-gut-metagenome-genome-assembly--contig:-NODE-2297-length-12041-cov-2.204489_pt1 | contig 12041 bp, 8 predicted proteins | sample MGYA00241406_ERZ501319 | MGnify/ENA primary metagenome ERZ501319 (study PRJEB25962, sample SAMEA2042734) | human gut metagenome | biome: human gut; feature: human-associated habitat; material: faeces... | reverse complement strand
CTACAATCGTTAAACCCAGCTTATGATACTTGACCTTCCCGGAAATCACAGAATGCGTTCCAACAATGATTTGAGCCTTGCCGCTCTCAATCTCTTCGAGAACCGATTTCTCTTCTTTTGCTTTCATGCCACTGCGCAGGAAAACCGTCTTGTACCCGAACGAGCCGAGGATTTTCGAGAACTCCTCATAGTGCTGCGTGGCAAGAACCACGGTCGGAGCCATAACGGCACACTGAAACCCATTCATTGCCATGGCTAATGCACAAATCTCAGCAACGACCGTTTTACCGCAGCCTACATCACCCTGAACCAGGGTATCCACACGTTCTCCGTGTTCCATCTCGGTGAGCATATGTTCAGCAGCGTTCTTTTGGTCCTCTGTCAGCTTGAACGGTAAGACTCCCTGCATCTTGTTCAGAACGTCCCGCGTACTCTTAATTCGACAGAACGACACCTTTGCGGCTTCTGCTTTCTTTGCTTCCAGCTCATAGCAGAACGGATACAACACATCGACCGCTCTGCGTTTTCGGGAAAGCCTGATTTCCTTTTCATCGGTCGGCTGATGTGCCATGTGAATGGCTTCAGCAATCGGCGGAACTCGCAGCGCCCGCATCTGAGCCAGGCTCAAGGTTTCGGTCGAGCATTCTCTGGTATAAGGCATCGCCAATTTAATGGCATCTTCCAGGTATTCCACCGACATTCCTTTAATTTTCCGATAAACCGGCTGGATAGAGAAAGCTGACGCGATATCCGTCGTGACAAAGTCAGGCGTTGCCATTGTCATGTTGTTGTACTGCTCGTTCCAGGAAACGACTCCGCCAAGCGCAATGACGTCGCCGACTGAAAACTGCCGTGTGCGGAACGGTTGATTGAACCAGAATACCGTACAAAAAGTGTTCCCGTCCGTAAGGCGCAGCATGTAATGCTTGCCATCAATCACTCGGCCACTCACGACCTTACCCTTGATGGCAACATGCTCTCCTTGATGATATTTTCCTTCCGCAAACGAGATAGGATTCCTGAAATCCAAGTATTTGGTCGGATAATACCCGAGCAAGTCTGTCACCGTTTCAATTCCCTTACTAGCAAATTGACTTGCTTTTCGCGGCGTAATACCAATGTCAGTCAACGGCATGTTAGCCATATCGTTTACTCCTCTGTCATTCCGCAAAACAATCTGTTCCGGAAATCCCAAAATTCGTCATGTGAATGTCAAGGTATTTTTCGTTGTTATAGTGCTGTAACCTATTTTTGAGCAATGAGTTGCGGTTTTCAATGTCGTTCGTATCGATTGCCACATCGACCGCGTCCATATTGCCTACAATTCTGCACTCATTCTTCGAACGAGTCACTGCGGTATACAGAAGATTTCGCTGCTGCAGCTGTTTCCAGCCGGTATCAAATGCCACCACGACTGCTTTGAACTCAGAACCCTGTGACTTGTGAACCGTCATCGCATATGCCAACGCAAATTCAGATTGCATCGTCTTTCTGCTGACAATCATCTCAAAACATTCGCCATCCACATCGCAAGGGTTATCGAACCTTACTGTATAGGCGTTGCAAATCATCGCGCCATCCTGGTCCAGGGCTTTCGGTTCAAAGCTCGTGATGAAACCCATATCACCGTTTACAAAGCTGCCTCTATGGTTCTTGCACAGCATCACGCGGTCACCGATTCGGTAATCGAATCCCTGTTCCGGTACGCCTTTCAAGGATTCAATGAATCCGCTGTTTTCATATGTTGCCGGATTAAGCTTATCCCGAATCAAAAGATTCAGGTCTGTTGCAGAAATATACCCACTTCCCTTTTTACGGACCGGTGTAAGCAGGCATATATTCTGAACACCTTTACGAATTCCATCCTCCGCATGTCTATTGTCCAGGTCATTCACTTCGCCATATTTTCGAACAAAATGAAAGTAGTTGAACAGCGCTGTTGTTCTGATTTCCATACCTTTGGTGGCCGGAATCAGCAAGAACGATTCGTCTTGTCTGAAAGTACTCGTCTGCTCACCAGCATTGATGTGTATTGCATTCTCTACAATCGCGCCCATATTTCTATGGCAGGAGGAGAGCTTACATACATTCACTTCTCCACTGTCAATCAAGTCCCGAAGAACGTTACCCGCTCCGATTGCAGGAAGCTGGTCAGGGTCTCCCACGATGACCATTTTGCAGCCATGGGAAGCAAGTGAGAATACCATATGCGCCGTTTCAAGGTTACACATCGAGAATTCGTCAACCACAATCACACTCGCTTCATTATCAAAGCAGCCAAAATACGCTGACTGAATCGTGGATGCTGCGTGTCCTGTTGCTTCCCGCATTCTTGCCGATGCTCGACCAGTAGGAGCACAGAGCAGAATGTCTTCTTCTTTATAGTAGCTGCCTTTAGCAACCATAAACGCTTCAATGATGGTTTTGATGATAGTCGTCTTACCGCTGCCGGGGCCGCCAGTGATTACCGTCACGTTCTGGCTGTCACTGCCATACACCGTGTATGCTGCTTGCTTTTGAGTGTCGTCCAGCAGAAAGCCATCTTTCATCTGCACGTTCTGGATAGCTCTATCCACATCGGCTTTCGAGACTATGCCGCACGCTGCATTCATGCAGTGGTGCAATGTATGGCAAAGGAACGTGATGTCGCATTCAAGTGCCCAGTATCGGCGCAGATAAACGCAGAAGAGAGGTTTTCCGCTTGCGTTCCCGCTAGACTTTTCTGCCACCAGCAGTCCTTTTCGTCTCGCGCCATTCACAGCATCTCGTATTGACTGTTCAGGAATTCGTGATTCGTGCAGTTCCTTTTCCACGGTCGTTGCCACGCAGGCCATCAACTGATTCAGCCAAACGAAAGAATGGCCTTCCATCTGTGCCTGCACCTCAAGCGAATGCAGCACGATAGCTTCCACCCTGCGCTGGTCTTTCCTGTCCATTCCCAGCCCGACCAGCGCAATGCGGTCAGATGCAGCAAACCCGATGCCACTGACATCTTGATATAGGCAATACGGATTCTCCTTGATGGCAGCTAATGCCTGCTTGCTGTCCCCGTACTCTTTCAGAACGGCATTGATTTTCTGCATTGAGATGAAGGGAAGTAGAAAAGAAATCAATTCCTGGTCTTTTGCGATATGAATATAGGCATCATGGATTTTCTTTGCTGCCTTCTCTTTGATTCCGGCCAGTTCCGTCAGCTTTTCCGGGCTTTTCTCGATTATTTTGAGGGAATCGGCACCAAACGCTTTGATGATTTTCTTTGCCGTTACAGGTCCAACTCCCGGTACATACCCGCTGGTCAACAGCTCATAGATAGAATCTGTGCCGCCAGCTTCATAATCAATCTTGCAACTTTCGACCTTAACATACTGTGTTCCCCGCCGTGCATCTTGTTCCCAGTGCCCTTGATAGGTAATATAAGCATTCTCAACAGGGTTCGGAATAATGCCTTTGAGGACAATGCTCTTACCATCTTCAATCCGAGATGCAACCAGAATTGAAAAGCCGCTTTCAGGGTCACAGAATGGAATATCAACGATTTTAGCCTTGAATTTTGTCGCACTTTGTACTGCATATCTGTTATATGTTATTGTCTGATAGCTGCCAACCATTTGATACTCCTTAATACAACACGAAATGATAATCCGGATACATTGATTTAAGTAGTTTCCACTTTAGGCGAAAAGCTTCGGTTTGAATGTACTTCCCGTTCTTTTGGTCATATCCCTTTACATCCTCTACCACGACCGTGCCATTTTTATCTCGATAATAGAAATCTGCTCGGTAGTCGATTTTCTGAATTCTTTTTCCTTCATACTGAAACGCTTCCTGAATTGTCAACGGGACCTGCCGTTTCAGCTCCGTGATACTTCCGCCCTTTTCAAGTATCTGCAAATCTAACCACCGACAATATTCTTTAGTAGAGTCAAACACATCCACGATATTGCCATGCTCTTTTGCATCCTTGTTCCCTGCTACAAATCCGTCCTCGTACGCATAAACCTTGTGATTCCCGTATTTGGGATGCGTCACTTTGACTTCTTTTGCTTTGCTGGCTTTGGCACAGTCTTTTCCACACTGCACCTGAATACTCAGCGCAGGGTTCTTTGCCAATGTTTCGTTAAGCCATTTCTGTGTCAACTGCATTTCGGATGCCTCGGATGATGGTGTAAAAAGAAAACTCTTATACTTCAATTATACCATTCCTGCACTTTGGTCACAACAAATTGTTGTTTTGTTAACTATCATTTCACAATTACAGTTTCTTTCAATGTGCAAATCACTTGCGTACCTGTTATTGTATTTCGTTTATTTCATGTCCATGTTATTGCGTTCCTGTTGTTGTAAATTCAAAATTGCTTTGGATAAACATAACGGAGATTATTTACATCGACTTTTCTTGCTGCTCTCAGGCGAAGTAGGCATTCAGAAAAACTTCCATAAATACATTATCCTTGGCCTTTGTGGTATTCTGAGGTTCTCACTGTTACTTTTTTCTTTCCAAACCAATCCATTCAGCCCAACTAAACAAAGATTATTTACGTTCCACTTTTTCTGTTGAGACTATAACAGAGATTGTTTTCACTCATCTTTATACTTACCCACAGTTTAGCAATTCACAATTTCAGTGCTTTTCAGGTCCAGCTTTAACGGAGGTTCTTTTCGTATTTTGCTTCTTCTTTTGTTCATAAACCTTTCCATAAGCAAACGGAGGTTCTTTACGTGCAGTTTTTAGTTTGCAGTGTTTTTGTGTCTGAGCAATTAAACCGGAGATTATTTTCGTTCCAATTTACTCAGTAATATAGTTTGAGAATGAAATGCCGATATATTACCCCGAGGTCATCTACGTTTTAATTTCGGTTTTACAACAGTCGGGTTATCTGAGATGAGGCAAACCAAGTATTGTAGAGTCCCCATAAAACAGAGGTTATTTTCGTTCAATTTTACTTTCCAGCTCAGTCATTATTCAATTCTCTCCTTCTCTCCCCTACTATCAAGTGAGCTTGACTTTGTGAGTCGTACCAACCGGAAATTGTTTTCTTTCCGTTCTGGATATGATGGCAGCCTTCACTCTTTCACAGGCGTATCGTCAACCTGAGGTTTTTTACGTTCGTTTTCGGGAGTGTCACTTTGAGAGTGGCTTGGCGGAGGTTATTTACATTGATTTTGGGCATTCCTCTACTCTCGACTCGTTTTTTTCTAAAACAGAAGTTATTTACGTTAGTTTTTCGCTGTATTGTAAAACGAGGTTATTTACGTTCAACTTTCTGAACTTACAAATTACCCAAACGCTTCATGGCATTTCCTGAACGTAGAATTATGCAATATTTAACAGGTTGTAATTTATGTCGCATAGTTCCCATGCATTTTTAGCTGTTTTTCATCGGTATTCATCTGTAAGTGCAAATTCAAAACTGCTACGTTAATTTTCTCTTATATAGCTTCGTCATTCTCGTTTCCACATCAGCATTATCATCGTGTTATCGTGCTTTTATTTCAGCGAAGCTGAACCATATTTGCAACGTAAATAATCTCCGATTCCTTTGATACATTACCTTTTTTGAGAGTAGCGTCTACTATTTGTATAATATGCTTATCATTGTCCATTTTGGATGCTTTTTGACCCATAGAATAATGACATTTGCCATAAAACAAACTATTATATTATAAGCAGCCCTGTGTGAGCATGGTACGGTAGCTGTTCCGTTAGGAATTGCTGTAAGCATTTACCAGAGATTCTTTTTATTAGATTTTGAGGTTGAACGAGCAAAGCATCAGTCATTTCAAACGGAGGTTCTTTACGTTCGTTATATACTAATAAGAAAGCAGCGTAAATCAGACCAACCACCACAAACTTGGAAGTTTCACAATTACTTAAACGGAGATAATTTACGTTACGTTTTTGTCTCTGGCGAGGTTAAAGAACTTTTCCAGAGGCATATAAAATCTCAAGCGTGATGCATTGCAAACTGAGGTTATTTACGTTGGATTTTCGGGTAATGATACTTGCCCGTGCGCTGCGATTAAAACAGAGGTTATTTTCGTTCGCTTTTGCCAATACTTTCTTCAATGTGTGACCGCAGCTGGATTGCTACTATAGGCTGACTCATCATTTCAGGTCCAAGTCGTACCCGTTCTCCCCTCCCCTGCTAGTTAAAGAACCCGACATTGCATAACGGAGATTATTTACGTTGCATTTTCCCCCGCCATTTATGCGAAGAAATAGCTTTGAAATAATTATATTCAGGATGAGCTCGTACTCACAATCAAAAGCAGAGGTTCTTTTCGAGTCAAACAGAGGTTCTTTTCGCAAGTTAACCGAAATAAAGCTCTGTTCCCAAAGCAAACAATCTACTCCGAAACACAAAACAAGCTCCCGTGAAGAGCAAAACAAACTCTTTTTACAAGCAAAATAACCTCCGTTTCTTCTATATATAATAAAGAATAAATAATAAAAGAATAAAATATAAATTGCATCTAAAAAGAAATAAAAGAATCGTAATTCTAATCAATAGAACCTTGACATTATGTGACAATTGTTGTAAACTAAATTATAATGTTCTTAGTGTAACCATTTTTAGGAAAAGCTTTCTTTGATGGTTTGCTGCATATTAAAAGAAAGGCTGAGCAGCCATCTGGCTTGTCTCAAATCGACGATGAAAAAGAAAGACAGCAATGCAAAAGCTAATGATAATGTTGAGTCAGTTGTTGGTGAAGTTCTCAGTAATGAGGAAGTTCAAGAACAGATGGCATTGGCTCAACTGCCTGAGGTAAAAGCGCTCAACAAATCTATCATCACGAAAAGCAATGACTTGATTCAAAAGACAAAATACTCATTGCCACGAAATGAACAAAAGATTTTGCTCATTATGCTATCCAAAATCGACCAGCGAAATGATAGAGATGCATCGAAATACTACACCATCACATTCCAGGAATTTTCAAAGCTCACCGGCGTAGATATCATGCGCAGCGGTTATAAGCCGCATCTGCAGCAGATTGTTGAGAACCTGGAAAACCGAACCTTTTGGGTTCCCGATGGGCCGGACCAGTTAAAAACCATTTCCTGGATTAGCAAGGGTTCCCGTGTCAACTTCAAGGATAAAACCATCCAGATGCGTTTTAACCCGGATATCTGGAAAGACATCGCGCAGCTGACAAGCAATTATACATCTTATAGCATCGAATATCTGCTCACAATGCAAAGCACCTATTCGATGCGCATTTATGAGATTGTATTGTCCTATGATAACGGTTCCAGAGAGTACAATTACACGAATGGCGTAATATTCGAGCCTGTGACGGAAGCCGTCCTTCGTAAATTTCCGGAAAAACAGAATGAACTAAAGGGATATAAATTCAAGGTCTTTGACATGGAAGAATTCAAAGGAATGCTTTCTATGCCGTCCAAAGATGAGATACTTCGCAGCAAAAAGAGCAGAAAGACGGAAAGCAGCTCTGAGCCTAAATTCAGCAGAGAAAAAACTGTTTCCGAAAAATACAAGGTCTTTTCTGATTTTGAGAAGAACATCCTTGCACCTGTCAAAGCCGAAATTAACGAGATGACGGACCTCTGGTTTGATTATGAACCGGTTCGGCGCAAAGGTGTGAGAAAGTACGAGTTTCTTTATATTTTCATTAAGTACAAGACAAAGGAAGAAATGAAAAAGGTCCGTGCCTTCCATGAAGAGCGGCAGAATCTTGAAACCGAACTTGGCCGAAAGCGCAAGTCCCGCCGCGTAGTTAGTCTTGAAGCTCTTGAACAATATAATCTTCCTCTATCTGAAACTGTCATGAGTATGAGCTACCACATGGCACGAAACGAAGTGAAAGCCAAAGCTCAATACCAGGACTACGAAGAAAAGCTGACGCCGGAAGAGCGCAACATCTTTACTGATGTGTTTACCATTGTCGGTAAAATCCTTACCAGCACTCGGAATCCTGAGCATAACAAAGAAGCTTTTGACGCTCTGAACCGTATTATCAAGGATAACAACGGGTTGAAGACTTGGACGTTCGGCATTGCCACGAGGTACAAATCCTTGCTGGAAGCAGACGGTGGAACAAAGACCGCCAACTATTACCGCAAAGTCATCTTCAATGATTTGATTGAAAGCTCGGCAACCACAATCGCGTTGGGTGAACGGGCAATCAATGCTCATGAGAATGGCCTGAACAAGCTGATTGATTTTACTACAGTGTTCGATGAGGACACAAACGAATGAAATAGGGCCCACCATTTGGTGGGCCTTTTTTGTTTGCCGAACATCAGAAATGAATTTACACCAACAGGGATTTAAGTTCTGGAGCAGAGAGAAACTTTCATTAGCAATGTCATGAGATGCCAACCCAGGTCGTACACCAACAGGAACGTGCGTTCCAGACAGGGGATGAATAGTACTCTGTCCACTGCCAAAAGCAGCGGTAACAAGTCTCTAACAATTAAGATTGGATTTATACCAACAGGGATGTGAGTTCTTGACGGCTTGTATAGAATATCAAAAAGAAGCAGTCTCCAAAGTTCGCGTTGACATTTAGCTAAAGCATGTTATAATTGAATCATTGAGATTGTGGGTGTTGACATTTTGTGCGATTTGTATATGCAAGCAGAGTTCGTAATTGGGCCTTGCAAGACAAAAATCACGCTGTCAGGTCAAACACCACGTTAAGACTAAAATTACAATAACAGGTACTCGAGTAACTCAACTCTTGAGTAATGAGGTGCGTAACATGCCAGCGAAAGTCATCACAGTCGCGATTGAAAAGGGCGGAACAGGGAAGACCGTTACCGCTTCGAACCTAGCATATCTGATGGGGGAAGATGGGAAGAAAGTGCTGTGCATTGACACAGACCCCCAAGGCAATTTGACCAGTGCCCTCAGTGATGGGAAAGGTGAAATCACAGAGGGTCTGTATGAAGGGCACGCACTCTATGATATGTTCAGTGGCTTCCGGTATACGAAAACCCGCGATTTCATTGTCCCGACCGAGTATGGTGATAATGTGGATATGATTCCCGGAAGTGCTCAAACGCCGAAAATCAATCAGAGATTAGCTGACTTGTTTGATGATGCGAATATCCTGGCCAAAAGTGGAGCCATGAAACGCATTGATAAGATGTCGGACTTCCTGTTTTATTTCTTGGAGCAGGTGTTGGACGATTATGACTACATAATTATCGATACGCAGCCGACCCGTGACTCATTGCTGCTTACCAATGCAATTAGTGCAGCCGATTATATCCTGATTCCCATGATGTGTGATGCAAACTCCCGTGGGTCTGCGTTCAGAACGTTTGCACTGTGCAATGAGCTATGCAATGCACCGGGGAGCCGAATCAAAGGTGTGGGTGTTCTCTTGACAGCGGTGAATAAAAAGGCGAAAGCTGCAAGGCTGATTCGTACACAGTGTCAGGATGTTTTGGGTCCTGCTCTGTTTGAGCATGAAATCCCGAACAGCATCAGTGTCGGTATGTCTGTTACTAATTATCAGCCAGTGTGTTTCTATGCAGCAAAGCAGCCTGTTTCGATTGCATATCAGCAGGTTTACAAAGAATTGATGAAGCGTTTGGCAAAGCTGGAGGTGAAGTAAAATGGCATTGACAAAGAAGAAGGGGCCTGTAACCGCACCCAAGTTGCCTAATATTGAAGCTTTGAAGAAAGTAAACAACAATAACGCCGGTGCATTTTATAACGACTTACTCAATGCAAAGCACAAGATAGAATACGAGAGCCGCGACATATCCCTCTTTAATATCCGAACAAACCCTGATAATGAAATATTCCGTGAAATAGATGACGATGAAGATATTCGGATTCTTGCGGATGATATCAAGCGCAACGGCCTGTTGCATAACCTGGTCATGTTCCCATCCACAGAAGAGGGGAGAGAGGTCTATGTTCTTCTTTCCGGTGAAAGAAGATATCGAGCTCTCAAGCTGCTTGTTGAAGAAGGGGATACGTCCTGGCAGATTGTTCGGAACTGCAATATCATTACGACAGAGCTTTCCGATAACGAAAAGAAGGTATTGCTTTACAGCGCAAACCTGCAGGTGCGTGGTGGCCTAAATGATGAGGCAGTTCGCAGAAAGGCTGTATCAGAGTTTATCGAATGTCTCCAGAAAGAACCCTATAATATGAATAGGGTAGACGCTCTGAAAGCAATCAAGAGCGTGAGTTCTGTAAACCCGAAAACCATCGACAGAGATGCACGGCTCGAAGATAAACTGAAGGGGAGCCTGAAAGAGCTTCTCGACGCAAAATTCCTGAGCCGCAGCGAGTGTGAAAGCTATCTGCGATTCGATGATGAGAAGCAGGAAGAGATTGGCCAAAAGTATCAAGAGCTCAATGCAGTGGATTGTCACGGCGATACTGGGGAAGAAGCAGGGAAGAACCACATCGAAGTGATGCGCGATACGCTTCACGATACGTTCCGGGAATACCTGTTCAGTGCCTTGCAGCAGCGTACCAGAGCAGAGCACGAAGAAACCTATAAGAAATCCATCGAGTATTTTGACAGTGAATTACAGGAGCTCAAAAAGAAAGCCGAAGAGTTCGGGATTATCAAAGAGTGCAACACCCCGGAAGAAGTAGCAGATTTTGAGTATGATGCCCAAAAGGATGCTACCAAGGACGTTGCCAAGAAGGAGAGGGAAGCGGCAGATATCAGTGTAAGTGCCGTATTAAAAACCACTCCGACAATCATCAAGAAGTTGCAGCGAGTCTATTCAAACAAGAGCTATGAAAAAGCATTGCGCCATGTTTCACAGGAATCGAGAGATTCCGACATTGCAGCACTTGAAGAAGTGATTGATATGGCTACAAAGCTGAAAGAAAAAATCAAAGCCGTGGATTGATTAAGGGAAACCTAAATGAATAGTGAAAAAAGCACGATTTCAGTGCGGTTCCGTTCAGACTTTGCGGAAATACTCGAAGTTCGGGCATGGTACGAAGGAAGTCGCTTGGGAACACTGACAAACCGATTGGTTAGAAGTGAACTTCAAAAGGTCAGCAGAGTAGGGGAGAAGTACATCATCTCTAAAGGTTCTGCTGAATACGACGAGCTGGTAGCTACCGGAGGTCTGGATGAATCGTACTATCTCTTACCAGAGATTGATGAAATCATATCCTTCATGCCGACCAACGAAGGTAGACGAGGAACAAAGCTAACGAAAAACAAACAGGTCTCGTTGTACTTGACCAAGGATGAAGTGAGCCAGCTGAATAGAGTTGTTTATGCGCAGGATGTATTCGGAACCTATGACAGCGAAAAGATTCTATCGTATCGTTACGCAATCCATGGGCTGCTCCTAAATACTGAACTTCTGAAAAAGCAGATTCACAAGGATTTCTAAACATGCAGCGGATGCACTACCAAGAAAACGCTTGGAATGAGCATTCGCTGTTTGCTTTTTTGTAAGAAATGAATTTACACCAACAGGTATGCGAGTTCTGGATGAATTGTATGGCTTGCGGCCAGTTGCATCGCAGGATGCCTTTGGCACCTCCCACGGTTGAAATCGTGGGCTTTCCCGGCCTTCGTTTGGTAAAGATTCCAAAAGCTAAAAGCCTTCCCTATATTTCGCTAAACGGAGATTTAGCGAAGTTGCGAATTGAACGCAAAATAGTCCCCTTTTCGTTATTTTTGAAACTAAACAAAAAATGCAAAAGAAAAAGCCCCAACCAGAAAGGTCGGGGCTTTATTGTTATTTAGGCGAAGCTGTAGTTTGCAACAACTCCCATGAGCTCTTCACGAGTCTGCGGGTCAGATGTTGCACCGCTCACAACGGTCCATTCGGCAGCTTTAGCATAATCGCCAATCAGCATACCGGCCTGAACCCAGTTCGCGAGAGAGCGCATCGAGTTTACATTGCCATCTGTAGCGCCACAAGTCTGGCACTTCTTGGCAATTTGGTGAACGCAATCTACCATCGTCTGCAGCGGGACATCATTTCCACAGCCGGTCATACCCTTGATACGTTTGATGATAACCGCATCATTCGGGCATTTCATGTCAACGATGAGATGGTGGCGGTCGATGAACGA
>ENA-OOWN01002291-OOWN01002291.1-human-gut-metagenome-genome-assembly--contig:-NODE-2291-length-12070-cov-2.113858_pt1 | contig 12070 bp, 10 predicted proteins | sample MGYA00241406_ERZ501319 | MGnify/ENA primary metagenome ERZ501319 (study PRJEB25962, sample SAMEA2042734) | human gut metagenome | biome: human gut; feature: human-associated habitat; material: faeces... | reverse complement strand
CCATGATTCTTTTATAATGGTTATAGACAGCCACAGACAGCACTTTTTTTGCCTGATCCTGTCCAATGACATAATCATCCAAAAATGCCTTTAACTCTTCCGGCTTTAACAGATTAATCTGCTCTTCCGGCTCTGCCACTTCACCTGCTGCCTCATCATTTTCTAATTCTTCATCGATAATTTCAGCACAGATATCCACGCACTCGTCACAGATATATGCACCGTTTGGTCCTGCAATCAGCTTGCGAACCTGATCCTGCGTCTTCCCGCAAAAGGAACAACGGAATTTATCGTCATTTCTTCCTGCCATAATTGCTGTTTCTCCGTATTCTATCGATTTGTGATGACATCATCAATCAGACCATATGCCTTTGCTTCTTCCGCAGACATATAATAATCACGCTCTGTATCTGCTGCGATCACATCATATGGTTTTCCGGTATTTGCAGCAAGGATCTCATTCAAACGTTTTTTCGTCTTTAAGATATTCTCTGCTGCAATCTGGATCTCTGTCGCCTGACCTTTTGCTCCACCGGACGGCTGATGGATCATGATCTCTGCGTTCGGAAGCGCAAGTCTCTTTCCTTTGGTACCGCCGGAAAGTAAAAATGCTCCCATACTTGCTGCAAGTCCGATACAGATCGTGGATACATCACATTTGATGTACTGCATTGTATCATAAATTGCAAGTCCTGCTGTTACCATTCCACCCGGGGAATTGATATATAACTGGATATCTTTTCCAGGATCTTCTGACTCTAAGAAAAGTAACTGTGCTACGGTAAGACTTGCTGTTGTCTCATTCACTTCTTCTCCGAGGAAAATGATTCTGTCTTTTAATAAACGGGAGTAAATATCATAATTACGCTCTCCCCTGCTGGTCTGCTCAATGACGTAAGGTACTAAACTCATTTTGTTTTCCTCCAATCCATTTTGTTTATAAAAATTTAATTATTGCTTATATGCTTAAACAGACCGGCCCGAATGAGCCAGTCTGTTGTATGTTGTCCGCTTTCGACGAAGCCTCTCTTATTCTTCTGCGTTTTCTTCTGCGTTTTCTTCAGCTTCCGCTTCTTTTTCTTTCTTAGTCTTAGCTTTTGCTCTTTCTTTTACGTTCTCCATAACAAGATCAACTGCTTTTGTTACGGAAATATCTCTCTTCATGGATTCTTTCTCAGCGTCGCCCATGTATTCTTTGAGCTTGTCTGCTTCCATGCCATAAGCTTTTGCCATTTTCTCGATCTCAGCGTCGATCTCTTCCTCGCTTACTTCGATGTTCTCGTCTTTTGCGATCTGCTCTAATACAAGACTGCTCTTAATACGTGTCTCAGCTTCCGGACGAACCTGCTCTTCTAATTTGTCTAATGTAAGACCGGAGAACTGCATATACTGCTCCATGGAAAGTCCGCTCTGAGCAAGTCTCTGAGCAAATTCATTTACCATGTTCTCGCACTGGGTTTTGATCATTGCTTCCGGAATCTCCATTGTAGATTTGTCAATGATCTTCTGGATTGCCTCATCCTCTTTTGTGCGTTTTGCTTCGTCCTCTTTCTGAACCTCTAAGTGTTTCTTTAAGTCCTCTTTGTACTCTTCTAAAGTATTGAACTCAGATACATCCTGTGCGAACTCATCGTTTAACTCCGGAAGTTCTTTTGCTTTTACTTCGTGGATCTTAACTTTGAATAATGCAGGTTTTCCTGCTAAATCTGCTGCCTGATATTTCTCCGGGAATGTAACGTTTACGTCTACTTCATCTCCGGCATTCTTTCCTACTAACTGATCTTCGAATGTATCGATGAAAGAGTGGGAACCGATCTCAAGCGGATGATTCTCTCCTTTGCCGCCCTCAAATGCAACACCATCAACGAATCCTTCGAAATCGATCACTGCTGTATCTCCCTCAGCGATCGGTCTGTCTGTTACAGTAACAGTTCTGGAGTTCTTCTGTCTCTCTTTTTCAAGCTCTGCTGCAACTTCCTCATCAGATACTGTTGTATCGATCTTTGTTACCTGTACGCCTTTGTATTTGCCAAGTTTTACTTCCGGTCTTACAGCAACTTCTGCTGTGAAGATGAAAGGTTTGCCAGCTTCGATCTGTACCACTTCGATAGTCGGTCTTGAAACGACGTCCACACCGCTCTCTTCTACTGCCTGTGCGTAGTTCTCCTGGATCAGGGTATTTGCAGCATCCTCATAGAATACGCCTGCTCCGTACATTTTCTCGATCATCTTTCTCGGCACTTTACCTTTACGGAAACCTGGAACGCTGATCTTTCCTTTCTCTTTCATATATGCAGCCTGGATTGCATCCTCTACCTTCTCAGCTGCAACTTCGATCGTAAGTTTTGCCATGTTCTTTTCTAAATTTTCCACCTGTACACTCATTATTACTCATTTCCTCCTTCAAACTTTATATGAATACTTGATGTACTTTTTTCCGTTCATTTTATTCTATGTTCCTGTCGAGCACCCCCGTTTTTCAAGGGTTTCGCCTGTCTTTCGGAAAAAAGGGCGTACTACGACTATCACAGTCATTTTAGGATTATAACATATTGTGTGGGAAAATACCAGTTATTTTTTCAAAAAACCGCCGACTTCCGTCTTCTGCGGCAACCTTTCCAAGTTCTGCCGGATCGAGGTCATAATAGTACTTTCCGGTTGTAAGATCCACCGACAGGCAGTCAAGTGGAAATCCCTCCCTGCGGATTCCATCCGGGTGCGGGACCGACGTGATCAGAAATGGTTCGCTCGAGAACGTTTCATCCATCGACTCATAAATATGTTCCTCATCCATGATAAGACAGATGGCATTGCGGTAGTATGCATGCAGACCACCATACTCTGCAGCAAGTCCGCTGTAATATGCAAGCATTTCCGCGGCTGACAGATTTTTTCCATTCACCCTCCTGACATGCACGCCCGGCTGTTTATCTTCCGGGACATTTTCAAAATACAGACCTGTGTCACAGGAAAACACCGGAATCTGAAAAGCCTCGTAATAACACTTTGCCTTCTTCCTTGCATTTTCCAGCGGCGAATCGCCATCCTCGTCTGCCTGTGGTACTGCCACATCAATATCCGATAACCCAACGATCTCTATCTGCAGCTGTTCTAAATTTTTCCGCATCAGACTTAATTTTGCAGGGATTCCAGTGCCGTAAAGCAGACGTTTCCTTCTTCTTTGGTCTGCACCTCTCCCGCCCAATAGTCGCACAACGGCTCTATCTTAAAATCCACTGCCCCGGACTCCTCGTAAAGTTCACGCTTTGCCGCCATAAGCGGTGTCTCTCCCGGTTCAATCTTTCCGCCCTGTGTCTCCCATGTGGTGCGTTTTTTGTGTCTGCTCAACAAAATTTTGCCCTGATATTCAGATAAAACTACTACATATTTATAAGCAGGCAGGGTGCCGACCGGGTAAGTTTTTGTTATCATGTTTCTCTCCTTTGTTACCGGCCTGTCACTCTGCTTTCTGTTCTTTCCCGGCAATGATAAGTTTTTTATCGACCAGCGTATCGCCTTCGTATACCAGCTTCAGCGAAAAATATTCCTCACACTCATCCAAAAGCCGCAGGAATATTTTGTCACCTTCCCACAGTTTCAGGTCTTTGATCTCCTTTTTCGGAACCCAGACAAGTTCTCCCTCGTCGCAGTCAGTCATCTCCCCGGTAAACTGGTCTGCCGTAAATAAGTGCATATATTCGATACCCCACTCGTTGGAAATAAAGGTAATGACGCCCCGCGCGCGGTAAGATGTCAGGGTGAGACCTGTCTCTTCCTTTACCTCACGCAGCATACATTCTTCCGGCATTTCCCCCGCTTCAAACTTGCCGCCGACACCGATCCACTTGTCATGGTTCAGGTCGTTTTCCTTTTTTACCCGGTGCAGCATCAGGTAACAGTCATCTTTTTCGATATAACAAAGTGTGGTTAAAAACATCGCATCCTCCTGTAGAAATTTTCTGTTTCGTTTTTGCTGCCGTTCACACGTACTGTGTGAGCAGCAAATATTTTTTTACTCCTGCAGACCTGCAAACTGCGCCATATAAAGTTTATAATAAGCGCCCTTTTTCTCCATCAGCTCTGCCGGACTTCCTTGTTCTAAAATACCGCCCTTGTCGATCACAAAAATGCGGTCCGCATTCTGAATCGTGGAGAGTCTGTGTGCGATCACAAAACTGGTTCTGCCGGAAAGCAATGCCTCGATTCCCTGCTGCACTAAAAGTTCTGTATGTGTATCAATGCTGGATGTTGCCTCATCTAAAATGAGGATTTTCGGCATGGAAATCATCGTTCTCGCAAATGCGATCAACTGCCTTTGTCCGATGGATAGTCCTGCTCCATGTTCTTTTAATTCCGTGTCATAACCTTTTTCCATTTTCATAATGAAATCATGCGCATTGACTGCCTTTGCAGCCGCGATCATTTCTTCATCTGTCGCATCTAATTTCCCATATAAAATGTTGTCACGGACTGTTCCATGAAAGATAAAATTATCCTGCGTCATAACACCCATCTGACGCCTTAAGCTCTCAATGGAAACCTTTGTCAAGTCGTAACCATCCACTAAAATTTTGCCGTCTTCAATGTCATAAAAACGGCTGATCAGATTAACGATCGTTGTTTTTCCTGCTCCGGTCGGTCCTACCAGTGCGATCGTCTCACCCGGTTTTACAGAAAAACTGACATCAGAGAGTACCTTTGTCTCCGCCGGTGTTCCCTTATCATAAGTAAAACTTACATGTGAAAATTCAACACTTCCCTCTATATCCGGCAGCTCTGTCACATCCTTTGCGTCCACAATGTCAGCGTCGGTATCTAAGATATCAAAAATACGCTCTGCCGCCGTAAGATTTGTGACAAGATTGTTATAAAAATTGCTCAAGTTCATGATCGGGTTCCAGAACATATTGATATAAGTTCCGAATGCAACCAGAAGTCCGACCGATACTTTTTCAAATCCCAGAAAACGGATGCCGACCAGATAAAGCATCATCGCACCGATTCCCCAACAGAAATCGATGACCGGGCCAAACATGTCGGCATAAGTCACCGCATCCACAAATGATCTCTGATGTTCGTCCGTCAGTCCTTCAAAAATCTCCTGTGTCTCATCTTCTGCCGCAAAACTCTGAACCACATTCATTCCGGCAATATCCTCATGCACATAAGCATTTAAGTTTGATGCCTTTTTCCGGAATATCTGCCAGCGTTTGTGGGATGCCGTCTGTACAAACCAGATCCCCGCGATCATAAGCGGGATCGTAGAGAGTGATGCAAGCGCAAGCCGCCAGTCTTTTACCAGCATGATCACGACAACCCCGACTACCGTCACAAATTCCGGCACCATCGTCGTGACCACATTGACCAGCACATCTTTTAAAGAATTGACATCCCCGATGATACGCGCAAGGATTTTTCCGGTCGGTCTGCTGTCAAAAAATGAAAACGACAGCGTCTGGATGTGCTCATAGAGATCCTGGCGGATCTGAAGCAAAATTTTGTTGGAGATCACCGCCATTGCATACATTCTGAGTTTTACCATCACAATAAAGATCAGGTTTAACACGAGTGCAAAAATTCCAAGCCCAATCAGCCCATGCAGATCGGACTGTGCAATATAGTGATCGATTGCTTCCTCGATCAAGAGCGGGTTTACCAGTGAGATCGCCACCGTAATTCCCATACATACTAACACGGCAATAATCGTGCCTTTATACGCAAGCAGATAGGAAAACAGCCGCCGCATGATTTTTTTCTTGTCGGTATTTTCCATAAATTCGTCTTCACGATACGAATTGACTGCCATTACATCGCCTCCCCTCCTAAGAACGTGCCATACTGCGCCATGTAAGTTTCATAATAAAGTCCGCGCTTTGCAAGCAGTTCCTGATGCGTTCCGCGCTCCGCAATCTCTCCGTCTTTCAGATAGATGATCTCATCTGCATGACAGACCGCAGAAATACGGTGCGCAATGATCACTTTCGTTGTATCTTTTAATTCATTTAATGTTTTCTGGATCTCATGTTCCGTCTCCATATCAAGCGCGGACGTGGAATCGTCTAAAATCAGGATTGGCGCATGTTTTGCGATCGCACGCGCAATACTGATACGCTGCTTTTGTCCGCCGGAAAGTCCGACACCGCGCTCACCGATGACGGTCGCATACTGTTCATCCATTTTTTCAATGAAATCCTTTGCCTGTGCACAGTCTGCCGCTCTGCGGATCTCATCGAACGGCATTACCTTTCGCTGCCCCATCTTGATATTTTCCTCGATCGTGTCGGAAAACAGAAATACATCCTGCAATACAACAGAAATACTGCTGCGAAGCTGTTTTAAAGAAAGTTTCCGCACATCCGTGCCATCCACTTTTACAACGCCGTCCGACACATCATAAAAACGCTGCAGCAGATTGACGATTGAGGATTTTCCTGAACCGGTCGCACCCATGATTCCGATGGTTTTTCCTGCCGGAACCGTAAAGTTAATATCAGAAAGGATATTTTTTCCCTCAATGGAAAATGAAACATGTTCGAAAGAAATGTCCCCTTTCACCTGTTCTAACACGACAGGCTGTTCCTCATCTTTGATCATCGCCGTCTCCCCGTAAATCTTCTTGATCTTCTTATAAGAAGCAACGGCAGAGGACAAATCATTCGTCAGCCAGCCGAGCATCTCCATCGGCCAGGTGCAGTTTCTGCTGTACTCTACAAATGCAACAAGTGCTCCAAGTGTCATATTTCCATGCATCACGGAAATACCACCCAGGATCGTCATTGCAACCGGCAGTGCTTTTCCCACAAACTGGAAATACGGATAGTATTTCACTAATACTTTAGACTGACTGATATTCAAGTCATAATAACGTTTATTGTGTGACAGGAACTTCTCAATTTCAAATTTCTCCCTGGCAAATGCCTTTACGGTACGCACACCTGCAAGATTTTCCTCCGCAACCGTGGTCAGCACTGCATTTTCCTCACTGATGTCCTCATAAATTTTATCCAGTTTCCGCTCCATGATGATTGCGATCGCACCGCAGGAAATCATCGTCACAAGTGGTATCAGCGCCAGTTTCCAGTTCAGATGGAACATACAGTAGAGCACCATGCTCACATGGATGACGACCTCGATCGTCAGCATGCCGACATATCCCATCGCATTCCAGATCTTGTCGACATCATCCTTGACTCTCGCCATCAGTTCTCCGGTGTTCGTATTGTCAAAATAATTCATCGACAATGTCTGAATGTGCCGGAACAGATCCTTACGGATCTGTGCGCCGATCTTAGAACTTAAGACGTCAAACGAAAACTCTTTGCAGTATCCAAAGATACAGCGTCCGATCCCGACTGCAACGATTCCCACCAGAAGCCGATAATGCCCTCATCCACGATCCGCTGTGTGATCTGTGGATAAACCATATCCAGTCCGGTCGCTATAATCATGGAACATATTGCGAACAAATACCCATACCAGTAATGTCCGATATATGTATGTAACTTTTTCATAAATTCTTGTGATTCCTCCTTACTTTCCCCTCTTACACTCCCCGGTCTCTGACATATTTTTGTACCGTGACGCACCACTCTGACAGCCGCCTGCACGCTTCACAAGCAGTCCCCTTAGCACAAAAAAATCCCGCGGTGTCATATCTCACCACGGGAAGTATGTCAAAAAACATTCTATTTTCTTTTGCATGAATTTATGCCAGCGTAACAGAATTAACCGAGGTAATTGTATGATGATTATGCAGTTCGTTGATTGTAACATTTGTTAATCTAATCATTACTTTTACCTCTCTTTCTTCAAAATTTTAGATTACTTTGCAAGTATACGCTTGAGGCGGGTGGGTTGTCAAGAGGTGGTGAAGAAAAGGCTGCAGAATTGCCACAGTTTAATGCAAATATTCTATCAGATCAGGATATTTTAGATATTTAACCTGTCTACTTGACAGAAGGCATATCAATCTCGCCTCCTTACAACTTCCGCTATTACAATTACACAGTCTTCTTTCCACTTCCACATGGACCTTTTTCATTAGGATGATTACCAACTTATTTCCCATTATCCACTGCATATTTCATAATGTCTTCAAAAATAATTCCACTATATTTTTTTTCAAATTCATATTTTAGATTTTGATATTGAATATAAAATGAATTATTTATCTTCAATAAGTTTTTACTTTTTGCCTTATTTTCATTTTTTATTGTGTTTATCAAGCACCGTTTAAAATGAGCCAGCAGATCTTCCTCAATTAATTGAAACCCTCTTTGAAAATCACATACATTATCTAAATATTCTTGCGGCGGAATATCTTCTTTTTTATCTTCAAAAGGATTATATGGATAAATCTTCTTTTCTTTGCCTAATTTATACATTTTTTCAATATTTTTTCTGAATTCACTTTTTTCGTTTACTTTAAAATCAACTAAATTATACGCTGGACCCAAAAAGTCATTTTCCATATTTTTTATACATGCGCTTATTGCAATAGAGCAACCTTTTTCTTTACCGATTTCTGTTAATATATTGTTATTTTTTACGGTTTCAACATAACCCCTATGAAATAATTGATTCCATCGATATTGATAAGTTCCCCAATAACCTAGTTCATTCTGTTCATTTATCCTCCAAAAATTTGCTTTTGTCGTTTTCCAATGATCCCACTCCCAATTTGTTTTCGATGATTTTTGAAATATTTCTTTTATAACCAAGCTAATTTCCTGATCATATTTTCCTTTTTGAATGTCTTCAATGATTTCCTTAGGAATAATATTCATACTAGAATACTCTTTCATACAAATTGAAATTAGTAAATTATATATTTGGGAAATATTATTTTTATATAAACTATAATACGCTTCTATTTTCTCTGAATTTGAACAAAAAGGAATAATATTATTTTTTAAAGTATTATATAAATTATCTCCAAACTCACCCCCACCGTTAATGGAACCTGTAATATCCCTTTTACATTTTTCACTATTGATATATTTGACTGCTTTTGGCATTTGGACAGACGAAAAAAATATGTCACATGTTTTAAATTGATCAATTCTAGAATCTAAAAATATATCCAATCCATTTAAAACACAATAAACAGGCGCCTGTGGTATTATACTATATATCAGCGGCAATATTGTTTTTAGTTCCGTAGGTTTTCCAGAATCCAATTTTTTTACATATGCAACTGCTAAATTCGAATCAAAATATACTAATTTTTTATCAACTAAATCGTAGATAATATTTGACAATACTATACTTTTACTTTCATCCCAATTATCATGATCTAACCCATATGTATCAATCAATTTCAAAGAAGAAATATCTAAATCATCCATTATAAAAGAATATTCATTAGAAACTGCATCATTAATTTGTACAAAATCTACTACTCCCGTTAATGATTTTTTCTCCTTTACTTGCAAACATAAGGTTAATAAGTCTTTCTTTTCACTATCATACTTATTCAGTTTGATTGTTGTATAATAATTGTTTCCAATTACTATCTTCTTTTCTTTCAATTTATTGAATATTTTCTGATGAATCTGTTTATAATATGTTTCAAAAAAATTATTAATTCCTTCTGATACATCCATTTGTATAATGTCTTCTTCATCCGAATTATCCCATAAAAAACTGAATTCCTTTTCATCAAAAAAACCCTCAACGTTCGACAATGATGCCAATAAATCCGTTCTATTTTCTTCAAAAAATACTTCTCTACGTTCTATATTATCTTCGATTACCTTTTCACATATATCACATATTTTTCCGAAATAATCATGATTATCCTGATAAGCATTCGTTAACTGCGGCATCAATATTTTCGTTATGTTTTCTTTCAGTTTATCATCTGCCTTTATTTCTTTCTTGTCCAAGTAAACATATCTCAAAAAATCTTCCAGAGAATGAAAATTTTCACTTCTATATTTTATATTAATTATTTTCAATAGATAATTCGCATAGTTTAACTGAATCATCTTTTTAATAAAATTATCCTGATTTAAAAATCTGATATCTACTTGAGGACGTGTATTAGTTTTTGTTAATGAATATACAATGTTAGTTCTTGTAGTCTGTCCATCGTTTGTTGAATCAATATATCTTGAATGTAATAAAAATGTCTTTGCAAAAGATGATTTACCTGCTCCACTTGCACCAAGCAAAAGAATATTAATTCTCCTGTCCTCCGTACATTTATCTTCCAATGAATCATTCCATCTTATAGAAACTGAATCATCTTCATTTCGTTTATAAAAAATACATCCCTGTTCTCTTAAATATTCTAATAAATATGTTATTTTAAAATAATAAAGTAATTTAAATGGATTCTCTCCATCATCCAGATTAAAACTTGACTGATTCATACCAACAATATAGTTTAAACCGTTTTCATTTTTATAAATTGGACTTCCTGAAAATCCTTGAAACAATCTCATATCTTTATAATTACTATACCAATGATAGTCGTCAACAATTTGAAATACCCCTACTTTATTATTAAGTGGAAAAATAGACTTGAACATACCTCTTACTTGCATTTTAGTAGACACCTGATTCCCCATTAAAATCTGAGGAAATCCTTCAATATATATTTCCCCCAAATCAGAATCGTTCCACACAATTTTGTTTTCTAAATCAAGATTTATCTTATAATCAAAAGATATAAAAAAAGCTGCAATATCTTCTATTTCTCCATCAAATTCTTTACAAAATAAGTGTAATTCCACTTTCTTTTCTTCATAGTTTTTTGGAATTTCCACTAATCTTCCACTACTATCATAAATTTCAAAATCTACTGATAGAAGCAAATCGTTTCTGTCTCTTGGTAAATCTTTCACGACATGATAATTAGTTAAAATAATATAATTTGATCTACCAAACTCATTTTTTTTATTTTCACATGGGAGAATAATCCCTGTTCCCATCTGAGTCGCCGTTTTTATACATACAATATTTTGTTTAATATTCATTGTTTACCTCGATTTCATTAGTAATTATCACATTCATTCCTTCATATTTTTGAGAATAATTCGAACAGTATATCCTGTTACAACTAGGCATATTTTTTATTTCATCCGAAATACTAACACTCCCATCATCTTCGTTTGTAATTATAAATTTATTACATGGGATATATTTTAATAATTCCGATATTCCAAGATTATTTTTTGTGGAACCATGATGAGGTAATTTTATAAGATCAAAATGAATTATTGGTTGTACCGTTTCTTTTGGATCCGCTAACTGTTCTATACTTTGAAGTATATCTGAAATATATCCATCTCCAGTCATTAAAATAGATTTCTTTTGATATTCTAAAATAAACATTATAGAACTTCTATTTACTATTTCAGCATCATCTGTCCGCTTTTTTCCTTTTTCTATATAATAACTATAATAATCATATAAATTTTTTACCTTATCTTGATCTGGCGATAAAAAAGTAAAATATACTTTTTTATTATCTAAAACTAATTTTTTTCTCTGATTTACACTAAGAAAATTTATCATTCCAGAGTTATCTTGATATTCTTTATAAGAAACAATAATCTCCTTCTTTTCAATTAATTTTTCAAATTTTTCTGCCTGTCTATATGATATTAATCCATTAATGAATTTATTATAAATAATTATTGTGTCGTTGTAATTTTCATACTTCTTTAAAAGCATTAATAATCCTTGAATATGATCGCTATCAATATGGGTAAGCACTATGTAATCTATTTTTTTCACGCCTGATTCAATTGTTTCTTTTACACATCTACTTCCGCTTTTTCCTCCATCTACAAGAATATTGATTTCTTGCATTTCTTCCTTTTCAATCGTTATAATAAAGAAATCTTCCTGCCCTTTTGATAAATTTTTTATCTTCATATTGTCTCTCTCTTTTTACTTATTTTCACAAATTAAACTCCTTGATTGGTAAATTAACTTGAAGCCTTCTACATTGTAATATATAACAACTTCTTATAAATAAAAATATGTAAAAAATTTCTTCTAGTTGTAATACCTGTACTTACTACTGCGGAACCTAATAATATACTTATTCCGGAAGTCA
>ENA-OOWN01002287-OOWN01002287.1-human-gut-metagenome-genome-assembly--contig:-NODE-2287-length-12091-cov-3.918411_pt1 | contig 12091 bp, 11 predicted proteins | sample MGYA00241406_ERZ501319 | MGnify/ENA primary metagenome ERZ501319 (study PRJEB25962, sample SAMEA2042734) | human gut metagenome | biome: human gut; feature: human-associated habitat; material: faeces... | reverse complement strand
GCGGCAGCCTGTGCGCATACAGCAGCGCCGCCAGCACTTCCGCCAATGCGGTGTACAGGCGGGGAATATCCGGCAATGTCGTCACTGTCCCGCACCCCCAATATAATCCGCCAGCCCCGCCATAAAGGCCTTGCGCCGCGGGCGGCTGATCTGCAGCGTATACGGACCAACCTGCACCATATCCTGCTGCACGCCGGAAACCTGCGCCAGATTGACCAGATACCCGCTGTTGCACCGTGCAAACGCCCGGCCCACCAGCTTTTCCTCATAGTTTTTCAGGGTGCCCGGCACCACAAAATCTTCTTTTTCGGTGTAAAAATGTACCTTGTGGCCTTCGCTTTCCAGGTAATAGATTTCTGCCGCGTCCAGCCGCCGCATGCCGCCGTCCACCGCCACAGCCAGATAATGCCGCTTCCGCTTTTCCAGCTGCCCCAGCGCCTTTTGCAGCTGCTGCGAAAACGCAAAGTAGGGCACCGGTTTTAGCACATAATCCAGCGCCCCAACGGCATATCCGCGGATGGCATACTGCGCCATGTTGGTGATGAAGACGATCATCACGTCTGAATCCAGCGCCCGGATGCGCTGGGCCGTTTCCATGCCGTCCAGATGCTTCATCTCCACATCCAGCAGGATGAGATCATAAACCGGGCGGTACCCCTCCAAGATCTCCACCCCGTCCGAAAATGTTCTTACTTCAAAGGTCGTGCCGTATTGCCGGGTGTAGCGCTGCACATAGCCCAGCAGCTGCTCCCGCACCGCCTCTTCGTCCTCCACGATGGCCACTCGGATCACGCCCCGCACCTCCCCTGTTTTCCATGTTCGGCAAAAATCCAGTTTTATTATACAAAATTACGCAAGGCTTTTCAATCACTCCGTTTTTTCTTGACACTGCGTGCAAAATCTGCTACGCTTGACCTCCAAGAAAATGAAAGGGGAACCCGTCATGATGTACACGCTGCACTACGATTCCCCGCTGGGCGGCATCCTGCTGGCAGCGGATGAGGTCGGCCTGACCGGACTCTGGTTCGATGGCGAAAAATATTTCGCCGATACGCTGGACCCGGAGCATAAGGCGCAGGAAACGCCCATCCTCCGCAAAGCAAAGTGCTGGCTGGATGTTTACTTCCGCGGGCAGGAGCCAGACTTCACTCCGCCGCTCCACCCCATTGGTTCCCCCTTCCGGCAGGAAGTCTGGGCGCTTCTGCTCCAGATCCCCTACGGCCAGACCACGACCTACGGCGCACTGGCAAAACAGCTGGCGGAGATAAACGGCGGAAAGCGCGTCTCCGCGCAGGCTGTGGGCGGCGCGGTGGGGCATAACCCGATCTCTCTCATGATCCCGTGCCACCGTGTGGTGGGTACAAACGGCAGCCTTACCGGCTATGGCGGTGGCATCCAAAGGAAGAAAGCATTGCTGGAGCTGGAGTGTGCCGATATGCATGGCTTGTTCGTACCGAAGAAGGGGACCGCGCTTTGACCGGGTCTCGCTTCCTGTGAGGCCTGAGAATATACGCACGTCCGGCCTGACTGGGCCGGACGTGTGTTTTTGCTTTTTCCTGCGGCGGTATTTGACGAAAAAATGTGAGAAAAGAGCAGATAGCGTCTTGAAGACAGGCGGCGGGACTGCCATCATGATCGACGCCGGCTATAACTACGAACGGCTGGCGGAGAAGATGGCATGGCCGGGTATTGCACCGCAGTCCATTCGGCACATTCTCATTACCCATCAGGATACTGACTGGAAAACAAGCCGTTTTCGCCGTTGCCGGAAACGCTGCAAAGGCATACGCGGCTCAGCCGTGACCCTCGGCAGCGATCATGTGCAGTGCGTTCTCCAGTGCGCCGATAACGGCGGAGGTATGGCTTACAAAAGCTCCTCCGTTTTTCGATAGCCCAGCGCAGTGGAGATCATGGACGCGGTGGCGCAGACCTGTTCCACCGCCGCAAGGAATTCATCGGAACGGGTGCTGCGGAACATACCGATCACGCCAACGGTGTATCGTGCTTTGCCCTCCACGGTATAGACCGGTGCGGAAATGGAGCGCAGGCCGATCTTGTATTCGCCGTTTTCAATGGCATAGCCGTTGGCACGGCACAGATCGATCTCCTGCATCAGCGCGGTCAGATCGGTGATGGTGTGCGGGGTGAACTGGGTCATATGCTGCGCGCGCAGCAGCGCCTCGGCACTGGTGCGGGACATATGTGCCAAAAAGACCTTGCCCTGCGACGTACAGTAGATTGGCAGCCGGGAACCTATATCCGACACGACGCGCAGATTGTCCCGGGTCTCCACCTGGTCCAGGGTGATCACGCTGCCGCCCTCGCACACCGAGAGCATGACGGACGCCCCGGTCCGCTGGCACAGGTGCTCCATATAGGGGCGGGCCACCAGTGAGATGTCCCAGGACCGTTCCACCTGACGTCCATATTCGAACAGCCGCAGACCCAGCGTGTATTTCCCGTCCGGCGTCTGCGCTGCCACGTCATAGGCCCGCATGGTGGTCAGCAGGCCGAATACGGTGCTCTTCGGGTATCCGCACCGGGTGGCCAGTTCCTTCAGCGACAGCGGACTTTCCGCCTGACTCAGAATTTGCAGGACCTCCATGGCCTTCGCCACGGATAATATGATATTTCCATCCATCATGGCGCCGCACCTCCCGTTGCTATCAGCATACCGGCTTCGTTATTCTCTGTCAAGAACGATCCGAGAAAGCTGACACAAAATAAGAGAAAACCTCCGGAAACGGAGGCTTTTTCTGCGCAGCTGAAGAACAGCGGGAAGGCCATGAAAACAGAGAGGTACTTGCGGAAACGGTCATGCTACGCTATAATACAAGGCGATCCAGGGAGAACCATTTGTAGTTTCCGGGGTGGACAGAAGCATATAAGGAGGACCTTGTACCATGGAGAAAAAGCTGACTCATAGTAAGTGGTTTTTATACCTGACAGAGTTTTTCGCGGGAATGTCCGTCATGGCGGTGGAACTGGGCGCCAGCCGCCTGATGGCGCCGTATTTCAGCTCATCTCAAATCGTTTGGACGGTCATTATCGGCGTGATCATGATCGCTATGGCCGTGGGCAACATCTGGGGCGGACGGATGGCGGACAAGAGCAAGTCGCCGGACCGGCTCTATGGCCGGGTCATCATCGCCGCGATCTGGATCGCGTTGATACCCTTTGCGGGCCGATGGATGATCGCCGGGATATCCTTCCTGCTGGCCACGTTCGTAACGAAGAACTTTCTGGTCTGGGCGGCGCTGGCAGCCTGCCTGGTGATCTTCGCCTTCCCCTGTGTGCTGCTGGGCACCGTAACACCGTCCCTGACCAAGTTCACTGTGGACAATTTGGATGACACCGGCAGGACCGTGGGGCAGCTGAATGCGCTGAACACCATCGGTAGCATCATCGGCACCTTTGTGCCCACGTTCCTGACCATCCCGGCGGTGGGTACGGCGGCCACGTTCCTGATCTTTGCGGGTGTGCTGGCCGCTATCGGTATTGTCTACTTCACTTTTGAACGGAAGAAGACGGTCGCTGGTATTATTGCGGTGGTGTTGGTGGCGGGGTTGTGCTTTGCGCTGCCCACCTACAGCTTCGCCTTCTGGGAGAGCGACCTGGCCCTGGAGGATGAGTCCATCTACAACTACCTCCAGGTCAAGGATGACGACCACACCACCACGCTCTCCACCAATGTGCTCTTCGGTGTACAGTCGGTGCAGAACAAGGACGGTAAGCTCACCGGAATGTACTACGACTACGCGCTGGCAGCCCCCTGTATGGCGGGTATGGACGGTACCGATAACACAGGCCGCAGCGCCATGATCTTGGGCATGGGTTCCGGCACCTACGCCGGATACTGCGTCCGCTATTTTCCGGGCATGACCGTGCAGGGCGCGGAGATCGACGGCAAGATCGCCGATATCGCCCGCACCTATTTCGGCCTGCCGGAGGAGGTGGAGGTGGCCGTGGCCGATGGCCGGGCCTACCTGACCGCGTCGGAGGAGAAGTTTGATGTGATCATGGTGGACGCCTATCAGGACATCACCATTCCGTTTCAGCTGTCCAGCCGGGAGTTCTTCGCGGCGGTGGCGGAGCATCTGAAGCCGGAGGGCGTCATGGTGGTGAACCTGAACATGACCTCCCGCGAGGATGGCTCCATCAACCAGTACCTCTGTGATACGATGGCCAGCGTGTTCGCGTACACCTATCTGGCCGATGTGCCCGGAAACACCAATACGGAGGTGTTCTGCACCAACGCGCCTGGCCTGCCGGAGCGCTTTGCAGCCAGCCGCGCAGCGCTGACCGACGGGGACTACGCCGCCATGATGGCGGAGGTGGCCGCCGATCTGACGGTCTACACCGGTGGGGACTGCCTTCTGACGGATGACAAGGCGCCGGTGGAGGTGCTGGGTATGCGTGTGCTGGATGAGCTGATCGCCGGAGAACTGGACTATTACCGGGAGAATTTCAGCCTGCAGGAGATACTGGGGATGTTGGGCTGACGACGGCGCTTGACAAGCCCCACCGCCGGGGCTATGATAGCCGTGCCGTCCATCTGCCCGGCGGCCGAAACGAGGAAATGAGGTATCGCTATGGACGCAGTTGTTCTTGACCATGTGGATAAGGCCTATACCACCTACGGCACGGATATCGTCCTGACCGGCGAGACGCGGCCCAGCCGTACCCGACAGGTGCTGCGCGACCTGTCGCTGACCATTCCTGCCGGAGAGATCACCGTGATCGTGGGCCGCAGCGGCTGCGGCAAGAGCACGCTGCTGAAGCTGCTGGCGGGGACGGAGATGCCTGACACCGGGACAATACGGATTCCGGAGGGTTGGCACAGTGCCATGCTTAGTCCGGATCCCTATGTCATCACCTGGACCAGCGTGCAGCGGAATGTGGCCATGGCCTGCGGCGTGGGAAAAACGCCGGAGGAGCGCTATGAGCGCGCCAGCGAATTCGTGCGACTGGTGGGCTTGGAGGACTACGCCGACCTGACTCCGGTGGAGCTGTCCACCGGCATGAAGCAGCGTTTGGGCCTGGCCCGGGTGCTGGCGGGGCAGGCGGAACTGCTGCTGATGGATGAACCTTTCGCCTCCCTGGACTTTTTGACCCGCGCGGAGCTGCAGAGCCAACTGCTGGCCATTCAGGAGAAGCTGCCCCGCACGATCGTGCTGGTCACCCACCAGCTGGAGGAGGCGCTGCTGCTGGGGCGGCGGATCATTGTCATGCACCCGGACAGTACGATCTGTGAATTTGATCTGACGGATCTGCCCTATCCCCGGGATCTGGACGATTCGACGCTGCGGCGGCTGAAGAAGGCCGTTACCGACCAATGCCGCTATACCGCATAAGAAGCGGCGATGCACACTATACTTGCTGTACCATACCTGCGGCCTGTGCCGCTGAAAGGAGACTGTTATGCTTTCCGGACTGACGCAATATGTGCCCGAAGCGACCCTGACTGTTTACGACAATCTGGAATTTCTCATTCGCCTGCTGCTGTCTGCCGCCTTGGGCGCGCTGGTGGGCCTGGAGCGCAGCAAGCGCCGTAAGGAGGCGGGCATCCGTACCCACTGCATCATTGCCTGTACCTCCGCGCTGTTTATGATCGTCTCAAAATACGCTTTCCTGGACTGTGTTGCGCTGGATGGTCTTCGCGGCGCCGACCCTGCACGCATTGCCGCCCAGGTGGTCAGCGGCATATCCTTTCTGGGGGCCGGCGTCATATTCAAAAACGGCAACTCTATCCGCGGATTGACCACCGCCGCCGGTATGTGGGGTACCGCCGCCATCGGTATGGCTGTGGGTGCCGGTATGTATTGGCTGGGCCTGTTCGAGGCGGCTGTCCTCGTTGCCATCCAGATCATTCTCCACCGCTTCCCTGTGGGGGCGGACGCCCTCACGACACAGGAAATTTTGGTGGAGCTGGAGGATACGGATGAGCTGCGGGCCCGTTTTGACGATCTGCTGAAGGAGCACCGCGGCCAGGTGACAGAGAGCAGCCTCACCCGTCAGGACGGCTGCCTTCGTATGGAGATCACCGTCCGGCTTGAGCCGCCGATCACCCATGATGAAGCACTGGCCTTTATGCGGGAGAACCCCGGTGTGAAAAGAATGTCTGTATAAGCGACGCATGAAAAGCCGGCCACCAGGCCGGCTTTTTCATGCGCAGTTGCGGTTTTCACTGGAGTTTGCTATACTCTGTGTGAGAAGGGAGATGTTTCTGTGCTGCATACTGTTATGGCGTTCCTGCCGTTGGCGTTTTTGATCGTATATGCCCTAAAGACTCGCAAAATGGCAGATGCAATGGTCCTGGCCACTCTGCTGGCCGTGCTGCTGGTCCATCGCCAGCATTTTTTCACTGGGCTGATCGACGCCATGTATACTACACTGGGTAACAGCTCCTATCAGTTTGCACTGTGCAGTATTCTGGGCTTTGGCGGAATGATCTCGCTGTTTCAGGCCTCCGGCGGGCTCATGGGCTTCCGGGATCTGCTGGCGAAGGCGGCCAACACGCCCCGCAAAACGCTGCTGCTGGCGTGGCTGCTGTCTGTGATCATGTTCGTGGACGAGTATCTGAATGCCCTGACTACCACCATCTGCCTGCGGGATGTCTCCGATAAAAACCGTTTGCCCCGGGAGCACCTGGCGGTGCAGACCAACATTATGGCATGCTGCCTGTGCGTGACGGTGCCCTTTACCAGCTGGACGGCATTCAGCGTGGGCCTGATTTCCGACTTCGGCCTGGGGTTCACGGATTACCTTCAGGCGGTGCCCTTCATGTTTTATCCGCTGGCGATGATGCTGGTAAGTCTGCTGCTGGCGTTGGGCTGGTTTCCGAAAGTGGGCATGCTTCGTCAGGCGTATCACCGGGTGGCCTCCGGCGGCGCAGCCTTTGAGCCGGGAGAAAAGGACGAGAAGCTGGTGGACATTGACGAGGTGGATGAGCACAATGTCTCCTCGGCTTGGAACGCTATTATCCCGCTGGCGGCGCTGGTGGGCGGCACGGTGCTGTTTGACAATGATTTGCTCCACGGTATCATCGTGTGCCTGGTGGTGCAGTTCTTGCTGTATGTGATACAGAAGCGTATGACGGTGGGAGAATACTTTGCCCGATTCTTTTCCGGCGTTAAGGGTATGACCACCATCGCTGTGGTGGTGGGCTTTGGCCTGATGCTCAGCGATGCCAACCGTACATTGGGGTTGTTTGATATTCTCATCAACGGTATCGGAGGGGCGGTGCCCCGCTGCCTGATCGCGCCGCTGGCGTTTGTGCTGGTGGGATCAACGGTATTTGCCGTAGGTGGCTGCTGGGCGGTAATGACCATCGCTATTCCTGTGTTCATCCCGATGGGACTGGCTGCCGGGGTGGCTGCGCCGCTGATGATCGCCGCGGTGATGAGCGGCGTTACCCTGGGATATAGTCTGTGCTTCTATGCGGACGCGGTGCTGATGACCACCGCCGGCTCGGGCGTTTCCAACCTGACCACCATACGGGCGGCAACGCCCTATGCGCTGGCGGTGGGGGGCCTTTCGGTGATAGCGCTGTTGGTGGCCGGGCTGTGAAAACGGTGGCTGGGTTGTGAAAGCAGCGGGTGGAAACAGTAACATTTTTGATAGAAAACCGGTGGTTTACAGGGAGGGGAAATCGTGGTACACTATGCGGGAACGGGGATGTGTGCCGTGCGGGGGAAAATGCGAGGGAAGGGAGGTGCCGCCATGCTGCGACGGATACGGGAGCTTTTTAACGACGTGTTCCGACAGGCCGATCTTGTCCTGCTGGCGCTGTGCATCGGCACGTCGCTGTTCGGCATACTGATGATCGCCAGCGCCACACGCTATATGCACACCAGCAAGCTGGTGCTGGTACAGGCGGCGGCGCTGTGCATCGGGGCGGTGCTGTATATCGTGGTGTCGCAGGTGGACCTGAACGAGCTGGCGAAGTACTGGAAGTGGATATTCCTGGTGGGCGTGGTGTTCATCCTGCTGCTGGCAACGCCCCTCGGCATTGCCGGGGATACCGGCAACAAGGCATGGCTGGAGTTCCCGTTCCTGCCGGTGAAGGTGCAGCCGGCGGAGATCGTGAAGCTGACGTTTATTATCGTGCTGGCGAAACAGCTGGCGTGGCTGAAGGAGAACCGGGACCTGCGGTCGATTTCCTCCATCGTCATGCTGGCGGCACACTTCGGCGTGATCTTTGCGCTGTACTACAAGATATCCTCCGACATGGGCAGTGCGCTGGTGTTCCTGTTCATCTTCGCGTGTATGTGTTTTGCGGCGGGGGTGGCGCTGCGGTGGTTCCTGATCGGCGGCGGCGCGGCGGGACTGCTGTTCTACGCCATGTGGGACCTGGACCTGCTGGATACCTACATGAAAAACCGGTTCATCGTCCTGTTCGACCACAGCTATGACCCGCTGAACACCGGCTGGCAGCAGACCCGGAGCCTGCTGACACTGGGCGGCGGAAGGATATTCGGGCAGGGGCTGTTTCGCGGCACGCAGACCCAAAGCGAGGCGGCGTCCAGCCTGCCGCACCGGCACACGGATTTTATTTTCTCCGTGATCGGTGAGGAGCTGGGGCTGGTGGGCTGCCTGCTGACGCTGGCGCTGCTGACGGCCATTATACTGCGGTGCCTGTATGTGGCGCGGCACGCCAAGACCCAGCTGGAGGGCTATGCCTGCATCGGTGTGGCCAGTGTCATTATCTTTCAGGTCATCATCAATGTGGGTATGTGCCTGTTCGTGATGCCGGTCATCGGACTGACGCTGCCCTTCATCAGCTATGGCGGCTCGTCGCTGGTGATGCTGTTTGCCTGTATGGGGCTGGTGTCCGGCGTACACGGGCGGGCGAAGCCCGACTGGCTGCGATAGGAAAGACAACAAAAGAACGCCGCGGCTGTGCCGGGGCGTTCTTTGTTTGTTTACACACCAGCGGGCAAAATCGGTTGTAATCAGCGGGGCGCTGTGCTATAATAATATATCAAATCATGGGGGCACAGGGCCGTTTTTCGCTGTGCCGCCTAAAAGTGAGGGTACGCTTATGAAGATCGTGGTATTGGCGGGCGGACTGTCCACAGAGCGCCAGGTGGCGCTGACCAGCGGCACCGGCGTGTGCAGGGCGCTGCGGGAGAGGGGACACAAGGCCATTCTGGTGGATATGTTTTTGGGGTTGGAGGACTACGAGGGCGCGTTGGAGGATATCTTTGACGCGCCGGACGGCCTGTGCGGCCAGAGCCGGGTGGAGCGCGTGGAGCCGGACCTGGAGGCGGTGCGCCGCAGCCGGAGGGACCAGAGCCCCAGCCTGCTGGGCAAGGACGTGCTGGCCGTGTGCCGCATGGCGGACGTGGTATTTCTGGCGCTGCACGGAAGCTGCGGCGAGGACGGCCGCATACAGGCCACGCTGGATCTGCTGGGCGTGCCCTACACCGGATCCGGGTATCTGGGCAGCGGCATGGCCATGGATAAATCCGTGACGAAGCGGATGATGGACTCTCTCGGTATTCGCACGGCTCCGTGGCACGACATCCACTATACCGAGAGCGATATCCCCCGGCTGGCGGAGGAACTGCCGGTGCCCTGTGCCGTGAAGATCGTCAACGGCGGCAGCTCCATCGGTGTGGCGCTGCCGGACACGAAGGAACAGCTGGAGAAGGCCCTGCGCGACCTGCTGCGCTACGGCGACCATGTGGTGGTGGAGCAGAAGATCAAGGGTCGGGAGATACAGATCGCCGTGCTGGGCGACGGCTATCTGCCGGCGGTGGAGATCATCCCCAAGGGCGCCTATTTCGACTATGAGAGCAAGTATCAGGCCGGCGGCGCGGTGGAGCTGTGCCCCGCGCCTATCACGGACGCGGCGTGGAAGCAGGTGGGCGAGATGGCCCTGAAGCTGCACAAGGGGCTGGGGCTGAGCGTGTACTCCCGTTCGGACTTTATTCTGGACGAGAACGGTCAGGCCTGGTGCCTGGAGATCAACACCCTGCCGGGCATGACGCCTACCAGTCTGGTGCCCCAGGAGGCGGCGCAGGTGGGACTGAACTACGGCGAATTGTGCGAGAAGATCGTGGAGCTGTCGCTGGCGGCGCGAAAGGCGGCGCGGGCATGATGCCGCTGACGGTACAGACCATCTGCGCCGCGGTGGGCGGCACGGTGTTGCAGAGCAGCGGCGCGGCGGTGCGCGACGTGACCACCGACAGCCGCCGCGTGCCGCAGGAAGCGCTGTTCATCCCTCTGGTGGGGGAACGCTTCGACGGCCACGCCTATATCGAAAAGGCACTGGAGGCCGGGGCGGCGGGATGCCTGACGGCAAAGGCGCCGGAGACACTGCTGCCGGGGAAGTTTTACATTCAGGTGCCCGACACGCGGCTGGCGCTGAAGGCGCTGGCCGCCTGGTACCGGGGGCAGTTCCGGCTGCCGGTGGTACAGGTGACCGGCTCCGTGGGCAAGACTACCACCAAGGAGATGATCGCCGCAGTGCTGACGCAGAAATACGAGACGCTGCGGACGGAGGGGAACCTCAACAACGACATCGGCGCGCCGCTGACGCTGCTGCGGCTCATGCCGGAGCACGAGGCGGCGGTGATCGAGACGGGCATGAACCACTTTGGGGAGATACGGTATCTGGGCGAGATGGTACGGCCGGATATCGCCGTTATCACCAACGTGGGCGACGCCCACATCGAAAATCTGGGCAACACACGGCAGGGCATTTTGCAGGCCAAGTGTGAGATATTTGAAAATCTGACCCCGGAGGGCGTCGCGGTGCTCAACGGCGACGACGAGCTGCTGAACACGGTGACGCTGCCACAGATCATCCTGCGCTGCGGCGAGGGCGAGCACTGCGATGTCCGCGTTACGGACATCGACGACCGGGGGCTGGAGGGCATGGCCTGCACCGTGACCACGGGACAGGCGGCCTATCGGCTGGAGACGGCGGCGCCGGGGCGGCACATGGTCTATCCCATGGCCATGGCGGCAGCCATCGGCGAACGGCTGGGCCTGACGGCGGCGGAGATCGCCGCGGGGACGGCGGCCTATGCGCCGGTAGGGAGCCGGATGCACCTGATCCGTATGGACGGGGATCGGCTGGTCATCGACGACTGCTACAACGCCAATCCGCAGTCCATGGCGGAGGGCATCCGTATGCTGGCTGCCAGCCGGCAGAAAAAGCGCCTGGCGGTGCTGGGCGACATGGGTGAGTTGGGCGCGCTGACGGTCCAGGCCCACCGGGATATGGGGACGCTGTGCCGGGAGTTGGGCATCGAGACCGTGGCGGTGGGGGAGAAGATGAAGGCCCTGACCGAGACAGATCCGGAGGCGCAGTGGTTCGCCGGCGTGGAGGAGGCCATACCCGCTGTACGGGCGCGGTTCACGCCGGGGACGGCGGTGCTGGTGAAGGCGTCCCGCGCCATGCATTTTGAGAACATCGTAAAGGAATTAGAGAAAGAGTAAATGGTCGACATTCGCGTTACAGGGCTGGTGAAGTCCTTTGATCTGGAAAAGAGAATACTGGACGGACTGAGCTTTCAGGTGGACAGCGGGGAGCGCGTGGGACTGCTGGGGCGGAACGGCGCCGGAAAGACCACGGTGTTCCGTATGCTCACCGGGGAGCTGGAGCCGGACGAGGGAGAGGTACAGATCGCCGCCGGACGGCGGGTGGGACTGATCTCGCAGATCCCCGTGTATCCGGAGGGGTACACGGTGGAGGACGTTTTGCAGACGGCCTTTGCGCGGATGTTTCGGATGAAGGACGAGATGGATGCACTGGCCCTGCGGATGGAGCAGGGGGACAGCGACGCGGATACGCTGCGGCGGTACGGTGAGCTGAACGCCAAATTCGAGGGACTGGGCGGCTGGGACACGGAGACGGCGGTGAACAAGGTGGCCAACGGCCTGAGCATCCCGAGGGAAATGCGGCAGCGGGAATTCGCGTGTTTGTCCGGCGGGGAGAAGACCCGGGTGAACCTGGGACGGCTCATTCTGGAGGATACGGACATCCTGCTGCTGGACGAGCCCACGAACCATCTGGACATGGAGGCCATCCAGGCCGTCAACAAGGGCCTGTGCGCCTTCCCGGGCAATATCCTGCTCG
>ENA-OOWN01002286-OOWN01002286.1-human-gut-metagenome-genome-assembly--contig:-NODE-2286-length-12094-cov-3.668992_pt1 | contig 12094 bp, 9 predicted proteins | sample MGYA00241406_ERZ501319 | MGnify/ENA primary metagenome ERZ501319 (study PRJEB25962, sample SAMEA2042734) | human gut metagenome | biome: human gut; feature: human-associated habitat; material: faeces... | reverse complement strand
GAGCTGTCCTTAGTACGAGAGGACCGGGATGGACGGACCACTGGTGTATCTGTTGGCTATCAGAGCCATGGCAGAGTAGCCAAGTCCGGCAGGGATAAACGCTGAAGGCATCTAAGCGTGAAGCCCCCCTCAAGATGAGTTATCCCAATAAGTAAGACCCCTTAGAGAGTATGAGGTAGATAGGTTTGAGGTGGAAGTGCAGTAATGCATGGAGCTGACAAATACTAATCGGTCGAGGGCTTATCCTGACAGGTTGGGAATGGATGTAGAAGATACGAAAGAGGATTTCAGTGTTCAGTTTTGAAGGTATGAGAAAAGGAAGACAGGTGAAAAACCTGTCTTTTTTGTTATTCCAGTTCACTCGTGGAACCAAACAGGATGCTCTGTGCCCTGCGTAAAATCCTACAGAAATGCTTACGATTAGGTATTGCCCTAAAAACACCCTTATGTTATAATATTCACAGCGGGCAATGATAAAAAATTAACAAATAAAAATAAGCCCGAAATTAGGCGATTGATTCAAATGGAGGAAAAGACATGGCTAAGAAAATTGTATTAGCAGGTGCTTGCCGTACAGCTATCGGCGTAATGGGTGGAACACTCAGCACTACACCGGTAACTGACCTGGGCGCTATCGTAATTAAAGAGGCACTGAACCGTGCAGGTGTTCCTGCTGATCAGGTAGATCAGGTATATATGGGCTGCGTAATCCAGGCAGGACAGGGACAGAATGTTGCTCGTCAGGCATCCATCAAGGCTGGTCTGCCGATCGAGACTCCTGCAGTTACGATTAACGTTGTATGTGGTTCCGGTCTGAACTGTGTCAACATGGCTGCAGAAATGATCGCTGCTGGCGATGCGGATATCGTAGTAGCAGGCGGTATGGAAAACATGTCTATGGCTCCTTACGCAGTTATGCAGGGTCGTTACGGCTACAGAATGAACGATGGCAAGCTGGTTGATACCATGGTTCATGACGCTCTGTGGGATGCGTTCAATGATTATCATATGGGTATTACTGCAGAGAACATCTGCGAAAAATGGGGTCTGACCAGAGAAGAGCTGGATAAGTTTGCTGCAGCCTCTCAGCAGAAGGCTGTAGCTGCTCAGGAATCCGGTGCTTTCGATAAGGAAATCGTTCCTGTAGAAGTTAAGAAGAAGAAAGAGACTATCGTATTTGCTAAGGATGAAGGCCCTCGTCCGGGTACTACCGCTGAAAGCATTGCAAAACTTCGCCCTGCATTCAAGAAAGACGGTATTGTAACTGCAGCGAACTCTTCCGGTATTAACGACGGCGCTGCTGCAATCGTTGTTATGAGCGAAGAAAAGGCAAAAGAGCTGGGCGTTAAGCCTATGGCTACATGGGTAGCCGGCGCTCTGGCTGGTGTTGCTCCTGAAATCATGGGTATCGGTCCTGTTGCTGCTACCAAGAAGGTTATGGCAAGAACCGGCATGAAGATCGAAGACTTCGATGTGATCGAAGCAAATGAAGCTTTCGCAGCACAGTCTGTAGCAGTACAGAAGGAGCAGTTAAACCCCAACGGCGGTGCAATCGCTCTGGGTCATCCGGTAGGTGCATCTGGCTGCCGTATTCTGGTTACTCTGCTGCATGAGATGGAAGCTAAGGATGCGAAGAAGGGTCTGGCTACTCTGTGTATCGGCGGCGGCATGGGCTGCGCTACTGTAGTAGAAAGAGACTAAGTTCATTTTCTGGGTGCAAGACACCCGTTTTCGGAGAATGCCTTCACGAACAGGACGATGGTTACCAGGATCAGGCAGCCATTCCATAATAAGAGAAGACATTCTCCAAACTATGTAAAAAAACATCAGGAGGAAGATCATGGAATTCGTATTGTATGAACAGAAAGGTCAGTACGCGATCATCACGATCAATCGTGAAAAAGCACTGAACGCCCTGAATTCTGCAGTTCTTGATGAACTGGATAAGACTCTGGACAGTGTTGATCTGGATCAGGTAAGATGTCTGATTCTGACCGGTGCAGGACAGAAATCTTTCGTAGCAGGCGCTGATATCGCTGAGATGAGCACTCTGACCAAGGCAGAGGGCGAAGCATTCGGTAAGAAGGGCAACGATGTATTCCGTAAACTGGAAACATTCCCGATCCCGGTTATCGCTGCAGTAAACGGCTTTGCACTGGGCGGCGGCTGTGAGATCTCTATGAGCTGTGATATTCGTATCTGCTCTGAGAATGCTGTATTTGGTCAGCCGGAGGTTGGTCTGGGCATCACTCCCGGATTCGGCGGCACACAGAGACTGGCTCGTCTGGTTGGTGCAGGCATGGCAAAACAGCTGATCTACACCGCACGCAATATCAAGGCTCCCGAAGCATTCCGCATCGGTCTTGTAAATGCTGTATATCCCCAGGAAGAGCTGCTTCCCGCTGCTGAGAAGATGGCTGCCGGCATCGCTAAAAATGCGCCCATCGCTGTCCGCAATTGCAAGAAAGCCATCAACGAAGGACTGCAGGTTGATATGGATCAGGCGATCGTGATCGAAGAGAAACTCTTTGGTGACTGCTTCGAGACAGAAGATCAGAAGTATGGCATGGCATTTTTCCTGGACAAAAATAAGGAAAAAGTAAAAGAGCCTTTCAAAAACTGCTAAGGCAACAACCTTTTAAGGTTTTTAATAAAAAATCAGGAGGATAACATCATGAAGGTAGGTATTATTGGCGCCGGCACAATGGGTTCCGGCATCGCACAGGCTTTCGCTCAGACCGAAGGCTATGAAGTATTTCTTTGCGATATCAACGAAGAGTTCGCTGCAAACGGCAAGAAGAAAATTGCAAAGGGCTTTGAGAAGAGAATTGCAAAAGGCAAAATGACTCAGGAAACTGCTGACGCTGTTCTGGCTAAGATCACAACAGGCGTTAAGACCATCTGCACAGATTGCGATCTGGTTGTAGAAGCTGCTCTGGAAAACATGCAGATCAAGAAGCAGACATTCAAAGAGCTGCAGGACATCTGCAAGGCAGACTGCATCTTTGCTACCAACACATCCTCTCTGTCCATCACAGAGATCGGCGCTGGCCTGGATCGTCCGGTTATCGGCATGCACTTCTTCAATCCCGCTCCTGTTATGAAGCTGGTTGAGGTTATTGCAGGTCTGAACACTCCTGAAGAGGTTGTGGAAAAGATCAAAGCAATCTCCGTTGAGATTGGCAAGACTCCTGTACAGGTAAACGAAGCAGCTGGTTTCGTTGTAAACAGAATCCTTGTTCCGATGATCAACGAAGCAGTTGGTATCTATGCAGATGGCGTTGCAAGCGTAGAAGATATCGATACCGCTATGAAGCTGGGTGCAAACCATCCCATGGGACCTCTGGCTCTGGGCGACCTGATCGGTCTGGATATCGTACTGGCTATCATGGAAGTCCTGGAATCCGAGACTGGCGATCCGAAGTATCGTCCTCATCCCCTTCTGAGAAAGATGGTTCGCGGCGGACAGCTTGGACAGAAGACCGGCAAGGGCTTTTACGACTACACGAAATAAATAATAATAGGAGTGAGGCGGCTGCCTGATCAAGACAGCCGCAAGCTCACAAGGAGGAATATAAAATCATGGATTTTACTTTGGACAAAAAGCATGAGATGGCGAGACAGCTTTTCAGAGATTTCGCCGAGAAGGAAGTAAAGCCTCTGGCAATTGAGGTTGATGAGACCGAAGAATTCCCCAGAGTGACTGTTGACAAAATGATCAAAGCCGGTTTCATGGGTATCCCGGTACCGAAGGAATACGGCGGACAGGGCTGTGATCCTCTGACCTACGCTATGTGTGTAGAGGAGCTTTCCAAGGTTTGCGGCACCACAGGCGTTATCGTTTCTGCACATACCTCTCTTTGCTGCGATCCGATCATGACATTCGGTACAGAAGAGCAGAAGCAGAAATTCCTGGTTCCCCTTGCAAAAGGTGAAAAGCTGGGTGCGTTCGGCTTAACGGAGCCCGGTGCTGGTACAGATGCTCAGGGTCAGCAGACCAAGGCTGTTTTAGACGGCGATGAGTGGGTATTAAACGGTTCCAAGTGCTTCATCACAAACGGTAAGGAAGCTGACGTTTACGTTATCTTCGCTGTAACCGGTGTTGTTGAAAAGCGCGGCCGCAAGATGAAAGAAATCTCTGCATTTATCGTAGAGAAAGGAACTCCCGGCTTCACATTCGGTACCAAAGAGAAGAAGATGGGTATCCGTGGATCTGCTACATACGAGCTGATCTTCACAGATTGCCGTATCCCGAAAGAGAACCTGCTTGGCCAGAAGGGCAAAGGTTTCCACATCGCTATGCATACCCTGGATGGCGGACGTATCGGTATCGCTTCCCAGGCACTTGGTCTTGCAGAGGGCGCTCTTGAGAGAACTGTTGATTATGTAAAAGAGAGAAAACAGTTTGGTCGTGCTATCGGTCAGTTCCAGAACACTCAGTTCCAGCTGGCAGATATGGCTACCAAAGTTAAAGCAGCTCAGCTCCTTGTTTACAGAGCAGCCGTTGCTAAGAAGACACAGAAAACCTATTCTGTAGAAGCAGCTATGGCTAAACTGTATGCAGCAGAGGTTGCTATGGAAGTTACTACCAAGGCTGTTCAGCTGCACGGTGGTTACGGTTACATCAGAGAGTACGAAGTTGAACGTATGATGCGTGATGCAAAGATCACCGAGATCTACGAGGGTACTTCCGAAGTTCAGAGAATGGTTATCTCCGCAGATCTGCTGAAATAAGCAAGCAGGCATTTGTCGGAAATTTTATTAGAAAAGTAAGGAGAAAATACAATGAAGATTGTTGTTTGTATTAAGCAGGTGCCCGATACCAAGGGCGGTGTTAAATTCAATCCTGACGGAACTCTTGACAGAGGCGCAATGCTTGCTATCATGAATCCCGATGATAAGGCTGGTCTGGAAGCTGCACTGAAGCTGAAGGACGAGTTCGGCGCAGAAGTTACCGTACTGACCATGGGTCTTCCCAAGGCAGCAGATGCTCTTCGTGAGGCGCTGGCTATGGGTGCTGACAAAGCAATTCTGGTTACCGACAGAGTACTGGGCGGTGCTGATACCTGGGCTACTTCCACTACCATTGCAGGTGCACTGAGAAACCTTGACTATGATCTGATCATTACCGGTCGTCAGGCAATCGATGGTGATACCGCACAGGTTGGTCCTCAGATCGCTGAGCATCTGGGACTTCCCGTAATCTCTTATGCACAGGACATTAAGGTTGAGGGAGACAAGGTGATCGTTCAGAGACAGTATGATGACAGATATCATGTAGTAGAAGCTAAGATGCCCTGCCTGATCACTGCATTATCCGAACTGAATAAGCCTCGTTACATGACTCCCGGCGGAATCTTCGATGCATGCAAGGCAGAGATCACTACCTGGGGCAGAGCTGATCTGAAAGATGTTGATGACAGCAACCTTGGCCTGAAGGGATCTCCTACCAAGATTGCAAAGGCATCCGATAAGGTTCGTAAGGGCGCAGGTGAGAAGATCGTTCCCGATTCACCCGAAGACGGAGCAGCTTACATTGTTGCTAAATTCAAAGAAAAGCACATCATCTAATATAGGAGGCAAACCATGGTAACCAATAATATTGAAGAATACAAGGGTGTATATGTGTTCGCCCAGCAGGTAGACAATGAGATCAGCGGTATCGCATTGGAGCTGCTCGGCAAAGGTAAAGAGCTGGCTGCAAAGCTGGAGACCGAGGTAACCGCGGTTCTGATCGGTTATAATGTAAAGAATCTGGCAGATAAGCTGGCTGAGTATGGCGCAGATAAGGTAATCCTTGTGGACGATCCCGAACTGGAGACTTACAGAACCGAGCCTTATGCACATGCACTGGCATCTGTTATCGAGAAATATAAGCCTGAGATCGTTCTGGTAGGTGCAACTGCTATCGGACGTGACCTCGGCCCTACCGTTTCCGCAAGAGTTAAGACCGGTCTGACTGCTGACTGTACTGTACTTGAGATCGGTGATTTCCCTCTCGTTGCTATCCCCGGACAGGAGCAGAAGCACAATCAGCTGCTGATGACCCGTCCTGCATTCGGTGGTAACACCATCGCTACCATCGCATGTCCTGACAACAGACCTCAGATGGCAACCGTTCGTCCCGGCGTTATGCAGAAGATCGCTCCTATCGCAGGTGCAAAGGCTGTAATCGAAGAGTACAATCCCGGATTTACTCCGAACAACAAATATGTAACCATCAAGGAAGTCGTTAAGGCTGTATCCGATACCGTTGACATCATGGATGCCAAGATCCTGGTATCCGGTGGACGTGGAGTAGGCAGCGCAGAGAACTTCAAGATCCTGGAGGATCTGGCAGAAGTTCTGGGCGGTACCGTATCCTGCTCCCGTGCAGTTGTAGATAATGGCTGGAAGCCCAAGGATCTGCAGGTTGGACAGACCGGTAAGACCGTTCGTCCTCAGATTTACTTTGCAATCGGTATCTCCGGTGCTATTCAGCATGTAGCAGGTATGGAAGAGTCTGATCTCATTGTTGCCATCAACAAGGATGAGACCGCGCCTATCTTCGATGTGGCTGACTACGGTATCGTAGGCGACCTGAACAAGGTAGTTCCCGCTCTGACCGAGCAGCTGAAAACTGCAAAGGCTGAGAAGGCAGCAAACTAATTCGTAACAACGGATTAAAAACATATAAGAACTCCGCCTGATTCCCCGGTCCGTCCGGGAGTCGGGCGGAGTTCTTTTCTGCAAAAAACTGATGCAACTTGTGCAAGTTTCTTGCCTTGTATGCTTGCGCTGAGGGAAGCAAAATAGTAAAATAAAATGATACCAAGGGTAACAAGGTGAAAAATAAATTTTTCACCTGCAAATTTGTGCCTTCGGCTCAAAGTTTGCAGGTTGTTGAAAGGCGTGAGTAGTTTTATGGCAAAACAAAAAGAAGTAAAGACCAACGCAATGCGGATTCTGGAATCTTTGAAGATTCCTTATACCCATTACACCTACGAGTGTGAGGAATTCGTGGACGGTCTTCAGATAGCTGACAAATTATCCCTGCCCTATGAACAGGTCTATAAGACGTTGGTCACCGTGAGCAACAGCAAGAATTATTTTGTATTCGTTATCCCTATTGCGGCGGAGCTGGATCTGAAAAAGGCAGCGAAATCGGTAGGGGAAAAGAGCGTGGAAATGATCCACGTAAAGGACATTAACGCCATTACCGGTTATATCCGCGGCGGCTGTACTGCCATTGGCATGAAAAAGCAGTACGTGACCAGAATCGATGAAAGCGCAAAGACACAGGAGCAGATCTATGTCAGCGGCGGCAAGATCGGATCTCAGATCCGTCTGACACCGGAGGATCTGGCCAAGGCAGCGAAAGCAGAATTTGCCGATATTATCCGGCATGAAAATTAACCGGGAAGGTACCGTAAGGATCTGACAATTACGAAAACATATATAAAGGAGTACCTATGGAAAAAGAAAAAACAATTCTCGATTACGACACCGTGGCACTGGATGAAGCACAGGATGCGGTGATCATCATAGACCAGACCTTATTACCCGGCAGGATCGAACTGATCGCTTTACATACGGCACAGGAAATCTGGGATGCCATTTATCTGTTGAAAGTCAGAGGGGCTCCGGCCATCGGCGTAGCGGCGGCACTGGGTATTTATCTGCTGGCAAACCGCATCGAGACCGAAGATTTTGAAAAGTTTTATGAGAAATTTACCGAATATAAGGAATATCTGGATTCTTCCAGACCCACCGCAGTCAACCTGTCCTGGGCATTGAAGCGTATGAATGCCGTGGCTGTGAAGGCTGGCAGAGAAGAACACAAAACAGTGGCAGAAGTGAAGGAAATCCTGCATGATGAAGCCTTGCAGATTCGGGCAGAAGATGTGGAAGTATGCCGAAAAATCGGAGAATTTGGACTGGAACTGGTGAAACCGGGAGATGGCATCCTGACTCACTGTAATGCAGGACAACTTGCAACCGTAAAATATGGTACTGCAACCGCACCGATTTATCTGGGACAGGAGAAGGGCTATAACTTCCATGTATTTGCGGATGAGACCAGACCCCTGTTGCAGGGAGCCAGACTGACTGCTTTTGAACTGCATTCCGCGGGCGTGGATGTCACACTGATCTGCGACAATATGTCTGCTTCTGTAATGTCCAAGGGCTGGGTACAGGCAGTGTTCGTGGGTTGTGACAGAGTGGCGGCTAACGGAGATACGGCCAACAAGATCGGCACCAGCGTAGTAGCAGCGGTAGCAAAGCAGTACGGTGTACCGGTATATATCTGTGCACCTACATCTACCATTGACATGGCTACCGTTACCGGCGCAGATATCTGCATCGAGCAGCGCAAGGCGGAAGAGGTCACCGAGATGTGGTATAAGGAGCGCATGGCCCCGGAAGGTGTAAAGGTATACAATCCCGCTTTTGATGTAACGGATCATGAACTGATCGCTGGAATCGTAACAGAGTACGGTGTGGCAAGAGCGCCTTACACCGAGAGCCTGAAGGAGATCATGGAACGCAAGGCACAGAGAGGCTGATGGTGTAGATATGAAGCGAAATGTAAGTCTTGCGGAGATATCCGATGGCCGATTATACAAAGCAAATGATATGGTAAAAGCGGATTGCGGTGGTTGCAATGGCTGTTCCCGGTGTTGTCACGGCATGGGCAATTCCATTATCCTGGATCCCTATGATGTGTACCGGATGACTACAGGAATGGGGAAAAGCATGCAGGAGCTATTAGCGGCATCGGTGGAGCTCAACGTGGTGGATGGTGTGATCTTACCGAATCTGAAAATGCAGGGGACCAAGGAAGCCTGCGCTTATCTGGATGAGGAAGGAAGATGTAGCATCCATCCGTACCGGCCTGGAATCTGCCGGCTGTTTCCGCTGGGAAGATATTATGAAAATGGAGGATTTTCCTATTTTCTCCAGACCGGGGAATGTGCAAAGGAGAACCGCAGCAAGATAAAAGTCAGTAAATGGATCGATACTCCGGATCTGACCCGCAATCAGCAATTTACCTTACAATGGCATGACCTGTTACATGCCATGGAAGAAAGACTGACAGGAGAAGACGAAGGGAAACAGAGGGAAGAAAATCTCCTGCTGCTGCGTCTGTTTTATTTATTGCCGTATGAGGGGACGATAGATTTTTACACACAGTTTACAGAGAGGATGGAACATTGGAATGGACAGAACGGACAGATTTAACAGTTTAAACAAGCTCTCCATTGAGAAGCGCCTATTGAAAGTATTTCGTAAGACCACGATACTGCTGAGCATGACGGGTGTCATCGCCTGTGTGGCCATGGGAATCGTGAGTTATCAGTATTCCTACGCCTTGAAGCATTACGGTTTCGCGCAGGGTGACATCGGTAAGGCGATGATCGTTATCGCGGAGATGCGGAGCGAGACCCGTGCCGCCATCGGCTATGATGACGATACGCTGATTGCTAAAGCAAAAAATGCCCATGACATGACGGCGGAACAGCTGGATACCTATATCAGTGTCCTGGAAGATGATATGATCACGGATGAGGGAAGAGCTACCTACCAGCAGATCAAGGATGGCGTAGCTTCTTATCAGCAGATCGAGGCACAGATACTGGAACTGGGAACAGCTTCCGATTCTGCTAAGCGGATGCAGGCACAGCAGATGGCAGGCGAACAGATGGATCCCGTGTTCCAGCAGGTCTATGCAGATATGACGAGCCTGTTGGACAGCAGTGTAACGAACGGAAATGCCATGGAAGCCAAACTGAATGTTTTCCGTGTGGTTATTTTTATCGTAATCCTTCTGATCATCGGAGTAGGCTTTGCGGGATCTGAAAAAGCGGGAAAAAGAATAGCCAAAGGAATCGCCGGACCGCTGAAAGCGCTGGCAGACAGACTGGATGGGTTTGCTGCAGGTGATCTGTCTTCAGAGTTCCCGGAAGTAAAGACAGAGGACGAAGTGGCAGAGATGAATCGTGCCGCCATTGCAATGGCTGAAAATCTGCGAATGATCATTGAGGATATCAAGCAGGCTCTGAATGCCATGGCAAATGGTGACTGGACGGTAAAATTTCTTTACCCCGATCTCTATGCAGGGGATCTGGATGAATTGAAGGAAGCCCTGAGAGATATCAAATATAAGATGAACGAAGCATTGTACAATGTAAATTCCGTATCCGGCCAGGTATCCATGGGTGCCGGAAGCCTGGCAGATGCCGCACAGTCTCTGGCAGAGGGCGCTACTGAGCAGGCCGGAGCCGTACAGCAGCTACAGGCAACCATTACTAATATTACCTCTATGGTAGACAATACTGCAGAGCATACCAAGAATTCCAGCAGGCAGGCACAGGAATACTCTGCTAAGGCAGATGAAGGCCGTACCGAGATGAATCATCTGATGGAGATCATGGAACAGATCAACGAGACTTCCGAGAAGATCAGCAACATCATCAGTGAGATCGAGGATATTGCCAGTCAGACCAATCTGCTGTCCTTAAATGCGTCCATTGAGGCAGCCAGAGCGGGAGAGGCCGGAAGAGGTTTTGCTGTGGTGGCAGACCAGATTGGTAAGCTGGCAGAGCAGAGTGCGCAGTCCGCTGTCAATACCAGAGAGCTGATCGGCGGTACACTGGAGGAGATCCATGCCGGCAATGAAGCTGTGGATCATGCATCCCAGACCTTAAGTGTTATCGTGGACGGTGTCCGCAAGATCGCACAGGATTCCGAGGAACTGACCCAGATCGCAGATACCCAGGCGGATGCCATGAATCAGGCGGAGAGCGGTGTGAACCAGATCTCCGAGATCGTACAGTCCAATTCGGCGGCAGCAGAAGAGCTGTCTGCTACCAGTGAAGAACTGTTGGCGCAGTCTGAGAATATGACCAATCTTGTAAAACAGTTCAAACTGATCGATGAGGAGAAGATTCAGGCCAGAAAAAAGGAGGTTAAGCATGCCGGTATTTGATTTCAGCAGTACTCCGGAAAATGAAAAGAAGCAGGATCCTATATGCACCTATACTACGTTTCGCTCCAATGAGGGATCAGCCTCTGCGGAGAAACCGATTTTGATCCTGGATAACAGCAGTGAAAAATGGAACCATCATGCCGTAGGTGTATTCGGTAATCAGAGCAAACGGACCAATTTCGAATTTAAAGAGGAAGGCAGCAGCGCTTATGCCGATATTTTACAGATTGATGCCCGTTTTGTCAGTCTGATCCGCTGGCTTGGTGAGAACCACATTAACGTGCGTCTCTCCGGAGAAAACAGGAATGACGGCTATGCAGTATATAAGATCCGTGAGACAGCTTTCGGTGGGGGCACCAAGCTGTCTGCAGAGGATGGATTTTTACAATTCATGATGGAGCGGCTGTTTTTAAGCAGTGCTCCCGCGGAAGAAGAACAGGGCGAGGACGAAGGGGAAGACGGCGATGATATGAAACTTACCAGCCTTCAGAGTATCTCCGATTTCATGACCTGTGCCGGAAGGACCATGCCGGAAAATATCCGCCTGTGGGCGAGAAGAAACCTGGCAGTGGCAAGATCCCACGAGGTATCTCCCGAGGAGAGAAGGCATGCACAGAGAGCCTTGTCCATTATGATGAACATTCGGTGGAAGGGCAACTATTTTGAGGCTATTGACCCCGTGGAAGCCAGACGGATCCTGGATGAGGAATTGTACGGCATGGAGCGGGTCAAACAGCGTATCATGGAGACCATCATCCAGATCAACCGTACCCACACTTTACCGGCCTATGGTCTGCTTCTGGTGGGACCGGCGGGAACCGGTAAATCCCAGATTGCTTATGCGGTGGCAAGGATTTTAAAGCTTCCCTGGACTACACTGGATATGAGTTCCATCAACGATCCGGAGCAGCTGACCGGAAGCTCCAGGATCTACGCCAATGCCAAACCCGGTATCATCATGGAAGCTTTTTCCATGGCGGGAGAGTCCAATCTGGTATTCATCATCAACGAGCTGGACAAAGCGGCCAGCGGCAAAGGTAACGGCAATCCGGCGGATGTACTGCTTACCTTGCTGGATAATCTGGGATTCACGGACAACTATATGGAATGTACCGTGCCCACATT
>ENA-OOWN01002279-OOWN01002279.1-human-gut-metagenome-genome-assembly--contig:-NODE-2279-length-12110-cov-2.187225_pt1 | contig 12110 bp, 8 predicted proteins | sample MGYA00241406_ERZ501319 | MGnify/ENA primary metagenome ERZ501319 (study PRJEB25962, sample SAMEA2042734) | human gut metagenome | biome: human gut; feature: human-associated habitat; material: faeces... | reverse complement strand
GCCCCGCAGCCCGCCGATCGTAGCGCTGAAAGAGGCACCCGAGGTCTTCACGTCTGCCGCCGTGCTCCACGCGGAAGCCGTCTGTTCCTTATATTCCACCACCGGGGTCTTGCCGCTTTGCACAGAGCCGGTAAGCGTGGCTTTCGTCACCATGGGGAAGACGCTCGACGAGGTAGAGGCACCGCCCTCGCTTTGCTCTATCACCACTTTCCATTCCTGCCATACCTCCTCGCCGGCACGAGCCGCATAAAAAGTCTGCGGATAGGTAAAGTCGCGCACGGTAGTAGGATCGGGCGTGACACGTCCATAGGCCCCACCAAGGTTAAGCGTACGAATTTTGATGTTGGAAAGATCCTGATCCGCACTCACGTAGATCACGGCGACACGGCTGACAGGATCTACCAAATGATCCACCATGCCGTCTACGTCTACCGTACGATCCACGATCTGGCGTACGGTAAGTGTCCATGGATTATCTTGGTAGGTACGGACGTTCAGCTCAAGCGGCGTGGAGAGGTCGAGCCGCGTATTGGCCGACAACGAGAGGCTATCAAGCGAGGCAAAATCATGAAAAGGGAATTTCTCCTTATCGTCGCATCGTGCGGAGTCCAGCTCGATCGTCGCGTCGCGCGGATCGAGGATGAGGCGCGTCAGTCTCAGCCGTGACACATCCACGGAGTCGTTCACATAGAGTGTCACGGTGCGAGCCGAGCGATCTATATCCACGCCGGAGGCTACCGTCCCGTCTTCCGAGGCACGCAGGCCCTCAGTCACGATCTCACTGATCGTTCCCTCCACCAGTGGGTAAGGAATATCGTTATCAATAGCGCACGAGGCCAGTCCCAACAAAGTTACCAGACCGGCCGCACGTAAATTCTCTTTAAACATCAATCGTTGAATCTTCATTAAATTATATTTTCTCCATTAAAGATAGAAGGTCATGCCTATGTTGATCGAGAAGAGGTTGATCTTGAAATTGCCGGAGGAGACACGCTGATGCCCCTCCTCTATCTGGTTCGTCTTTTGGTCGATCCACTTGAAATCGAAACCCATCACGCCAACCGATACCTCTACGGCCGACCAGTCGGTGATAAAAGCCGTCATCCCGGGAGCGATACCGATCTGCAGGTTCTGCGCCGTTTGGTAGGAGCCGTCGTAGGTGGCACCCGTACCGGTGGAATTCTTGCCCGTACCGTATCCATAGGTGAGGCGCGCCTCGTTGAACAGGCCGAATATCTTGCTGCGTCCGATAGGCATATAGGTGCGCAAGAAACCGGATACCTCGTACTTATGCTCCAGATAATAGAGGTTGTCGAGGCTGATGTTGAAATCCTCGCCGAGATTCAACTCGAAGTTCTTCAAGTCGAGGTAGTCGCGGTGATAGGCGAAACGCATGCCCGCGGAGATGTTGTTGCGGAAGAAGTAACCCACGTAGGGACTGACACCGAAGTTGTAGCCTTTTCCCTCCACGTTCTTCAAGACGAGGAAGTTCAGATTCCCCTCATCGTGCTCGGAGTAGGAAACAGTTCCTCCCGCCATCCACGTACCTTTCGGGATGAAGACGGTCTCTTGCACTTCTCGGTCGATACGATTCATGGCTCTCTTGCCACGTTGGGCCCAAGTCTCCCCTACGCAAAGGGCGCAGAGGAGGGCCAGACAGATTAGTTTATTTATTCTCATTTTTCCTATTCTAGTCATATTTCATCGGGAGATTCGGAATCCCCTCCCCCACCGGGCTCCGGCGTGCCGGGTTCGGCGGGTCCAGAGGGCGTGCCCTTGGAACGTTGCTTGTAGGCGGTTCGTACCTGGGCGAAAAGATGAGTCGCGTCACGAACAAATACGCGCGCCTCTTCCGAGGGTTGCAACAGGCTGGAGGCATTGGCCAGTGCGCACATATCGTCCAGCAGGTCTTGCGCCTCGGAGGACAGCTCCTTGGAGGTCACATTCTCTGTGCGTACCGATCTCGATTTGTCGCGTAGGGCGGCCAGCTCGGCATAGCGATCGTTGAGCCGTCGTAGCTCGGCGATGTAAGGTGCCAGTTGCAGAGTGACTACCGAGTCGGCGAACTCGGGCTTCGCTAGGTCGATAAGCAGGCCATTGATCACCTCCGTCTCCTGCGCTGTGGGCAGGTTGGCGAAGTCGCGGTAACCGCGCAAGGCGGGTTCCATCCGTTGGGCGGCGGTACGCTCGGCGGCAAGGGGCAGCTTGGCGTACTATGTAGTTACCCGCCGTATCCCGATCGGCCTCCACTTGCTGCATTTCCGGGGTCTCCTCCGAGGAGGAGGCTTGCATCGTCAGTTCGGTCAGCTCATCGATAATGCCGTTCATACGCGTCACCTGTCCGGCGGAAATGTTTAGCACGGGCACTCCGCTATCGGCTAGCAACGAGATCTCGTCCGGCGATTCGGAATCGGAGCCGCTCGGCATCAGTTTCATGTAGCGTTTCAACAGACTTAGCTTCTCGGCCTTGTTCAAGTTACCTAACGACATCGGAGGAATCAATGTGAATGTACCCATAATTCGATTTTTTTTGAAGGTTATTATTCGTTTGTACCCGTTCGAAGGGTCGAAAAGCCCATTCCGGTTTCCAAAAATGGATTTTGAGGAGTCGAGAGCCGTTTTCCCGCTTCAGGAGGTGGATCTCGAGACCTCGAAATGTATTTTCTTGTCCCGGGAAAGCATCTCGAGCCCCCGAAAGGCATTTACCGGTCTTAGGAAATGGATTTCGAGGGGTCGAAACGGGTTTCGCGAATATAGGGAATTATTCCCAGATAGTAGGCGTTCCGTCATAAATGAGGGAAAGATCGTCTACATATAGGGTGCTTCCCGCGCCTCCGGTCATGTAATCGCCGTATTTACTGGATGAGCAAACCACGATGATATGGGTGGGCTGATCCGTCAGGTTCTTATATTTCAACGGGATGTTGAACTCCACGTAGCCATCGCCCTCCGTAGCCGCCCCGGAAGGGAGCTCGCCGTAGGCGATGATGTTTTCATCATTCTTAAAATCGATGAAAGTACTTTGATTGCCATTATCAATCGTATAGGTCTTTTTCGCCAAAGCGATATAAATAGCGCACTGGTCGAGTGTCTGATCTTTTACAATAGTTACGCCTGCTGGAACATTCTTTACTAGATTTATCACATTAGGCGTATATTTATAAAAACCTTTCAGCGCAATAGGCCGAGCGGTAAAGGATTGACCAAAATTGACGGTCGCAGTCTGAGTCCATATATTTGTTGAACCAAATGATCCCGTGTACAAACTGGCTGCGGCAAATATTCCCCCCATCAAATCCACCTTACCAGACTCCAGTTTAGCAGCCTTACCTCCTTGCGTATGAACAAAATCCGTGACGGCTTGTGTCGGGGTCAAACCACCCATCTTCGCGCCCTCGTTACTTGTATCCCAAAATTTGGAATCCGTGGCAGCATTAGGTGAGCTACCATCCCAGCCATCCAGGGATCCATTTTGTAAAGCAATCTCCGCCGCCGTAGTAAATTCTCCCGTAGCGACACTAATCTCTCCGTCTGTCAACCGATATTCGTAAGCCGTGGTGGAAGTCAATCCCGTCAAGGTAGCCGAGGCGGAAGAGGCCACCGTATTAACCGTGGTCGCCACATCCATCCAAGTATCCGTATTCTTTGGACGATACTGGAACTTCAAGGATGAAAGCTCACCGGAATCAAGCGTTATGTCAGTAGCCGTCAGATAAGCGAGCTGGCTCCACGGGTTCGCGGACAAGGTAGCGCCGCTCTTTGCGTTCGGATCGATCGTGAAGTCGTATGTGTACTGGTTCATCGTAGGATCTATCGTTACGGTTACATTTCCTGTGCCGGTAGCCTGATTCTTAAAGTTCAAGATATAATGATCTTTCGCACTGACCTCCGAGATTTTTTGCTCCTTGGAGTTCGTTTTTCCGGCAGCGGTAGTGACCGTATAGGCCACCGTTAAGTCGGAAACCGGGAAATAGGCCACACTCGTACCTTTCGGGGCGAAATCCACCGGAGTGATCGAAGCGGTAGCGCTCTTCACCTGCACCTTGATAGAACCGTTGCCCAGTTTGTCCAAGAAAGCCTGCTCGAAAGCCACCGTCACCTTCACGTTCGCCAAGGAGCAAACCAAATTGGCTGTCGCTGTCTTGCCTTTCTCGATCGTCACCGTCGTCTTGCCCGTGTAATAGGCACGATCCGCTCCGGCATTGCCGTCCCATCCGTTGGAAACGGCCTCGATGGTATATTCTCCCTGTTTCAAGGAAATCTCTTTGCCGGACAACTCCGTATGGTCGTTCGTCTCATACTTGGTCACACCGGCGGCGTTCTTTATCACCACACGCATCTGCTTGGAATTGTACGTAGCGTCAGCCTTCGTGTTCACCTCCGCGCTTTGCTCCAAGGTCACACGCAAGTAGCCTTCGCTTCCCTGTGTGCTCAATTCATCACCTTGACAAGAATAGAAGAAAATACCGGTTAAAAGCAATAATATAAATTGATATGTTTGTCTCATACTTCTATTCCTCCTTTTACTTTACTATGATAGATAAAACGGTCTCGTCATTAACATTTCCATCATTATCTTCTAGACGGATCTTAAAGACATGGCCATTAGCAGAAGTTGTCGTTTGATAAATACTTACCGCTTGAAAGAATTCGCCTAAGGGGAATTGGTAAGAAGTAGCGCCAGCAGCAGGAGCTTTCAGATTAGGAGCGATCATCTTTATTAATGTCATTACCGGACTGCTATCAGTCGCACCGACAAACTCTACTCCCTTGCTAAAATCACAACCTTTCTCTATTAATTGTGGATCACTGATTACCGAGTCAAAGCCTGAATTACCTGCTTCTATAACCACTTTCATACTTTTCAGTCCGCTCTCACTCGTAATAGTGGCTATTGCCTCCGCTTTTTTATCCGTATCATCCGGTAGCGTATAAGTAGTTAGAGGTATTGAAACTTTTATAGCGGAAGGATCACTCGGATCCACCGGACCCTCCGGCTCATCGCCGCCATCGTCCACCACCGGCACATCTACGGAATCCGTCAGCCCATTCCACGTCACCTCAGCAGAGATCTCGATACCCTGCAAACCATTCGGATTTTCCGGATCATAAGTGCCCGGCTTCATCGTGATGGCCAACGCGTCGCCACCCAGCCAGTCGGAGCTCTCGGCCGAGGCGGGCTTCGTGATCACACGGCTCTCGCGTATATCCTTATTATCCTTATTCTTTCCCACGAAAGAGACTGTTATCTCCTTTACGCCCTCATCTAGCATCCAATAGAAAGCGGAGGGTTGCGCAAAAGCCTCCGTTCCAGAGTAGGTAAGCACCTTGCTCCGCGTACCGGCCTTCACCGTGATCGACCAGCTAGTAAAGGAAGTCTGCATTTCCGTGGAATAAACAAGCTGTATCTTCGTATTTTCCATCTTACAAGTAACGGTGACATCGGTAGCCTCACCTTTCTTCACGGCGAAAGAGGTGCTTCCACCATAGTAAGGATCTGTCTCTGTCGGACCGCCCGGCTTATGGGCATACATCGTGTAGCTGTCTACCGGAAGTTCCACGGAGGCATTCGTAGGATCGTAAGTAAGGGTTTTGTAAACGCCCGTGCTGTTACTGATCTCCACGATATATCCCGTGGCGCTCACCGATGGGATAGACTCTGGAGTTCCGGGGTTAGCATCGGCCTTGGTCTGCACGTCGTTGTTCTTCGCGTCTACAGCTACCCCAAGATTCAGCAAGCCCATCTCGGAGGAGCCATCCTCTTTCCCGAGGATCTCGTTCTTCATCTCGCAGGAAGCCAGCCCCATTACTAGAAGGCAACCTGCCATTATCGTATATTTTATATTCATCATTAAATTCGTTCTACTGGTTTTACATCCTAATAACTATTAGAGCCAATCGGAAGGGATCTCGATATCGATAGGCTTATCGTTCGTGGAATCATCGAAAGTAATCGTGATGCCTACCTTGCCGGTGGTATCCTCTACTTTCGGGTTGACAGTGATTGTCCACATGCTGCCCCACTTCATCTCGCGGGTCAAGGTATTGACCTCGGCCTTCGTTCCATCTGCCTTCTTGGTAAACTGGAAAGTCGCCGTCACGTTCTCCCCGGCCTCGGCCAGCTTCACGTAAAGAGGATCCGTATCTCCCTTCGGCCAGATGATCGGACCGTTCTCACCTGCCGCTTGGGTAGAGAAATGAACGGCGTAATCAGAGAAATAAGTAGCCATCGTATCGCCAAATTTCACGACCAGCTTTCCGCAGGCCGGCTTACAAGCCACATTTACAGCCGCTACCTTATCGCTATTCACGTCGAATCGGCTAGAGCCATACATATAGATACCGTTACGGGTGGAGGCATTCACGTTAAACTCTTCCCCATCAGAAGCTACTACCGTGTAAGAGCCGTTGCTCAACTCGATCAAACCTGTGGGCCTTTCCGAGTATTTCCACTCACAGCCCGATACCACATGGCCTTGCGCATCCAAGATTTTCACCTTGTAATCCGCAAGGGGACGATCCGTCAGGTATGTACTCTCATCGACAGCTTTTGTCTTCGTATCAAAGACCGTCTCGGCGGCAAGGTCTAGTATTACCGCACCTTTTCCGCCCATAGCCTGCGAGCCTCCCTCCTCGGAGGAGCAAGCGCTCAACATTAGGCCTCCCGCCAAGGCACAGACCATTTTTACTAATAAAGTCCTCAATTTTCTCATGCAAAAATTTATTGATTTCTGTTTTTTTAATTTACCTAATAAAAAGTGTACAAAAGAACGACTTCGTTAGGAATCTCACAAGGTCAATTTTTATTATTACCTATTCTTTTTTTTAGATTCCATTTTATACAACAACAAGAACAGAGCGTCTTACGATTATCCTCTGTCCTGTTTTTATTCTTCATTATTCTATTTATTAGATTGAGTCCAAATAAAAATATCCTCAAAAAAACGTATATTTGCCATCAAAATTACGTAAGAATATGGAAAATGACATCCCTAAAATAGACCTGCCACAAGATTGGGTAATAGGAAAACTCTCGGAGAAAGACATTGGACTGCTGAATTTATACGCTAATTATCCTTGTCGACTAAAGGCGGGAATATTCGTGCTATGCCTAAGGGGAGAAGTGGAAGCATCTATAAATCTGACGCAATTTAAAGTAGAGGCCGGGAGTTTTATTACGATTCTGCCGGGTACGATTTTCCAGATTCATAGAATGGATAGAGATCTGCAAATTTATTTCATGGGATTCTCGTCTGATTTCATCAATCAAGCGAATATCAATAAATCGGTCATGGATATGCACTATGCCATAAAAGATAGTCCTGTTTTCAAACTAAAAGAAGAAGCCCAATCATTATTGAGAGATTATTTCGAATTGTTGATCAAGACATATCAGTTTTGTGTCTCGCAATTAAACAGGAGTCTCATCAACCACCTGTTTTCCGGAATATTAATGGGAGTCAGCATCATGTATAAAGATAAGACAACAGACACGTCCAATCTCTCTAAAGCCGAAATTATCAGCAAGAACTTCACTCAATTAGTCATGCAAAACTATACCATGCAACGATCCGTTGCATGGTATGCCAAGCGGCTTGGCATCACACAAGCGCATCTAAGCAGCATTATCAAACAAACTACCGGAAAAACTTGCATAGAGATCATAACCTCCATGGTAATCATGGACGCTAAAGCTCAACTGAAATCAACGAACCTTTCCATCCACGACATAGCCTATACGCTAAATTTCACGAATATGTCTTTTTTTGGAAAGTATTTCAAGCGGTATGTGGGCATGAGCCCACAGGAGTATAGAAATAGTTAGTCGATACTCACATTCCCCAATTCTCCCTATCCAAACTCCTATACTGTATAGCCTCCGCCAAATGCCGGACTTCGATATGTTCCGAATTATCCAAGTCCGCTATCGTGCGGGAGACTTTCAGGATACGGTCATAGGCACGGGCGGAGAGGCAGAGACGTTGCATGGCGGTTTTGAGGCTGGAGAGGCCGGAAGCGTCGGGAACGGCGTACTGATGGAGTAGCTTGGAGTTCATCTGGGCATTACAATAAACACCCTCATAAGCGGCAAAACGCCTTTCCTGGATCGCACGGGCTTTTATGACCCGCTCACGGATAGCGATACTAGGCTCTGAGGGCTGTTGCTCGGATATCTTCTCGAAAGGGACAGGGACAATCTCTATCTGGATATCGATACGGTCCAATAAAGGGCCGGAAATGCGGTTCATATATTTCTGGACGGCTCCGGGAGAACAGAGACAAGGACGGTCCGGATGGTTGTAGTAGCCGCAGGGACAAGGATTCATGGAGGCCACAAGCATAAAGCCGGCCGGATATTCCACCGTGAAACGGGCACGGGAGATATTGATCACTCGATCTTCCAATGGCTGCCGCATGACTTCCAAGACACTCCTGTTAAATTCCGGCAACTCATCCAAAAAAAGGACACCATTGTGAGCCAAGCTGATCTCTCCCGGCTGCGGGAAAGTGCCCCCTCCTACCATGGCGACATTAGAGATCGTATGATGGGGAGAGCGAAAAGGACGTTGTACCATCAAGGAGGTGCCACCTCCTATCTTACCGGCTACGGAATGGATTTTAGTTGTTTCCAAGGACTCATGCAAGGTAAAAGGGGGCAAGATCGTGGGGAGACGTTTCGCCAACATCGACTTGCCACTTCCGGGAGAGCCTACCATGATCAGATTATGTCCGCCGGCTGCGGCCACCTCCATCGCACGCTTCACGTTCTCTTGTCCCCGGACATCGGAGAAATCGCAATCAAACAATTGCTGGCGGTCGTAAAACTCCTTACGGGTATCAATGACCGTAGGCCGCAATGTAGGTTTCCCCTCCATAAACTCCAGCACCTCTTTGATATTCGAAGCTCCATACACTTCCAGATCGTTCACCACCGCAGCCTCACAAGCGTTTTGCTTGGGTAAGATAAAGCCCTTAAAGCCTTCTTCCCTAGCCTTGATAGCGATAGGCAATGCCCCTTTTATCGGTTGGAGGCTCCCGTCCATAGAAAGCTCGCCCATCAATACGAATTTGGATAAGTTGGATGAATCTATCTGCTCTGCCGCCGCCAGAATACCGATCGCCAAAGGCAGATCATAAGAAGACCCTTCCTTACGGATATCTGCGGGGGCCATATTAATAACGATACGATTGCGGGGGAATTTATAACCACATACTTGAAGAGCCGAGATAATGCGTTCATGGCTCTCACGAACGGCCACGTCCGGAAGACCGACTAAAAAGAATTGGATACCTTTGGAACAGTTCACTTCTACGGTAACGACCGTAGCGGAAATCCCCTGCACAGCAGCGGCATAAGATTTTACTAACATAGTTAAGAATTTTGAGTTACTAATTACAAATTAAAACCGGAACCTCCTGTTTTCAATCGCTCAGTCTTCGAACAAGTTCTCCAGTGTTTGCTTGATCTCGATTCCATTCTCTGTTTTCATCAAGATCTTATGATCCTCATCTATCAAGAAACAGCGTGGCAATACGCTTACGTTATACAGATCTATCAACATAGCCGCTTGTCCGGCCGAATCTGTTACCAGGTTCCACGCTATACTATCCTTCTTCAGTACATCCCGGACATTATCCGGATTATCGTCCAAGCTAACCAAAAGAATGTCCAACTGATCTTTCGGATATTTCATCGCTACCTTATCCAGATATAGATCCTCTGTCTGGCACATATCACACCAAGGAGCGGTAAACGTCAGTAATAAATACTTCTGCGGGAAAGAATCCAAACTTACCGTATTCCCATAAATATTCCTTACGGAGAAATCTGGGGCTTCCGCACCCAAAGCCGTACGTTTCGCACGGGCGCTATATTGCTCCAGCTCCTTTACCAGATAAAAGTCTTTCAACCTTGGATTCAATAACGCCAACAACTCATCAATTTTACGAGTATCATCGGGATCTGAGAAAAAAGATTGAATCAAGACAACGGATGCCTCTTCATTCGGGTTCTCTTTCACGTACCGGATCGCTTCCTCGCTCAATTGCATATTAACATTCGCCAAACGAGCGGCGATATCCGTCTCCTCGATCGTATCGTTCAAATCCTTGCTATTTAAAGAATTTGATAAATTTGTCAATTCCGTCAATAAAGGAGCGATTTTCTTCTTAAAAGCGGCCAACTTATCATTTGTCCGTCCCCCCTTTACCTGCAATAGCAATGGAGAGTTAGCGTCGCCCGTGATTTTTACGGTTTCTCCCGGTTCCAGATAAGCCGTAACCCAATGCTCTTTATCCGCGAAGAAGATAGTCACACAATGGAAACCCGCTTCATTTTGATCGATCTGGAACTGCCCGGGTTTCGTACAAGCCACTGTATCAACTACTTTATAATTATCCTTCTCAAATACAGCATATACGGTTTGATCTTCCAGATTAGAAAGTTCCCCTTCAATCCGATAGACATAATCCTTGCCACAAGATGACAAACAAATTATAAAGCCAATAATAAGTGTCAGTTTTTTTATCATTACTCCTTTTTAAGCTCTTCTTATAACAGATAATCCGGTCTAAAGGTAGGAATATTTTTTAAAACTACTTCACATTTATAATAAAATTAACGCAGTTATCATAAAAAAAGCGCAGAATTAGTAATTCCACGCTTTTTTATAAAGATATTTTTAAACCTTGACCTTTTTTAATCAAGGTTTTTTAAGCAATTATAACTGAGGACCAGCAGCAACCAATGCCTTACCAGCTTCGTTGCCCTCGTATTTTGCAAAGTTCTTATTGAATCTTGCAGCCAGGTCTTTTGCTTTTTCTTCCCATGCGGAAGCATCAGCATAGGTGTCGCGAGGATCCAGAATAGCAGGATCTACGCCGGGCAGCTCGGTGGGAACTTCGAAGTTGAAGTAAGGAATCTTCTTGGTAGGAGCTGTCAGGATAGCGCCGCTTAAGATCGCATCGATGATACCACGAGTATCTTTGATGGAGATACGCTTGCCGGTGCCGTTCCATCCGGTATTTACCAGATAAGCCTTAGCGCCGCTCATTTCCATCTTCTTAACCAGTTCCTGTGCATACTTGGTAGGATGCAGTTCCAGGAATGCCTGACCGAAGCAAGCGGAGAAGGTAGGAGTAGGCTCTGTGATGCCGCGCTCTGTACCAGCCAGCTTAGCTGTGAAACCGGACAGGAAGTAATACTGAGTCTGCTCAGGTGTCAGAATAGATACCGGAGGCAGTACGCCGAATGCATCTGCAGACAGGAAGATAACGTTCTTCGCTGCGGGAGCAGAAGAGATCGGACGTACGATGTTCTGAATATGATTGATCGGGTAGGATACACGGGTGTTCTCGGTTACGCTCTTATCCGCGAAATCGATCTTGCCTTCTGCATCCAGAGTAACGTTCTCAAGCAGAGCGTTGCGTTTGATCGCATTGTAGATGTCGGGTTCGGACTCCTTGTCCAGGTTGATAACCTTAGCGTAGCAACCGCCTTCGAAGTTGAATACGCCGTTGTCGTCCCAGCCGTGCTCGTCGTCACCGATAAGAAGTCTCTTAGGGTCTGTAGAAAGTGTTGTCTTACCTGTACCGGACAGACCAAAGAAGATAGCTGTGTTCTCGCCGTTCTTGTCTGTGTTAGCTGAACAATGCATTGAAGCCATGCCCTTGAGTGGAAGGAAGTAGTTCATCATTGAGAACATACCCTTCTTCATCTCTCCACCGTACCAGGTGTTGATGATAACCTGCTCGCGGCTTGTGATATTGAAGACAACAGCTGTCTCAGAGTTTAATCCAAGCTCTTTGTAGTTCTCAACTTTAGCCTTGGAAGCGTTGTATACTACGAAGTCCGGTTCGAAATCAGCCAGTTCTTCGTCGGTCGGAACGATGAACATATTCTTTACGAAATGAGCCTGCCAAGCAACTTCCATGATGAAACGAACTTTCAAACGAGTACCTGCGTTTGCTCCGCAGAAAGTATCGACAACGTATAATTTTTTACCTGATAATTCTTTAACAGCTTTTGCTTTCAGATCGGCCCAAGCTTCTTCGCTACAAGGTTTGTTGTCGTTTTTGTATTCTTCTGAAGTCCACCAAACAGTTTTTTC
>ENA-OOWN01002276-OOWN01002276.1-human-gut-metagenome-genome-assembly--contig:-NODE-2276-length-12135-cov-2.235762_pt1 | contig 12135 bp, 13 predicted proteins | sample MGYA00241406_ERZ501319 | MGnify/ENA primary metagenome ERZ501319 (study PRJEB25962, sample SAMEA2042734) | human gut metagenome | biome: human gut; feature: human-associated habitat; material: faeces... | reverse complement strand
TCACAGTGGATGCAGGATAACCAGGAACTGCTGGAAGGTACACTGACAGAATTGTTTGAATTTGGTGGCGAATGCGCATCACTGGTCGGTCAGATTGTAGGAGATTTAGGAAATTCACTTACAGAATGGTGGGATTCCAACGGCAGCAGTGCTTTCGGCAACATAGTTGATGCCTGGAATGATATCAAGAAGACGGTTTTAGAACTGTGGAATGATTGTGATGCCAGTACTGAATCATGCCAAGGAAGCGTTGCAAGAACTATGGGAAGAAAACCTCAGACCACTATGGGATAACATTCTTGAACTGATTAGTTCAGTAGGAGATTTTCTTGCAGCTACATGGAGCACAGTAATTAAACCAATTATCGGGTATCTGGCACCTACAATCAAGCAGGTGGCAGACATTGTGATAAACATCATGTGTACTGTATTCGCCACCGTGTCAGACCTTATATCCGGAGCTATGAAAATATTAGGGGGACTGTTGGACTTCCTCACCGGAGTGTTTACAGGCAACTGGAAAAAGGCATGGGAAAGCTTACAGAAAATTACGGATGGAATCTGGCAGGCAATATGGGGATCTATCAAGGGAGTATGTAATCTGATCATTGACGGTGTGAATGCAATGATTTCACTGATATATTCTACACTACGCAATGTGGTAAATGGAATCGGAAGCGTCGCAAAAAAGGCAGGAGATCTGGTAGGAAAAGACTGGGGGTTTGAGATGCCGAGTGATCCTCCGCAAATTCCAAAACTGTGGAATGGTGGATATGTCAAGGCAAACACACCTCAGCTTGCCATGATCGGTGATAACCGACATCAGGGAGAAATTGTATCACCGGAAGATAAGTTACAGAAAATGGCACTAAGCGCAGCACAGGCGGCAGCGGGATCGGGAGGATCCATATCTGCGGAAAAGCTGGATAAGATCATTACATTGCTGGAGACTATCATCAGAATATTGGCGTCAGGCAATACGATAGAAATCAATGGTGTAAAATTTGCGGAACTACTGAAAAAGATAAACAGGGAGTACTTTAAGGCAACTGGAAATTACCTGTTGCTGGATGTATAAGGAGACAGCAGGATGGCATTTCAGGCATGGTTATTAAAAGTGGGAGATACTGATATTTCAAAGTATGTAGATATTGAGACCTATAAGGTGAGTCCGGATCAGCGTGCAGATCTGGACTCTGACAGAAATGGTTTGAATATTTTATACCGGGAAGTTGCAGATCATTATACAACAAAAATTGAGTTCAATACGATTCCACTGGAAGCATGGGAAATGACAGAATTTCTACAAGCAATGGAAAAAGCGTACATAAAGGAGAAGGAAAGAAAGGTTATTGTAACTTATTTCGATGTAAATACCGGAGGATATAAATCGGGAGAAATGTATGTACCAAATTATACAGTAGAGACAAAAAGTTGGAATGGCATGGAATTATGGTATAAGCCATTACGTGTTGCGTTCCAGGAGTATTAAGAGGGAGAGGAAATGATAGATTATAAATATAAAGATTTTTATAATGACACATCTGTCTCCAAAAAAATGCAGATTGAATGTAGTGATGGAAGTGTGCTGAATGAGGAGGACTGGAAAGGTGAAAGCGCAGAACTCACAGAGAGACTATGCTCAGAGAGTGAAATAAGTTTTGGCAGATGTGAGGCGAGTACTTTCAAATTGAGGGTCAGGGAACGGGTAGTACCTCTTGCAGGGAAAAAGATATCAGTATCAGTAACATTGGAAGGAGTCGATGAGGCTCCTTTTATGATGGGAGTTTATAAAGTGGATTCTGATGTACCTACGGCAGATAGAAGATATCGGGATATTGTGGCCTATGATGCCATGTACGACCTCCTGAATGCAGAGGTAGCTGGGTGGTATAACAGCCTGACATTTCCAATGACGCTTAGACAGTTCAGAGATAGCTTTTGTGCTTATGTCGGTGTGGAACAAGAAGAAATCACACTGGTCAACGATGATATGGTGGTAGAAAAAACTATCGATCCGGGAGAGCTCCCGGGGAAAACGGTTATTGAATCCATCTGCGAGATTAACGGATGTTTTGGGCACATCGGTAGAAATGGAAAACTGCAGTATGTGGTGCTGGAACAGATGATCGAGGGTCTGTACCCCGCGGATGATCTGTATCCGGCAGATGACCTTTACCCTGCAGATCCGATGGGAACAGCGGAGGTATCCAGGAGCAATTATATCTCCTGCCAGTATGAGGATTTCATAGTTCAGCACATTGATAAGTTACAGATTCGGCAGGAAGAGAACGACATCGGTGCTATCTCCGGTACTGGCAATAACTGTTACATCATAGAGGACAACTTTTTGGTGTATGGAAAGTCTGCGGCAGAACTGCAAACTATAGCCGATAATGTGCTGAGTGTAATCGGTGTCGTATGGTACCGTCCGGCACAGGTGGAAGCCCGCGGCAATCCCTGCCTGGAGGTAGGGGATGGCATCTTGTTGCACACGACTCGGGAGACCATTTATACCTATATCCTGCAGCGCACATTAAAAGGCATACAGGCACTTCGTGACAGCTATACGGCGGAGGGCGAGGAATACAGGACCGGACAGGTCAATGGCATTATGAAGTCCATCATCCAATTGAAGGGTAAGTCGAATGTCCTTACCCGGACAGTGGAAGAGACCCGGCTGGAAATGAAAGATATCGAAAATGACTTATCTACAGAGATAAAAGTGGTAGCAGGAGAGGTTGAATTAAAGGTATCGAAAGATAATCTTATTGCAGAAATAAATCTGACACCGGATAAGGCACTGATCAAGGCTGAGAGGATAGATCTGGTCGGGCTTGTAAATGCAGATGAGATGGTGATCAAGTACGCGACCATCGAAACCTTGAATACTACCAAACTGGAACTAAACAACCTGATTGCCACCAAGGCAACCATCGACTCTCTCAATGCCGTCAGTGGCCGCGTAGGATTACTGGAGGCGGATCATGTGACTACATCTGATCTGTCAGCCGTATCAGCCCGTCTGAGCAACGTGGAAGCCAACTATATCAGCGCCAGCACTGTAAAGGCAGACTACATGGAGGTATCCAACTGGACATCCTCTGGGGTGATTAAAGCGGACAGAATCAGCGCTGCGACTATCGTAAATAAGCTATCAAGCGTTGATCTGGTCAGCGTAAGAGCAATGGGTGTCAGCGGGTACATGAATTATAAAGGTACAGTAGTTGCGTGGAGAACAAAAACCATTAGTGGGACTGTTATAACTTATTTGGGACCGGAGGATTAAGAGATATGAGCAATTTAGAAATCAAGGAATTTAGTCAGGCAATCGCAAATTTTGTAGAAGCATCTCCGTTGCCGGAGGAAGTTAAGCGCATGGCATTGCAGGAGAATTTGGCACGACAGGAACAGAAAGCCAGGGATGCATTGATGGCAGAGATTGCGGCCAGGGATGCTGCCGAGGTTGCAAAACAGGAGGTGAAGCAGGATGCAGAGAGCGTATGACTGGGAAGAGGATTACTGGGAGAATAAACCATCTATCAAAACAGCATTAAATAAGACCAACATGGACAAGCTAAGTAATGCGACTCGCATTATTGACGAGCGTGTGATTACACTGGATCTGACTAAGCTGTCAACTACAGAGGCTAATGGGATGATCACGGGAATTACCATTAATCAGGATAATGGCGATATTACGGTTACTTATTATTCTGGAGCAACCAAGGTATTACATACCCTGATGGCACAGATTGCCATCAACTTCGGCTATGATCCGGTTACCGAGCAGCTTATTATCTACTTAAAAGATGGAACAGAACAGTACATAGATATGTCTGCACTCATCACGCAGTTTGAATTTTTAGACTCGGATACTATTTATTGGACCATCGGGAAAGATGGCAAGGTAAAAGCTGATATAAAGAAAGGGAGTATTACGGCGGATAAGCTGCAGCCGGATTACCTGGCGGATATTACCGTACAAGCAGAAACGGCAACACAGCAGGCATCTGCGGCGGCATCATCTGCAGCACAGGCCAAGATAGATGCGGATCGAGCAGAATCGTATGCAAAAATCACTGAACCTAAGTTCTATCTGGATGAAACCACGATGAACCTTTATATGAAGGATGGCGCAGGAGTGGATTTTGTAGTAGTTGATAATGTTTTATATTGGAAGGTAGCATAAGGAGGACAATGACATGGCAGCACCGGAAGGTTACAATGCTCTCGGAAAAATCGGAATATCTTACAAAGGAGATTACGACTCCAATACCACATATGAGCGACTGGACGCGGTTGAACATAACGGCAGTACATATCTGGCTATTAAAGATGCTCCGGACGGAGCTCCCAGGGATGATAAGGTAAACTGGATCTATCTGGCCAAAGGGTTCAGCGGTGACATCGGAGATTCCGAGATCACTTTTACCGAGGCAGAGAACCGCGAGAACATTAATACGGGCGAGAGCGTAAAGACGGTCTTTGGCAAGATTAAAAAGTTTTTTGCGGACTTGACCGCACCGGCATTTGCACAGATGATCACCACAAAGGAGGATCTGTTAGCTACCAAGGCTACCGGATATGTGCCGGATGCCAAGGCGGTAGCAGATGCATATACTGAGTTAAATGGCAAGTTAAATAATTTTTGCCAATTTTATAATAGTACTGGAACGCTAGGTGTTGCTCTTAAAGAATATTCTGTTAATTTTGTTCTAAAATCACCATTCATACTTATAGTTGGTGCCAGTACTGGCTCATATTTAGTATTTGGTTATTGTGGTACGTCAGGATATTATGCAGGAATCGCCACTGAAATGACTGGATCAAATAAATTATTTACTTTTTACGCAAACGATAGAGGAAACACACCTTCTTTTTCAGAAAAATAGTTTATAATATCCTAATCAGCTATATATGAAAAGCTCGCAGAATAATAGCGTTCAGTTGACACATATAACATTATTATACCATTTGATTTATCAATATATAGCATATGGTTACCACCGTCAGAATCAGCCGCATTCGCTCTAACATATGCGGTTTTAGGATAATATACTTTTGCAATCCTACCAATAATTAATGATCCACTTGACTGTTCGGCTGTAATTTGCACTCCAAAAGTTATAAATACTCTATTACCAATTTTTGTAATGGTATTATCTGTATTTCCCCATGATGTGCAGTTAGCCAATGACAAATCAGAATCATTTTCAAAGTTGCTTAACTTGCCATTTAACGAAGTAAATCAGATGGCGGGCGCAGCCACAAGAGCGCCAGAAAGGAGCCCACATGGGTTACATTAAATTTAAAAATAAAGAGACCGTACAGAAGGTCATAGTATCTGAAGAGAGTCCTCATGTGATCAGAATCACCGGAGACAATCTCGTTGTAAATACTGACGGCTTCAGTCTCTATCTGGACGAAGATTGCAAATATCCGCTCGATAATGGTGAGTATGAGGCATACAATACTTTGTTCCGAGAAGGTGACGGCTGGTATGAGCTGTCCGATGACGGATCTGTCTATGTTGAGCCGGTTGCACCGGTGCAACCGGAGCCCACAGAGGAAGAACTGGCAGAAATGGCCAAACAGGAACAAATCCGACAGGTAACAGCACAGATCAATGACTTGAAGGTACAGATTGCTGCAAGCGACTATAAAGTAATCAAGACCTACGAGTATTCTCTGCTGGGAGAGCAGGCGGAATACGACATGGAAACAGTCCATGCTGAGCGACAGAATCTCCGGGATCAGATCAACGCACTGGAGACGCAGCTGACAGAATTAACAGCAGAGTAGGAGGCTGCCAATGAGAGCAAGAGACGGACCCGCGTAATTACATAGCAACCATTGAGCCAAGAGCCGATTACTTCCCTGCCGGGAGGTGACCGGCTTTTATATTTGAGTGAGGTGCGGCAACATGAACGAAACCGAAATGGAACATCGGCTTACAGAGGTAGAATCCAGATCAAAATCCAATACTCATAGGATTGATAAGTTGGAGAGAGTGACGGAAGAAATCCACACCATGTCAAACACAATGATTCAGTTGGTGGAGGAAGTAAAACACACCAACGAGACGGTATCAAGCTTGGATCAGAAGGTTGAAAAGATGGACAGCCGAGTGGATGATATGGAGCGTGCTCCTGGGGTAATGCAAAGAGAACAGTTTTTAATACCATTGTTAGCGGACTTATAGGAGCTATAACTACAGGACTTATCTGGGCTGCGGTACGGGCATCCCAGATGTTTTAAGAAAGAGAGGATAACATTATGGATTTATCATTTTTATTGCAACTCGTAGACCCCATCATTTTGGGAATCTGTCTGCTGACAGGTTATGTGCTTAAGGAGGCATTTGACAAGTTTCCCAACAAGTTTATTCCGCTTGCATCCCTGAGCATGGGAACCATCATTGCAATCATTATCCACCTACAGGCCGGTATCAATGCAGAGGTTGTATTGGGCGGAATGATCTCGGGACTGGCTGCCACCGGCATGTATGAACTGTTGAGGAATCTGCTGGACTTTGACGGAAAGAAGGAGGAGTAACATGAAACAGGCATTATATAAAGGACCGGACATTTCCAAACACAACGGAAATGTCAACATAAAGAAGGTGCGCGATGCAGGATACAAGCGTATCGGCATTCGGGCAGGGTATGGTAAAAATAACGTTGATGAGAAGTATGTCAGCAATGCGCTTGCATGCGTAAATCTGGGAGTTTTAGCTATTATTTACTGGTTTTCCTACGCTTTTTCTGAGCTCATGGCAAAAAACGAAGGGGACTATTGCTGTGATCAGGTCGAGAAATACTGGGAAAAATGTCCTGTCGCATATGACTGCGAATATGACACTGTACGCTATGCCAGAACTAAGGGGATAAATATCACAAAAGATCTGGCAACGAATATGGCCATTGCGTTTTTGTCGAGAGTAAAGGAAAGAGGACACGTCCCGGTGATTTACACTAATCGGGATTACCTTAAAAATTACTTTGATATGGACAAGATTGTGGCAACGCTGGGAAAGGTGTATGTGTGGTATGCTAGGTACGGAGTGTCTTTGAGCGAAGCTGAACTGAATCTGGCCGATATCTGGCAGTATACGTCCTCTGGAGTTGTGCCTGGAATCAGTGGCAAGTGTGATATCAATATTTTTTATACAGACTTCGAAATGGTGTCAGTACCGGCGGAGCGTGAGGAAGTATGTAACATCAACATCCAGAACTTCCAGGAAGCTGCAAATGCAGATGGGTATCGGGATGAACAAGGGAGAAAGCTGGTCGAAGATGGCAAAGATGGTCCCAATACTCAGTATGTGCGGCGGCAGATCTGCCTGCAGGCGAAGAGAGTCGGGCTGATCTATAAGGTTGGCTCCACAGGAGCGGTAGTTAAGTGGTGGCAGACACGTTGTAACGAGATCCTTGGCGGTAATCAGGACACTGATGGCAGGTATGGCAAGACTGCCAGAACGGAGACAATCAAGCTGCAGAAAAAGCTTAATCTCACAGCCGATGGTAAGGCGGGATATAACAGCCTGCAGGCGGCATTCTATAATTGACGGATCAGCAGAAGGTATGGTACTCTGAATTTAACCCATAGAATCCTTGTCATGGGAGAAAGGACGAAGAACAAGAAGGGGTGTTCTTCGTCCTTTTTATATTAACTGGCAAGTTAGGTAACTATGGTAATGATATAGTTATGGGAAAATTATTATCAATAAATGATAACTATATATTGGATTTATTTAAAAACGCACCTGTCAATTATAGTCCAACTTTTGGGCAATTAAATATAGGTGGTCCCATAGTAGCATATATCATGCAAAAGCATTCAGATTATTATGGAGGTGCTGTTATAGTATTTGGTTATAATAATCTAAGACCTATCTATTATCACATTGGAAATGACACAATAGATGCAGAATACTATTTGTAATCAAAGTATAATTACTGATTAATCTATAAGATATTTTATCTAAATATTATTGTAAAACTTAAATTAGTTATCATTTTAGCCATCCCATAGGTGGCATTATCAGGAGTACACGTAAACGAAAATCCACAATTAGTTTTTACAGATACATTACATTTAGATAGTACGTTTCCAAAACTGTCAAAGTCCACTCTGTTCAATTTAATTTCATAATTTGTGTTTTTTGTGACGAACGGTAATGGTACATATGCAACAACCAATTTATTGTCAAATGCATATCCGATTATTCCAATGATATTACTCAGAGTAATACTATTACCAACCGACTGATCTATTAACTTGCCATTTACTATACAAACATAAAAATAATAGTAGCCGTATTTCCGGTCACGGTGGTGCGAACCCCGGGGCCACCTATAATGGAAGAAAAGAAAGTGAGGATGCGCTGGCACTGACACTGGCGGTGGGAAGCATCTTAGAAGAAAACGGAGTGGATGTGTATTACACCAGGACCACAGATATCTACGAGTCTCCTTATCAGAAGGCGCAGGAGGGAAATGAGGTGGGAGGAGATTATTTTGTCTCGATCCATCGCAATTCCAGTCCTTATCCGAACCAGTACAGTGGAGTGGAGAGTTTAGTCTACAACCGCTATGGAGCGGCAGCCAGGATGGCGTACAACATCAATGCCGGACTGGAGCAGGTGGGGTTTGTAAATCTGGGAGTGAATGAAAGACCGAATCTGGTGGTGCTCAACAGCACAAATATGCCGGCTGTGCTGATAGAAGTGGGATTTATCAATACGGATGCGGACAACGAACTCTTTGACAGCCGGTTTGACGAGATCGCCCGGGCTATTGCCGACGGCATTCTGGAGAGCATCTGATTTTACCTAATTCTTACAAATAAATTACCGGACTGTGATATTATGTGAATTTCCCCCATGTTAGTATGATTGCGTAATCAAGAGAAAGAAAAACAAAAACATGGAGGACATTATTATGAGAGTAAGACACAGCAAATTATTAGCTCTGATCGGAGCAGGAATATTAGCAGTAACTACATTGGTTGCATGCGGTAACGGTGATGCAGCCACAGCACAGCCTTCCGCAGTAGAGAGCAGCGCAGCAGAAAGCACTGTAGCAGCAAGCAGTGAAGTAGCTTCTACTGAAACCACCGCAGATCTGTCCGGCAGCATTTCCATGGTAGGAAGTACTTCTATGGAGAAATTAGCCAATGCACTGAGCGAAGCTTTCATGGAAGAACATCCTGATGTAACTGTAACCGCTGAATTCGTAGGATCCGGTGCGGGTATTGAAGCTGTTACCAACGGAACCACAGATATCGGTAACTCTTCCAGAAGCTTAAAGGATGAGGAAAAGGCAGCAGGCGTTGTAGAGAACGTAGTAGCTATCGATGGTATTGCAGTATGTGTAGACCCTGCTAACGAAGTAGCAGATCTGACCAAAGAGCAGTTGACCAACATTTACAATGGCACAGTTACCAACTGGAAAGAAGTTGGCGGTGCAGATGAGCCTATCATCGTGATCGGTCGTGAGGCAGGTTCCGGTACCAGAGGCGCGTTCGAAGAGCTGGTTGATCTGGTAGACGGCTGCAAATATGCAAACGAACTGGATAGCACCGGTGCTGTGATCGCAAAAGTGGCATCTACTCCCGGAGCTATCGGATACGCTTCCCTGGATGCACTGGATGATAGTGTTAAGGCACTTTCCCTGGAAGGCGTAGAGGCTACCGCAGAGAACATCAAGGCTGGTAACTACTTCTTAAGCAGACCCTTCGTAATGGCTACCAAAGGTGAGATCTCCGAGCAGAACGATCTGGTACAGGCATGGTTCGATTTTGTACTGGGTGACGAAGGACAGCAGGTTGCTTCCGAAGTTGGTCTGATCACAGTAAAATAATAGCCCGACACAGAAAAAGGAAAAAAGCGATGAATAGTGGAACACACGCTTCCGTAATGGGAAACAGAAAAAACAAAGCGGTAGTGGAAACTGTGGCACAAATAGTCTTTACGATTTGTGCCTTCTTCGCTGTACTGGCGGTAGTTTCCATTACCTTATATATGATCATCAGTGGCACTCCGGCAATTTTAAAAGTGGGATTAAAAGAGATTCTGTTCAGTACAGAATGGATGCCGACGGCAGCAGATCCGAAATTCGGTATTCTGTGGGTTATCCTGACTTCTATCGTTGGTACAACACTGGCAATTTTACTGGGTGTACCCATCGGCGTACTGACAGCGGTATTTCTGGCAGAGGTGGCACCTAAGCCCTTAGCTGCCATTGTAAAGCCTGCGGTAGAGCTGTTAGCCGGCATCCCTTCCGTTATCTATGGATTGTTGGGAATCTACTTATTGAATCCTCTCATGTATCAATTAGAAAGACTGATCTTCCGGGGATCCACGACACACCAGTTCACCGGAGGTGCGAACCTGTTGTCTGCCGTGATCGTACTGGCGATCATGATCCTGCCCACTGTGATCAATATCAGTGAGACTTCCATCCGGGCGGTTCCTGCAGGAATCAAATCCTCCTCTCTGGCCCTGGGAGCCTCCCATGTACAGACTATTTTCCGCTCCATCCTTCCGGCAGCAAAATCCGGTATCGTGACGGCTATCGTTCTGGGAGTGGGACGTGCCATCGGCGAGGCTATGGCGATCACACTGGTATCCGGTAGCAGCGTCAATGTGCCGTTGCCATTTAACTCCGTGCGATTCCTGACCACAGCTATTGTCAGCGAGATGGGATATTCTTCCGGACTGCACAGACAGGTGCTGTTCACCATCGGACTGGTGCTGTTTGTATTTATTATGATCATCAATATCGTATTGAATAAAATACTGAAAAAGGGGGCGGATGACAATGAATAAGGACACCTTATATGTAAAAAGAAAACGCCCCACAGACATGCTTTTGCTGGCAGCCATTTATGTCTCTGCCACACTGGCGGTGGCACTTTTACTGGGAATTATCCTGTATGTCTTTGTGAAAGGCATTCACACCGTGAACTGGGCATTTTTAACGACTGTGACCAGTGCCAGAAAACAGACCACGGGTATTGCCGGCAACCTGTTAAATACTCTGTACATCATCGTGATCACTCTGCTGATCGCAACCCCCATTGGTGTGGGAAGCGCTATTTACCTGAATGAATATGCCAAACCCGGCAAGCTGGTTTCCCTCATTGAATTTACCACCGAGATCCTGTCCGGTATTCCTTCTATCATTTTCGGTCTGTTCGGTATGATCTTTTTCGGAGAGACTTTGGGATTCGGTTACTCGCTGCTCACCGGTTCTTTTACCCTGACCCTGATGGTGCTGCCGCTGATCACCAGAAATACGCAGGAAGCTCTGCGAACCGTACCGGACAGCTATCGTACCGGTGCTCTGGGAATGGGATCCACGAAATGGCATATGATCCGTACCATCCTTCTGCCGTCCTCCATGCCGGGTATCGTGACCGGTATCATCCTGGCTCTGGGACGAATTGTAGGAGAATCCGCAGCACTTCTATTTACTGCAGGAAGCGACTATAAGCTGCCAAAGTTCACCGGAGCTTTCGGGGACAATCTGGCGAAGCTGGCCCACAAGGCAATGGAGTCCGGCGGAACCCTGACGATCGAACTGTATCTGCAGATGCAGAAGGGACAATATGACAACGCATTTGGAATCGGATGTGTTCTCATTGTTATTGTATTGATCCTGAATCTGCTGACCAAGCTGGCAGCAAATAAATTGAGACGAGAGTAAGAGAAATCACAAAAAGGAGAGACCTTTATGGCTAACAGTAAAATAACCGTGGAAAGCTTGAATCTCCATTACGGAGAGAACCACGCACTGAAAAATGTAAATATGGAGATCGCAGATCATGCCATCACCGCATTTATCGGTCCCAGTGGCTGCGGAAAATCCACTTTCCTGCGCTGCCTGAACCGGATGAATGATCTGGTGGATGGATGCAGAGTCGAAGGAAAAGTGATCCTGGACGGAGAGGACATTTACGATAAGCGGGTGGATACCACATTGCTTCGTAAAAAGGTGGGTATGGTATTCCAACAGCCCAATCCTTTTCCCATGTCTATCTATGACAATATTGCCTATGGTCCAAGACTGCATGGCATCAAGAATAAAAAGGAACTGGATGAGATCGTGGAGCGTTCCCTGCAGGGTG
>ENA-OOWN01002266-OOWN01002266.1-human-gut-metagenome-genome-assembly--contig:-NODE-2266-length-12181-cov-2.697757_pt1 | contig 12181 bp, 9 predicted proteins | sample MGYA00241406_ERZ501319 | MGnify/ENA primary metagenome ERZ501319 (study PRJEB25962, sample SAMEA2042734) | human gut metagenome | biome: human gut; feature: human-associated habitat; material: faeces... | reverse complement strand
CTTGAAACAGGCTGAGGCGCACGGCATGAGCCAGCGTGGAGGTGACGTGCAGTCCAACTTACGTTTGTCTGACGGGGAGATTGCTTCCGATTTGATTGCGGTAGGAACTGCCGACATGATTCTCTCGTTGGAGCCGATGGAGGCTTTGCGATATATACCTTATTTAAATAAGGAGGGTTGGGTGATTACCTCTTCTTCCCCGTTCAAAAACATTCCCAATTATCCCGAGGACGAGGCTTTGATGGCCGAATTGAGGGCATTGCCCCATGTCGTCATGGTGGATGTGGACGCATTGGCCAAGGAACATTCCATGCCGAAGTGTGCCAATGTGATGCTGTTGGGGGCCGCGGCCCGTTACCTGAACATCCTGTCGGTGGAGGAGTTGCGTGAAAGTATCGCCCGTGTGTTCGGAACAAAAGGGGAGGCCGTAGTGGAAATGAACCGCCGGGCTTTCGATTTGGGGCATGCGGCTTCGGACTTAAAGTAAACGGATATGGGACATCAGGTGTTTAGTGAAGAGTTGGTGGCATCTGTGGTAAAGGAGTTGCAGATTGCCGACCTCGCCCATGCCACCATCGGCGAAGTGCTGTTGGTGGCTTCCCGGCTGGAACAACAGACGGGGATTCCATTCATCCGAATGGATCAAGGTTCGCCGGGGCTGCCTGCCAATCGTGTCGGCGTGGAAGCGGAGAAGGCCGCTTTAGACCGTGGAGTGGGGGCGCAGTACCCTGCAGCCGACGGGATTCCCGAACTGAAGCGCGAGGCTTCGCGCTTCGTGAAGGCTTTTGTCGATATAGACATCTCGCCACGGGCTTGCATACCTACGACCGGTTCGGTGGCTGCCTCGGGGCGTTCGTCATTACCACACAGTGCGTGTCGGGAAAAGACAAGGTCCTGTTTATCGATCCGGGATTTCCCATCCAGAAATCCCAGTTGCGCATCATCGGGGCGAAGTGGGAACAGTTCGACATCTACCATTATCGGGGAGAGGCGTTGAGGGAGAAGTTGGAGAGTTATCTGAAACAAGGCGACATCGCGGCTATCGTTTACTCCAATCCGAACAATCCGGCGTGGATTTGTCTGGAGGACAGCGAATTGGCGATTATCGGTGAATTGTCCACCCGTTACGGGGTTATCGTATTGGAAGACATGGCTTATTTCTGTATGGACTTCCGTCAGGACTTGGGCCAACCTTGGAAGGCGCCTTATCCGCCTACGGTGGCCCGCTATACGGACAATTACATTCTTATGCTGTCTTCCTCCAAAATCTTCAGCTATGCCGGGCAGCGGATGGCCGTGGCTTGTGTGTCCGACAAATTGTTCGACACGCATTATCCGGCGTTGGCCGAACGTTACGGCGACTCCGGCGTGTTCGGGCAGACTTTCGTGGCTTCGGTGCTGTATATGATAACTTCCGGTTGTACGGCCTCCACGCAGTATGGCTATGCCGAAATGCTGCGGGCGGCCACGGACGGAGAATTGGATTTTGCAGCCGACGTGCGTGAATATGCCCGACGGGCTGAACGGATGAAGAAGATATTCACCGACAACGGATTCCACATCGTGTATGACTACGATGTGACGCGGCCGGTGGGAGACGGTTTTTTCTTTACCGTGGGCTATGGCCGGATGAGCGGGGGCGAATTGTTGCGCGAGTTGTTATATTATGGAGTGAGCAGTATCTCGTTGGAGACAACCGGCAGTGGGCAGCCCGGCGTGAGGGCATGTACTTCCCGTATGCGTGAGGAACTTTATCCGCTCATGGAGGAGCGGATGAAGGCTTTCCGGTTGGATCATCCTTTAAGTTGAGCGAATAAATCTGAATGGATATAAGGCCGCACGGACGGTTACAGACAAAATGGAAAACATGATTTGGAACAAGAATAAAGAGTGTATGAGTCGTGAGGAATTGCGCGACTTACAGGGGAAACGGCTGCACAAGCTGGTGGATTTGGTATATCATAACACGCCTTTCTACCGGGCTAAGATGCAGGAAATGGATTTGCTTCCGGATGATATCCGTACGATAGACGACATTGTGAAATTGCCTTTTACGACCAAGGCGGATTTGCGTGATAATTATCCGGTGGGCCTGTTGGCTACGCCCATGTCCGAGATAGTCCGTATCCATGCCTCTTCCGGCACGACGGGCAATCCCACCATCGTAGGTTATACTTATCGTGACCTGGAGATTTGGAAAGAAGTGATAGCACGTGCGTTGACGGCCTATGGCGTGACGCGTGGAGACATCGTTTCCGTGGGATATGGCTACGGGTTGTTTACGGGCGGACTGGGTGCCCATTATGGCGTGGAGCATCTGGGGGCTACCGTATTGCCTACTTCTACCGGGAATACGGAGAAACATATCCGTCTGTTGAGAGACCTTGGAGTGACGGGTATTGCCTGTACGCCTTCCTATGCCCTGTATCTGGCTGAGGCGTTGCATAAGCAAGGGCTTTCGGCCGACGATTTGAAGTTGCGCATCGGGGCGTTCGGGGCGGAGCCGTGGACGGAGAACATGCGCCGCGAGATAGAAGAACGTCTGGGCATTCAGGCCTACAACATCTACGGATTAAGTGAAATCATGGGGCCGGGCGTAGCTTACGAGTGCGGCTGCAAGAACGGTTCGCATATCGCGGAAGACCATTTCTATCCGGAAATCATCCATCCGGAAACCGGTGAGGTACTGCCGCTCGGGCAAGAAGGGGAGTTGGTGCTGACTACGCTGACGAAGACCGGAATGCCGCTGTTGCGCTACCGTACGAAAGACCTGACGACATTGATGCCCGGCACGTGCGAATGCGGACGTACCAGTGTGCGCTTTACGCGTATCCTCGGACGGAGCGACGATATGCTGATCATACGCGGCATCAACGTGTTCCCCTCACAGGTGGAAAACGTGATTCTGGAGATGCCGGAATTTGCGCCACGTTACATGTTGGTGGTAGACCGCAAAAACAACATGGATATGTTGGAGGTGCAGGTGGAGTTGCGTCCGGATAATTTCTCAGACGATTTAGGCGGTATGCTGGCTTTAAAGAAACGTTTGGCCGAACGTCTGAAAAGCGTGCTTTCCATCAGTGCGGAAGTGAAATTGGTGGAACCCAACAGTCTGCCGAGGAGCGAAGGGAAAAGTACGCGAGTGATAGATAAACGTGTGTTGGCTTAATTCAAAAACGAAAGAGTATGACTATCAAACAATTATCCGTTTTCTTGGAAAACAAAAGCGGGAGAATCAACGAAGTGACCAAAGCTTTGGGCGAACAAGGTATCAACATGCACGCTTTCAGTATGGCGGAGACTACGGATTTCGGTATCCTTCGTTTGATTGTGTCCGACGTAGACAAGGCGGTAGAAGTATTGCGTGCGAAAGATTTCGCAGTGATTCTGACCGATGTGGTTTGCATCAGTTGCCCTAACGTGGCCGGTGCGCTGTCTAAGATTTTGGAAAAGTTGGCCGAGCATCAGATTTTTATCGAATATATGTATGCCTTTGCCCAGGGAGACCGGGCAAATATCGTTATCCGGCCGAGCAATCTGTCCGAGTGCCTGAAACAGCTCTCTGAGGAAGACTGCCATATTTTAGGAGACCAACAGCTTTAAGGGTAGAGCTAAGGAATAGAAAGATTAAAGAAATACAGTCGGATTGTCGAGTGGAAAAGCAACCATTTTTCATGTAATTGAGACGATGGTTGCTTTTTGTTTTATAGTAACAGAGCTGGAATCTGATAACAAAAAAGGAAGAAAATATAAGTTATTTCCTTCCTTTTTCCTTTGAGCCGACACGGGGACTCGAACCCCGGACCCTTTCATTACGAATGAAATGCTCTACCAACTGAGCCATGTCGGCTTTTGATTTCGCGTGCAAAGGTAGGACATATTTTTTAAATACAAAAATAAAACCGGATTTTTTTCAGGGTAAGATGAAAAAAAACTATCTTTGCTTTTATTAATACCTATATTAAATGAAGAAAGCGCTGTGGTTAATCCTTTCTATAGCTTGTGTTACCGGGCTTATGGCCGGCCGGCGGCCGGATAGAAAGCTTATGATAGAGCAGATGGTTTTGGTGAACGAACGTTTCATGGCTCAGCACCCTGTGGCGGGGGATTCCATACGGATAAACGGTGTTCGTCCCTCTAATATTTGGACGCGCAGTGTGTATATGGAGGGACTGTTGGCTTTGAACGAAGTTGCTCCACAGCCTCGGTATGTGGAATATGCCATGGATTGGGCTGTGGCGAATTTGTGGGGATTCCGTGGAGGTTCGCATACACGTAATGCCGACAACCAATGTTGCGCGCAGGTGTATATTGATTTGTATCGCCTGCATGAAGATGCCCAGGTTTTGGGGAATACGGAACGTATGCTCAATAACGTGGTGAACAGTACGGAACGAGGGGATTGGTCGTGGATAGATGCCTTGCAAATGGCCATGCCCGTCTATGCAAAAATGGGCGTAGTCAAGCAGGACATTCGCTATTTCCGTACGATGAGGGAACTGTATGGCTATACGCGCGACTGTGCCGGACAGGTCGGACTGTTTAATACGATAGACGGTTTGTGGTGGCGTGATGCCGATTTTATTCCGCCTTATAAGGAGCCGAACGGGAAGAATTGCTACTGGAGCCGTGGAAATGGCTGGGTTATGGCGGCGTTGGCACGTACGATAGATGAGATGGAACGGGCGGAGGATTTGTTTGTCGGAGACGAGAAGCAGGAGATTGCGGACATCAAGAAATTGCTGACGGATGATTTCCTTGCCATGGCTTTCTCGGTGAAGAAATGCCAACGGAGCGATGGTTTCTGGAATTGCAGCCTGACCGATGAATTTCATTACGGAGGTCCGGAAACAACCGGTACCGCGCTGTTCCTATATGGTATGGCATGGGGAATGCGCAACGGGGTCTTGTCGGACGAAGTTTTTGGAGAACCTGCATTAAAGGCATGGAATGCGTTGATGCACGACGCGGTTCATCCGGACGGATTTCTGGGATACGTGCAAGGGACCGGTAAAGAACCGAAAGACGGTCAGCCGGTAGGATATGACAGCAAGCCGGATTTCGAGGATTTTGCCATCGGTTGTTATTTATTGGCCGGTGCCGAGATGATAAAGTTTTTAACTCAATAATATAATCGTTTTATTAACCTAATTTTCATGAACAAACATCACATTTGGGCATCGGCTTTTGCCATGCTCGCTTTGACTTACGGTGGGAAGCTGTCCGCACAGGGTCGTTTGGACTTGGCGGGACAGTGGGAGTTTCAAATCGACAGGGCTGATAAGGGAACAGCCGATAAGTGGTACGACCGGCCTTTGGAAGACCGTATCCTGTTACCCGGCAGTATGCCGCAACGTTTGAAGGGCGACAGGCCGTCGGTGGAAACGCAGTGGACAGGGTCGCTCTACGATAGTTCCTATTTTTATAACCCTTACATGGAGAAATACCGTCGGGAAGAGAACTTCAAGTTACCGTTTTTCCTGACGCCCGACCGCCACTATGTGGGGACGGCCTGGTACCGAAGGACGGTGGAAGTTCCGGTTGATTGGAAGAACCGTCGCGTCGTATTGTATCTTGAGCGTCCGCATATCGAGACGGAATTGTGGGTCAACGGAAAGAAAGTCGGGGGCGACAACAGCTTGTGCGTGCCTCATTGTTATGACGTGACGGACTATGTCAAAAGCGGGGAAAACGCTTTGGCGTTGCGCGTCAGCAATCGTATCGACGGCGTTTGTGTGGGAGCGGACTCGCATAGCGTGACCGACCAGACACAAGGAAACTGGAACGGCGTGGTGGGACGTATGGAATTGCGGAGCACGCCTCTTCTGTATGCCGAAGACATACAGGTTTATCCGAACATACACGACCGTACGGCCACCGTGCGGATACGTTTGAAGCAACATCGCGGCAAAGGACGTCCCGATGCCGAAGTCAAGTTGTCGGCCAAGAGTTTCAATACCGATGTGGTGCACGAGATACCGGTTGTGTCCCGTCGGGTGAAGCTAAAAAAAGGACAGGCGGAAGTAGAGGTCGTGTTGGATATGGGCGAGAAAATGCAGTTGTGGGATGAATTCAATCCGGCATTGTATGAATTGACGGCAGAAGTCTCTTCCGAACACGGGACGGACAAACAGACCCGTACTTTCGGGATGCGTGAGTTCAAGATAGACGGAAAGATGTTTTATGTGAACGGTCGGCTCACCCAGTTGCGCGGTACGGTGGAGAACTGCGATTTCCCATTGACAGGATATGCCCCGATGGACGAGGAGTCATGGGAACGGGTGTTCCGCATTTGCCGGAGCTATGGGCTGAACCACATGCGTTTCCATTCTTTCTGTCCGCCCGAAGTCGCCTTTGCGGCGGCCGACCGTGTGGGATTCTATTTGCAGCCCGAAGGACCGAGCTGGCCGAACCACGGGGTGAAGCTGGGGAACGGAATGTATATCGACCGTTATTTGATGGAAGAAACGCAGCGCATGAACAAGGCGTATGGCAATTATGCTTCGTTTTGCATGATGGCCTGCGGCAACGAACCGGCGGGCAACTGGGTGGCTTGGGTGAGCGATTTCGTGGACTATTGGAAGAAGACGGACAGTCGTCATGTATACACCGGCGCGTCGGTCGGAGGCGGTTGGGCTTGGCAGCCTAAGAGCATGTACCATGTGAAAGCCGGTGTGCGCGGGTTGGACGAATGGCGGCGCCGTGCACCCGAGAGCATGTCCGACTTCCGAGCGAAAATCGACACGGTGAGTGTGCCTTTCGTCTCCCACGAGACCGGACAATGGTGCGTATTCCCTAATTTCGATGAAATCAGTAAGTACACGGGGGTGAACAAAGCCAAAAACTTCGAGATATTCCGCGATATACTGAACGACAATCACATGGGCGGAATGGCGCACAAGTTCATGATGGCCTCCGGCAAGTTGCAAACCCTGTGCTACAAACATGAGATTGAACGGACGTTGCGTACACCGGATTATGCGGGATTCCAGTTGTTGGCCCTGAACGACTACTCCGGGCAGGGCACGGCCTTGGTGGGATTGACGGATGTCTTTTTTGACGAAAAGGAATACTGTTCACCGGAAGACTTCCGGGAGTTCTGTTCGCCGACAGTGCTGTTGGCGCGCATTCCCAAGTTCACCTATTGGAACCGGGACGCTTTTACGGCGGCGGTTGAGGTGGCCCATTATGGCAAAGCGGCGATTCGTGATGCAGAAGTGTCCTACCGTATCTGCGACAAGTACGGGAAAACGTATACGGAAGGGACTCTGTACAACGGTGATGTGGCTTTGGGCAACAATATCGGTTTGGGCAGCGTGACGGTTTCTTTGGACAAGATTGGTGCACCTCGGCAAATGGTATTCGAGGTGATGCTGAAGGGAACGTATGACCTCGATGGCCGCAAGGAAGAAGTGCGAAGCAGGAACCATTGGGACTTTTGGGTGTATCCTCAGACGACGTTGGATGATTTGGCCCGTATGGACACCGGCGACGTGTACATCACGGACATCTTGGACGAGAAAGCCGAACAAATGTTGAAAGCAGGAGGCAAGGTTTTGGTGACGGCAGCCGGAAAGATTACTTATGGAAAGGACATCGTGCAACAGTTCACGCCCGTGTTCTGGAACACGAGTTGGTTCAAGATGCGTCCGCCCCACACCACAGGGCTTTACATCGAAAGTAACCATCCGCTCTTCCGGAACTTCCCCACGGATTACCACAGCGACATGCAGTGGTGGGACTTGGTGAACCGCAAACAGGTCATGCAGTTTACGGAATTTCCGGCTGATTTCCAACCGATCGTACAGAGCATCGACACATGGTTCCTGAGCCGCAAGATTGGTATGCTGTTCGAAGCCAACGTGGAGGGCGGACGGCTGATGATGACCACCATGCCGTTGGATGCGGACAGCGAGGTGCCTGTTATCGCTCAAATGCGCAAGGCCGTCATCGCTTACATGCAGTCGGATGATTTCCGCCCGCAATACACGGTGGATTTGCAGCGCGTCAAAGACCTTTTCACCAAAGAAGCTCCCAAGGTGAACATGTACACCAATGATTCGCCCGATGAGTTGAAACCGAAACTTAATGCCAAGAAATGATGCGACGCCACCTTATTATAATAGGACTATGGGCATGCGGCACGGGATTTTCCGTGTTGCATGCCTCCGATGGCGGTTACCTGCTGCAACTGACTTCGGACAAACGTGTACCGGTGCAACGTCTGTTGGAGGAGGGCGATACGTCGTCTGCTGCACCGTTGGCCGAACACCGGCTGTCTCCCGAAGACCGTTATACGCCGGAGAAAGGGTACGGCTATGACCTGCTCGCCTCGCCGGACGAAGGCGGCGATCGCCCTTATTATGTCTCCGTGCAGGTACCCGACGGGAACTATCGCGTCACGGTGCTCTTGGGCAACTGCAAGGAAGCGGGCGTTACCACGGTGCGGGCGGAGTCGCGCCGCTTGTTTTTGGAAAGCGTGCCGACGAAGAAAGGGGAGTTCCGCACGTTTACTTTCACAGTCAACAAACGTACACCGAAAATCTCCGACTCCGAGGCGGTGCGCATCAAACCGCGCGAACGCTCCAAACTGAACTGGGATGACAAGCTGACGATTGAAATCAACGGCGAACGTCCGCAGTGTGCGGCCATCCGGATTGAACCGGACCACCGTGTCCCGACCCTGTTCCTGACCGGAAACTCTACCGTGGTGGACCAGGACGAAGAGCCGTGGGCCAGTTGGGGACAGATGATTCCCCGTTTCTTCGATGCGGAGGTCTGCTTTGCCAATTATGCGGAGAGCGGCGAATGTGCCGACACTTTCATCCGTGCCGGACGGTTGAAGAAAGCCTTGTCGCAAATGAAACCGGGTGACTACATGTTCATGGAGTTCGGGCACAACGACCAGAAACAAAAAGGACCGGGCAGGGGAGCTTATTATTCCTTCGCCACAAGCCTGAAAACGTTCATTGACGAAGTCCGGCAGCGTGGCGGACATCCTGTTTTGGTGACCCCGACCTGCCGCCGGGCTTTCAAGGACGGGAAGATACAGCCCACACACGCCGACTATCCCGATGCCGTGCATTGGGTGGCCGAACGGGAGCAGGTGCCTTTGATAGATTTGCAGGAAATGACGCGCGTCCTGTTTGAGGCTTTGGGCGAGGAAGGAAGTAAAAGAGCTTTCGTGCATTATCCGGCCGGTACTTATCCGGGGCAGGACAAGGCTTTGGCCGACAACACCCATTTCAATCCTTACGGGGCATACCAGATAGCGCGGTGTGTCATCGAAGGAATGAAACAAGCTCGTCTGCCTTTTGTAGACCACCTTCGCGAAGACGTGCAGCCTTTCCGGCCTTCCGTGCCGGATAGTCCGGATGCGTTCCACTGGGACGAAAGCCCCTTTGTGGAGATGCAGAAACCCGATGGCAACTGATTTGCTATCGGGTTGTGCTTTAATGTAAGCCTATGCAAGAACCGCATTCTGTTTTTCTTATTACCCTGTTCTATTTGATTCGTTTTTCTTGCGTATTACCAGTCAAAGTGTTATTTTTGTAGATGCCGGTAGCAGTTGTTTTCCGAATGGTTTAGAGTTTAATGGCTGCTGCATAAAAGTGGGAATTTTATACTTGAATGTTTTTTAAAGGTATATGGAAAATGAACTAATGATGGTGGAATACCTGATAATTTGGATGGTATTTTCATGCGGCATGGCAGTGGTGAGTTATTTTATGTGGAAAAACAAACGTAAGGAAGTCCGGAATTTGTTGGAGGGTTCCGGAGAAAAGGTGTGCATGACATTGAACGGGGGAGGGAGTACATTGGACTTGCCGGTTTGTGTGTTGGCGAGTTTGGTGATGCCTGGGGCGTATTGTTTTGCTTGGGCTTTTGTCGGAGGCATGGAAGGAACATTGGAAGATGAAGAACTTTCGATGTTCTCTTATGCGTTGATCTTTATAGCTTTTCTCATGTTGGCCGTTATGGTACTTCTTTTTAAGAGGTTTTATAAAAATGTTTCTTATGCTTTTATTTTGGAACATGACATCGTGTCCTACAACGGATTTGGGTACGCCGCTCCGAAGAGATGCCCGTTACGGGAACTAAAGTTCAAGGTTGAGAAACAAAGGTATAATGTCGAAATTTATTCTTTTACGGATAAGGACGGTCGGGAAATGATAAGAATCAGAAAGGAAGATTTGCCGAAATATCCGGATTGGGCCGAACTGTGTGCCCGTCCGCGAGAGTAGTTTGAATTTGTCTCATAGTATTTTGTTTACCCTGTTTCCGGCGCATGGTGGTGGTCAACTTACAGAATAGATATAGCATGGACTGGGAAGCCGGATGTTGTAGCTGTTAATTTCTTTCGTCTTCTGCCTATGCTTGGTTTTCAGAGAGTTAAGCTCTTGAAATTGATTACAGGAGAATGATAAACGAATCTGCGCCAAACGAAAAATTGTTCTCCTGTGATTGATTTTTCGTTTGGCGCAGATTCGTTTTTGTATATGCTTTTCTCGCAGAAACACCTGAAAACAGCCTGTTTCCTGCTTTTAAACATCTTGAAACCTATAAGGCAGAAGAACACACGAACAAAAAAGCAAGATAACTTTCACGAGAAAGATATGTTCTTTTGTTCTTATGTCTTATCATCTTCAACATGCAAACGGATTTTCTGCGATGGGCGATCATACCGGAAAGGGATTAGCACCCGCCTCCGCAACAGCCTCCTCTGCGGTGGTGATGCCTTCTGTCCTTGCGGTGATGGTCGTAGTCACAGCAATGTCCTTCGTGCCTGCAATCCCGGCACTCGCTGCATTCTTCGTTTTTACGGCATCCGGCACATTCCGAGCAGTCCGTCTTGCACGTACAATCCTTGCATGTGCAATCTTTGCAACAGCATTCTATTTTATCCCTTTTGTCTTTTTTGTCCTTACTGTTTTCCTGTGCGGCATAAACGGTAAAGGACACTGCGCTTAGAAGCACCGCGCAACTCAATAAGAACTTTTTCATCCGTTTTTCTTTTTAGTTAAACACCTTATTTGTCCGGCTTTTCTGCCCTCAGTCGGGGCCTTGCCTTCATGTCCACAAAGATAGGGAATAAAACGAAAGGGCTATAGCTTTTTAGAAGTTATTATGTTTTATGGACGATAAAATCTTTGAAACGTTCCAAACCTTCTGCCAGTATGGCACGAGGGCAGGCGATGTTCCAACGCATGAAGCCTTCGCCTTCCTTGCCGTACATGGCTCCGGCATTGAGCCAAAGCCGGGCTTCCCGGGTCAGGCGGTGTTCCAGTTCGGCAGAAGGCGTAGCCAGTGTACGGCAGTCCATCCACACCAAATAAGTACCCTCCAGTTTGCAAATCGGAAAGTCCGGAAGGTGTTCCGTGCAGAATTCTTTCATGTACCTGTAATTCCCTTGCAGGTATGCCAACAGTTGGTCGAGCCAGTCCTCCCCCTTGCGGTATGCGGCTATGGTGGCGATTACTCCGAAAGGATTGACGTCGCACACCTCGTTGATGTTGATGGCTTTGTCGATTCGGCAGCGTATTTCTTCGTCCGGAGCCACGATGTTGGCGATTTGCAGTCCTGCGATGTTGAATGCTTTGCTGGGGGATATGCAGGTGACGGCATGTCCCGTGAATGTTTCCGGCAAGGAGGCAAAAGGAATGTAGGCATGTCCCGGGTAGGTCAGTTCGCAATGTATTTCGTCGGACACCACCGTCACGTTGTGGCGGAGGCAGATTTCGCCGATTTGCATCAGTTCCTCCCTTGTCCACACCCGTCCGGCGGGATTGTGGGGATTGCAGAGTAGCATCACTTTTACCCGTTCGTCGGAGGCTTTCCGTTCCAAGTCTTCGAAATCGATGCGGTAGGTATGGTTTTCGTAAACGAGCGGATTGTTTGTCACTTCGCAGCCGTTGTTGCGGATGGAGGAGAAAAAGCAGTTGTAGACGGGTGTCTGCACTAGTACTTTGTCGCCCGGCACGGTCAGGGCCTTGATGATGGCGGACACGGCAGGCACTACGCCGGAGGTATAAATCATCCACTCCTTTTCAATGGCCCATCCGTGCCTGCGTTTGAACCACGTGCAGACGGCTTCGTAATACTCATCGGGCACCCGTGTGTAACCGAAGATGCCGTGTCCCACGCGGTCTGCCAAGGCTTCCGTGATGGCGGGAGCCGTGCG
>ENA-OOWN01002249-OOWN01002249.1-human-gut-metagenome-genome-assembly--contig:-NODE-2249-length-12254-cov-3.346340_pt1 | contig 12254 bp, 12 predicted proteins | sample MGYA00241406_ERZ501319 | MGnify/ENA primary metagenome ERZ501319 (study PRJEB25962, sample SAMEA2042734) | human gut metagenome | biome: human gut; feature: human-associated habitat; material: faeces... | reverse complement strand
CCCTACACCCGCCAAAGCTATACCCGCTTCAAGTATCTTTCCGCAAAGATTTTGGAGATGGGGGGCGAGGCCTCGATTGTAGAGATGAAGTTTATGGACCCACGCGATGAAAAGGATATGGTGGCGCGTTTCCGTGCGCAGGCGCTGCGAGCCGAGCGTGATTTCGCGGAAACCTCCCCGGACGGCCAGGTCGATCTCCTCGGGCGAGAAGTCCCCTTCCGGCCCGATCAGAACCAGTACGTCGCCTCCTTTGTGCAGGATGCGGGGCAGGAATGCCTTGCCCAGGGCCGAACGGGGAGCGTCGCAGTGGGCGATGAATTTCTGTCCGTCGAAGGGCTGCTTGATGACCTGTCGCAGCGGGGTCATTTCGTGCAGGCGGGGGTGGTAGGCTTTGAGCGACTGTTTCACGGCAGCCGTGATGACCTTGTTCTCCCGTTCGGGCTTGAGCGTGCGTCGCTCGCTATGCTCCGTGGCGAGGGGGATGATCTCCGCGACCCCGATTTCCGTGGCTTTTTCGAGGAACCATTCGAACCGGTCGTTGTTTTTCGTCGGGGCGACGGCCATCGTCAGGCGATAGGGCAGCTTGCCGAATTCGCTGTTGGTGTCGTGCACCCGTACCCGGCAGCGCTTGGGATTGTCGTCCACGATTTCACAGCGGTAGAGGTTGCCGCGGCCGTCGGTGATGTGCAGCTCTTCGCCGCAGGTCATGCGAAGCACGCGGATGCAGTGTTTCGACTCTTCCTCGCTGAGCGTATATTCCGGAGGAACGATATCGGGGGCGTAAAACAGTTGCATTTTTTATAAATTGTTTACCTTTGCAAAGGTAAATAAAATCCAACGAACCGATGAAGCGATATTCTTTATTTTTAATTTCATTGATTCTGCTTATGACTACGGGATGCAACCAGCGCAAAGAGGTGGCGGAGAATCCGTTCTTCGAGGAGTGGGAAACGCCCTACGGCGTGCCTCCTTTCGACCGGATCCGGCCCGAACATTTTCTGCCTGCCTTCCAGCGGGCGATGTCGATCCAGGAAGCCGAGATCGACGCCATCAAATCCAACGGCGATCAGCCCTCTTTCGAGAATGTCATCCTGGCTTACGACCGCTCGGGCTTGATGCTGGAGCAGGTGGGGCTGGTTTTCAACATGCTCTGTTCGGCCGACGTGAACGATCAGCTATTGGCTGCGAAAGAGCAGGCGATGCCGTTGCTGGCCGCCCATCGGGACAATATTCTGCTCGACGAGGTGCTTTTCGACAAGATCAAAGCCGTTTACGACCGTCGCGGCAGCTTGGGTCTCGATGCCGTGCAGACGCGCCTGGTGGAGAAGATTTACGGTAAATTCGTGCGGGCCGGAGCGCTGCTCGATCCGCAGCAGAAGGAGCGGTTGCGCCAAATTAACGGCGAATTGGCGCTGCTGCCCGTGAAATTCGGCAATAATGTTCTTCGGGCGACGAATGATTTCGTGCTGAAACTGACTGATAAACAGCTTGACGGACTTCCTGCAAGCGTGCAGGGCATAGCCCGGGAGAAGGCTGCGGAGCTGGGGATGAACGATGCGTGGGTCGTTACGCTCGACGCTTCCAGCCGGATTCCGTTTCTCACGTATTCTGCTCGACGCGATTTGCGGGAGCAGTTGTACAAAGCGTATATCGACCGCTGCAACGAAGGCAGCGAGTACGATAACCGCTCTCTGGTGAACGATTTCGCCCGCTTGCGCAACGAGAAAGCCCGCTTGCTGGGCTATCCCTCCTATGCGGCTTATGTGACGGCCGACCAGATGGCCGGAACGCCCGCTGCCGTTTATGAGTTGTTGAACGAAGTGTGGACTCCGGCGCTCGATCGGGCCAAGGAAGAGATGGCCGAGATGAATACGATGTTGCAGCGGGATGTGCCGGGGGCGACGTTCGAACCCTGGGATTGGTGGTATTACGCCGAAAAGGTGCGCAAGGACAAATATGCACTCGACGATGCTGCGCTGCGGCCCTATTTTTCGCTCGAAAATGTTCGGGAAGGCGCTTTTTCGCTGGCGAACCGGCTTTACGGGATTACGTTCCGTCCGTTGGTCGCACCGGTTTACCACAAGGATTGCTCGGTATATGAGGTGCTCGACGTGGACGGGACTCATTTGGGCGTGCTCTATTTCGACTTTTTTCCGCGCAGCGGCAAGAGCAGCGGTGCGTGGTGTACCGCGTTCCGCAGCCAGCGCTACGAAGGCGACGAACGCATCGCTCCTGTGGTCGCCATCGTATGCAATTTTACTCCGCCGACCAAATTGACGCCTTCGCTGCTTACGCTCGATGAGGTCCAGACCCTTTTTCATGAGTTCGGGCACGGGCTGCATGCGCTTTTCGCCGACGTGAAATACCGGTCGCTCGGCAGGGTGGAGGGCGATTTCGTGGAGCTCCCTTCGCAGATCATGGAGAATTGGGCGACCGAACCCGAGGTGCTGCGCCACTATGCGATCAATTATACGACGGGAGAGGTGATTCCCGAACGCTTGATCAAACGCATCCGCGAAAGCGGCAAGTTCAACCAGGGCTTCATTGTCACCGAACTGGTAGCTGCCGCTCTTACCGATATGGATATTCACGCTATTACGGAGTACGAACCTTTCGATGTGAACGAGTTCGAAGCCGATGCCGTGTACGGTCGCCGGGGATTGATCCCGCAGATACAGCCCCGCTACCGCTATCCCTATTTCCTGCATATTTTCGATGGGGGCTATGCGTCGGGATACTATTTCTATATCTGGGCGCAGGTCCTCGACAAAGACGCTTTCCGGGCTTTCGAACAGACCGGCGACGTATTCGACCGTGCGACCGCCCGGAAATTCCGGACGCTGCTTTCGCGGGGTGGTTCGGCGGACGGTATGACCCTCTACCGGGATTTTCGCGGGGCCGATCCCGATAAACGGGCGATGCTCGTGGCCTGCGGCCTGATGGAGGAGCTGCCCGAAGAACCTGCCGACAGCCTTGCCGTGCCCGTCGTGACTCTCGAACCGAATGAAAAGCCTAAAATCTAATTAACCGATGAAAAAGATTGTTATGACATTTTTAACCGCTTTGGCAGCCGGATGCGCGGACCATACGATGCCCGTCGCCCAACTGCCTGAAATTGATACGAACAACCCCTTGCTCGCGGAATGGAATACGCCGCACGAAACCCCGCCGTTCGATCGGATCCGGGTGTCCGATTACGAACCGGCGTTCGATGCCGCGATCGCCGTGTCGCGTGCCGAAATCGACGCGATCGTGAACAATCCGGCCAAGCCGACCTTCAATAATACGATCGTGGCGCTCGATCGTCAGGGCCGGCTGCTTTCGCGGGTCGAAGGTATTTTTTTCAACCTGCTCGAAGCGGATGCTACGCCCGAGATGCAGCAGGTGGCCGAGAACGTACAGCCCAAACTGACGGCCCTGTCCAACGACATATCGCTCAACCCGCAGCTCTTCGAGCGTGTGAAGGCCGTCTATGAACATCCGGGATGGTTCCTTTCGAAAGAGGATAAGAAATTGCTGGAGGAAATCTATAACGGTTTCGTGCGCAGCGGTGCGAATCTTTCCGACGAGGACAAGGAGCTGTACCGGCAATATTCGACCGAACTTTCGGAGCTTTCGCTCCGGTTCAGCCGCAATGTGCTGGCTGCCACGAATGCCTTTACGATCAATATCACGGATCCGGCGCAGGTGGCCGAACTTCCCGATTTCGTGCGGTATGGCCGCCGAAGCCAAGGCCCGTGGCGAGCAGGGATGGACGGTGACGCTCCAGGCACCGAGTTACATTCCTTTCATGGAGTATTCGACCAACCGGGAGCTGAAGGAGAAACTCTGGCGGGCGAACAGTTCCCTCTGTCTGGGCGGTGAGTTCGACAATACGGAGAACATCGAGCGGATGGTCAATCTGCGTCTGAAGATCGCCAACCTGTTGGGGTATCCGACGTACGCCGATTACGTGCTGGCCGATCGGATGGCTGAAAACGCGCAGACGGTCAATGCTTTCCTGGGAGAATTGCTTGCCCGGACCAAGGAGTATGCCGTGAAGGATTACAATACGATCGGGGAGTATGCCCGCTCGCAGGGTTTCGAAGGCGAGGTCATGCCCTGGGATATGGCTTATTACTCGGAGAAGTATCGCCATGAGAAATACGAACTCAACGAAGAGTTGGTGAAACCCTACTTGCAGTTGGACAGCGTGAAGCGGGGGGTATTCCTGCTCGCCAATAAGCTCTACGGCCTTAATTTCACGCCGAATCCCGAAGTCCCGGTCTATCATCCCGAGGTGACGGCTTACGACGTGACCGACAAGGACGGTCGCTTCCTGGCGGAACTTTACCTCGACTTCTTCCCCCGGGCTACCAAACGCGGCGGGGCTTGGGAAACCGAGTTCCGGAGCGTTTCAATCGTCGAGGGACACGAAACCCGCCCGCTGGTGTCGCTGGTGATGAACTTCACCAAGCCGACCGATACGACTCCTTCACTGCTTACTTTCAGTGAATTCGAAACTTTCCTGCATGAGTTCGGACACGCGCTGCACGCCATTCTTTCGGAGGGAGAGCACGAGTCGATCAGCGGTACGCACGTATATCAGGATTTCGTTGAGCTGCCTTCGCAGATCATGGAGAATTGGGCGACCGAGAAAGAGTTCCTCGACTTGTGGGCCGTGAATTACAAGACCGGAGAACCGATTCCTGCCGACCTGATTGCCAAGATCGTCGCAGCGGAGAACTATCAGGCGGCCTATTTCAACGTCCGTCAGGTCGCGTATGCGCTCAACGACATGGCATGGCATTCGATCGACAAGCCGTTCGAGGGCGATGTCGAACTGTTTGAACGGACGGCGATGGCTCCGTCGCAGATCCTGCCTGTGGTTGATGGAGCCGCGATGTCGCCGGCTTTCAGTCATATTTTTGCCGGCGGATATGCTGCGGGTTACTATGGGTACAAGTGGGCCGAGGTACTTGCGGCCGATGCCTTCTCGCTGTTCAAGGAGAAGGGTATTTTCAATCCCGAAGTGGCGGAGGCTTTCCGCCGCGAGATTCTTTCGAAGGGCGGTCACGAACATCCGATGACGCTCTATAAACGCTTCCGCGGACAAGAGCCTACAATCGACGCATTATTAATCAGAAATGGAATAAAGAAATGAAGAGACTTATAAGGAACATCTTTTGCATGTTGCTCATGTTTTCGCTGCTCCCCCTGCTAAGCGGTTGCGACAACGAGGACGATGTTATCGGAATATTCACCGGGAAGACATGGAAGCTCAGCCGACTCACCAATAAAGGCAGCAATGCCCAATTCTATCCAAACCTTTGGAACAACAATGAGGAAGAGATGAAGAAGAGTCTGGACAAGCTATATAATCAGAAAAGCACCTTCACCCTCAATTTTGAAGGTACTGAACTGGATGGAGAACTGATGGGCACCACCGTCAACGGACAAGGCATCAACTCAAGCGTCAACGGCACTTGGAAAGCCGACGGAGCTTCAGGCTCGCTCAGCATCAGTGTGAAGGTTACGGGGGCTGCAGAAAGCGATGCACTGGCCAAGGCATTCATCTCCGGATTGCAAAACGTGTACAAGTATGAAGGGGATGCCAATTCACTGACCCTCTATTTTAAAGACGGACCGACAACCAGAGTCATGGGATTCACCCCGCAACGATAAAGCATAAATATGATGGACGATTCTACAAAAGACAAACAAGAAGCATTGGATAGGCGTTATATACGTATGGCAAGCATTTGGGCCGAAAATTCGTATTGCCAACGCCGCCAGGTCGGTGCACTGATTGTAAAAGACAAGATGATTATCTCTGACGGCTACAACGGTACCCCTTCCGGTTTTGAGAATGTATGCGAAGATGAGAATAACGTCACCAAACCATACGTGCTCCATGCCGAAGCAAACGCCATTACCAAAATAGCCCGTTCAAACAACAGCAGTAACGGTGCCACCATGTACGTCACTGCCTCCCCCTGCATAGAATGCTCCAAACTGATTATCCAGGCAGGCATCAAACGGGTAGTCTACTCCGAGAAATACCGCCTGGAAGATGGTATCGAACTTTTGAAACGGGCAGGCATCGAGGTAGTGTTTATTTCAATGGATAATGAAAAGTTGAAAATGGAAAGTTGAAAGTTGCATGCGCAGCCGCGCAGCCAAATAGTAAATTGTAAATAGTCTAATAGTAAATAAACATCATGAGTACAAAAAATACTTCCCGCTTTATGCCGCTCATCATCGCAATCAGCGTAGTCGCGGGAATCCTTATCGGAACGTTTTATGCCAGGCATTTTGCCGGTAATAAACTGGGAATCATCAATAGCTCGTCCAACAAGCTGAATGCCTTGCTGCGTGTTATTGATGACCAGTATGTGGATACCGTCAACATGACCGATTTGGTAGAGAAGGCCATGCCGCAGATATTGGCGGAACTCGACCCCCACTCCACCTACATCCCCGCACAGAAGCTGGAAGAGGTAAACTCCGAACTTGAAGGCAGCTTCAGCGGTATAGGTATCCAGTTCACCATTCAAGAAGACACGATACACGTAAACAGCGTGATTCCCGGCGGACCGTCCGAGAAAGTGGGCCTGATGGCAGGCGACCGCATTGTAATGGTCAACGACAGTCTGTTTGCAGGCAAAGGCCTGACAAACGAAAAGGCCATGCGCAACCTGAAAGGTCCGAAAGGAAGCCAAGTGAAGTTAGGCGTCAAGCGTGCCACGGAAAAGGAGTTGCTCGACTTCACCATCACACGCGGTGACATCCCACAAAACACCATTGATGCAGCCTATATGCTTGATGATGACTATGGCTATATACAAATCAGCAAATTCGGACGTACCACACACGTGGAGCTGCTGAATGCGATTGCCCAACTGAGCCACGAGAAGTGCAAAGGCCTGATTATCGACCTGCGCGACAATACCGGAGGATACATGGAAGCCGCCACACGCATGGTGAACGAATTCCTGCCGGAAGGGAAGTTGATTGTATATACCCACGGCCGCAAATATCCCCGCATGGAGGAATATGCCAACGGTACCGGCAGTTGCCAGAAGCTGCCGCTGGTAGTATTGGTGAACGAAGGTTCAGCTTCTGCCAGTGAAATCTTTGCAGGAGCCATTCAGGACAATGATCGCGGAACAATCGTAGGACGCCGTTCCTTCGGTAAGGGACTGGTACAGCAGCCTATCGATTTTAGTGACGGTTCTGCCATCCGCCTGACCATTGCCCGTTATTACACCCCATCGGGCCGTTGCATCCAGCGCCCCTACGAGAACGGCAAGGACAGCAAATACGAAATGGACTGGATTACCCGTTACGAACACGGCGAGTTCTTCTCCAAAGACAGCATCAAACTGGACGAAAACCTGCGTTACTCTACCGGTTTGGGCAGACCCGTATACGGCGGCGGTGGCATTATGCCGGACGTATTCGTTCCGCAAGACACAACCGGAGTATCTTCTTACCTGATAGAAGTAAGCAACAAGGGACTGATTCTGCAATTCAGCTTCCAGTATACCGACCGCAACCGTGCGAAATTGAGTGAATACGACAATGAAGAAGATTTGTTGAAGTACCTTCGCCACCAAGGTATCGTGGAGCAGTTTGTACGTTTTGCAGACTCCAAGGGAGTAAAGCGACGCAACCTGCTTATACACAAGTCTTACAAGCTACTGGAAAGAAGTCTTTACGGCAACATTATCTATAACATACTGGGAAGGGAGCAATACATCCGCTACATCAACCAGAGCGATGCTACCGTCAAGAAGGCATTGGATATTCTGGAACGTGGCGAGGCATTCCCCAAAGCCCCGGAAGCGACACCAATCATAGAGGATACAAAAGATGATGGAAAGGAAAAAAGAACTGCGCAGGCAGGTAGCTTTGTTGAAGACCCGACACAGCTCTTCCACTACGCGTCAGTCTGCTGAAATACTTGCCGCCCTCGAGGCACATCCTGCTTTCAGGGCGGCAACAACCGTACTGCTTTACCACTCTCTCAAAGACGAAGTGGACACACACGAATTTATCCGGAAGTGGAGCCGCGAAAAGCGGATACTGCTTCCGGTAGTTGTAGGTGACGACCTGGAACTGCGGCTGTACACCGGACCCGAAGACTTGAAACCTGGCGCATACGGCATCGAAGAACCAACCGGCGAGCTATTTACCGACTATGCAGACATAGACTTCATAGCGGTTCCCGGCGTGGCATTCGACCGTAACGGCAACCGTCTGGGGCGCGGTAAAGGTTACTACGACCGACTTCTGCCCCGCATCCCATCAGCCTACAAAGCCGGCATCTGTTTCCCGTTTCAACTCGTAGAAGAAGTTCCTGCGGAACCGTTTGATATACGCATGGATGAAATCATAACGCAATGAAAACTAATTATCATACACACACCACACGCTGCATGCATGCCACCGGAAATGACGAAGACTATGTGCTCAGCGCCATCAAAGGCGGTTACCGGATACTCGGATTTTCGGATCACACTCCCTGGAAATACCGTACTGACTACGTAGCCGACATGCGGATGCTCCCCGAAGAGCTCCCCGGCTACGTGGAGAGTCTCAAGACGCTCCGTGAGAAATACCACGACCAGATAGACATCAGAATAGGACTTGAATGTGAATACTTCCCCCAATATATCCATTGGCTGAAAGAACAAATCAAGAAGTACCAACTGGACTATATCATCTTCGGAAACCATCACTACCACACCGATGAAAAGTTCCCCTACTTCGGCCATCATACGGACAGCCGCGACATGCTCGAACTTTACGAAGAGAGCGCTATCGAAGGTATGGAAAGCGGATTATTCTCCTGCCTAGCCCATCCGGACTTGTTCATGCGCTCCTATCCGAAGTTCGACCACCATTGCACTACCATAAGCCGGCACATCTGCCGTACTGCTGCACGCCTGAATGTCCCGTTGGAATACAATATAGGCTATGTAGCCTACAATGAAGCGCACGGCTTATCCACCTACCCGTGCCCGGAGTTCTGGCGAATCGCTGCCAATGAAGGCTGTACAGCTATCATCGGACTGGATGCGCATGACAACAAGGATTTGGAAACTCCGATGTATTATGACCGGGCAGTCCGGGAATTAAAGGAACTGAAGATTGAAAGAATAGATGAGCTGAGGATGCTCATCTGAATATGATATTCGTTATGACCTGGGCCCCCACATGACGATTCAAGTTGCGCACCAGCAACTCGCGCCCCATCATCAGTTCCTGGCGCAAAGCAGCAGAAGTGAGGTGCACATAAAGCACCTGGTTCTTTATATAAAGTTCACGGGTGTAGGAGGCAATGGTAGGCCCCAGCACTTCGGGCCACGCACTGATAAGCCGCCGTTCATTCAGCGGAGACTCCAGACTTTCCTGCCTGAGGTAATGACGGATAAGTTCACCTATCTGTTCGGCATTATTGCGCTTCATGCCTCTTCCTCCTTCATTTCGGCAACCGTTCCCTGCTCCACACGGAACATCTTATAATCACTGCCCACTTTATGCAGAATACGGTCCAGGTGTTCGCGGTTGGTATCGGTTATAAAAATCTGTCCAAAACTGTCGCCTGCCACCAACTTGATGATTTGCTCCACACGCGAGGCATCCAGCTTGTCAAAGATATCGTCCAACAACAACAAGGGAACAGTGGTCCCGGTACGTTTCAGGAAATCAAACTGTGCCAACTTCAACGCTACCAGATAAGTCTTGTTCTGTCCCTGCGACCCTTCACGCTTGATGGGGAAATCTCCCAAAAGCATATTCAGCTCGTCCTTGTGCACACCGCGCAACGAATAGCCCATAATCTGGTCGCGAGCACGGCTTTCCTTCAGCACTTCCAGCAAAGAGGCATCGCGGGCATGAGAGTCATAGCTTAATCCCACCTTCTCCCTATCTTGCGAAATGAATGAATAGAAAGACTGGAAAATAGGAATAAACTCACGGATAAAGGCCTCACGTTTGCGGAACACCACTTCACCGGCTTGTGCCATCATCTCCTCCCAGACCAGAAAGAGCTCTTCCTCCACCGGCTGTTCACTCTTCAGTAAGGTATTCCGCTGCACCAAAGCTTTATTGTATCGTATCAAAGCATCCAGATACTCTTTGTCGTACTGCGAGATAACCACATCCATAAAACGTCGGCGTTCATCACTGCCTCCTGCTATCAACTCCGAATCGGCAGGCGAGACCATGACCAAAGGCAGGAAGCCGATATGGTCCGACAAACGCGTATACTCCTTCTTGTTTCGCTTAAACTGTTTCTTCTGGCGCCTCTTCATACCACAGTAGATTTCCTCAGGAGTCCCATCGGCAGCCTCATAAAACCCTTGAATAACAAAGAAGTCGGCATCATGGCGGATATTCTGGGAATCAATGGGATTACCGGCACTTTTACAGAAAGACAAGAAATACACCGCATCCAGCAGGTTCGTTTTCCCCATGCCGTTCTGTCCGAAAAAGCAGTTTAACTTGGGCGAGAATGAAAGCTCCACCTGCTCCAAGTTCTTATAATTGAGTATAGATATACGTTTCAGTATCATTATAGTAACGATGAGTTCGGTTACAAAGATAATGCAAAACCGAAAGCAGTACAAAATAAGCCTGCTTATTTTTAATACAGAGGTGAAGCCCGGCTTATTGAAAAGTAGAAATAATTTCGGTGTTTTCTGATACAAAACAAAAAAAGATGCCGCTAAATTTCGTTGATAGCTATAAAAAACTTACTTTTGCGGGTCGAAATAGATAAATAAGAATAATAACAAAAAGATTATATAAAAATGGCAGAACAAAAAAAGACGAATGAAGCCTTAAACGTGGAGGATGCACTGACACAATCGGAGGCCTTTTTCATTAAGAACAAAAAAGCAATCATCGGCGCTGTAGTAGCAGTAATCATCATCATTGCCGGTGTAGTGATGTACAAGAACCTTTATGCAGACCCCCGTGAAGAAAAAGCACAAGCTGCCTTATTCAAAGGGCAAGAATACTTCGAAGCAGACGCTTATGCACAAGCACTGAACGGTGATAGCATCGGTTTTGCCGGATTTGTAAAAGTGGCAGACGAATACAGCGGCACAAAAGCAGCCAATCTTGCAAAAGCTTATATGGGTCTCTGCTATGCACACCTCGGCAAATATGACGAAGCAGTGAAAGCATTGGACAGCTTTGACGGAGACGACCAAATGGTAGCTCCTGCCATGAAAGGTGCTATGGGTAACTGCTATGCGCAGCTCGGCCAACTGGACAAAGCCGCTTCCATGCTGCTGAAAGCCGCCAACGCAGCCGACAACAACTCCCTCAGCCCCATCTACCTGCTGCAAGCCGGAGAAATCCTGGTAAAGCAAGGTAAGTATGACGATGCAATTCAGGCGTATACCACTATCAAGGATAAATACTTCCGTTCATACCAGGCAATGGATATCGACAAGTATATCGAACAAGCCAAACTGTTGAAGAAGTAATATACCTTATTATAAAGACATCTCAGGCACGGATTACACGGAAAACACGGAAAGACACAATAGCCGTGAATCCATGTAGTCCGTGCCTCTTTTATCTCCCCTCTCCCTTTAATTTTCAATTATTAATTTTTAATTCTTAATTCCTTATTTATGGCAACAGCTTATCACAATCTTTCAGACTACGATTTCAGTTCTGTACCCAGCGCGGAAAAAATGAAATTCGGCATCGTTGTATCTGAGTGGAATTATAATATTACCGGCGCTCTCCTAAAAGGTGCCATAGACACCTTAAAAAAACATGGAGCCAAAGATGAAAATATTCTGGTAAAAACAGTACCCGGCAGTTTTGAACTGACTTTCGGCGCCAACCAACTTATCGAATACAGCGAAGTCGATGCAGTTATTGCAATTGGTTGTGTAGTCAGAGGAGATACTCCACATTTTGACTATGTTTGCATGGGTGCTACCCAAGGAATTACCCAATTAAACGCAAGTGGCGATGTACCAGTAATTTACGGATTAATTACTACCAATACTATGGAGCAAGCAGAAGACCGCGCCGGTGGCAAGCTGGGTAATAAAGGAGACGAATGTGCAATTACTGCAATAAAAATGATAGATTTTGCTTGGAGTTTACAAAAATAGTCGTATCTTTGCACCGCAATTGAGAAACAAACCTACTCAATGAGAGAATTGAGATAGAATCTTAAGTGCAAAAGGGCAAATACCAGAGTGGCCAAATGGGGCAGACTGTAAATCTGCTGGCTTACG
>ENA-OOWN01002247-OOWN01002247.1-human-gut-metagenome-genome-assembly--contig:-NODE-2247-length-12265-cov-2.533743_pt1 | contig 12265 bp, 12 predicted proteins | sample MGYA00241406_ERZ501319 | MGnify/ENA primary metagenome ERZ501319 (study PRJEB25962, sample SAMEA2042734) | human gut metagenome | biome: human gut; feature: human-associated habitat; material: faeces... | reverse complement strand
CCGGTTATCCAGAGCGTGAAAACCATCATGAAAAACATGAAGAGTTTAAAAAGACAATTCAGGAACTGCATGAATACCTTCAGGAGTATGAAGGACCAACAGATCGGTTCAGTGAACTTGTACAGAAAAATGTAATCGACTGGCTGTTTGGACACATTAAAACATACGACCGCTCTGTGGCAAAATTTATCTTTATGAAACAAAATCCAGATCGATGCTAAAATAAACCAGGGAACGAGTTCACTCAGAATGTAGACAACGTGATGAAGTAAACTAGGGGCTGTCACAATGCAGCCCCTTTCCTGTTATAGCGATATTCTAGGTAATATATTGCGCTGGCATGACATATTATTTTACTACTACTATATGGGAAGAGCAAGCAGCTCTTCTTTTTTTGTCCTTTTTATCCAATTTTAAGTTGTAAAGTCTCTTTTCATTCGACAAAATTCTCCACAGACAGAGGATATGCGACGAGCATTGATATGAACATCTATTTATGGAAAGAGGATATTGAAGACGGGGAATCGGTAATGACAGCCGAATATAGACCTGTAGAATACGGAAAGGACTATGATGTTGTCAATAATCCTGATAAATTTCAACTATATATAGATGGAAAAGAGATTAAATAGTAATCTCCTGAAAGCAAGCTTTTTGTCAATTATTTCAAAGAAAAATTAAAGGATAACAATACATAGTTTTGACAATGATATTTTGAAAAATTTTATAGGAATGCTCTATTATCAAATTGACATAGGAATATGGTAGCGTATAATTAGAATTGAATACACTGAAAAAATGGAGGAATTACATGAAAGCACATAAATATTGGTCAGTAGGAGCATTGATCACAATGCTTGGGACTTTTTACACTGGATATAAAAAGCAAAAATCAAGTCACAAATACTTTGCTTTAAGTTCTATGTTATGTATGGTAATGGCGATATATACAGGTCATAAAATGATTACCGGGAATAGGAAGAAAAAGGCGAATAAAGAGAAAGATACAGAAAGGGAGGGATAAATAATGTTGGAAGTAGGGGTTAAGGCACCGGATTTTGAGTTGCCAGATCAAAATGGGAAAATACATAGATTATCGGATTATACAGGAAAAAAAGTGATTTTATATTTCTATCCCAAGGATAATACAGCGGGATGCACGAAACAGGCATGTGGGTTTTCTGAGCGATACCCTCAGTTTACCGAAAAAGGAGCAGTTATTCTTGGAGTCAGTAAGGATTCTGTATCCTCTCATAAGAGATTTGAGGAAAAATATGGATTGGCATTTACACTTTTAGCAGATCCAGAGCGGAAAGTTATTGAAGCATATGATGTATGGAAAGAAAAGAAAAATTATGGCAAAGTCTCTATGGGAGTAGTAAGAACCACATATCTTATTGATGAACAGGGGATTATTATAAAGGCAAATGATAAAGTCAAGGCTGCAGATGATCCTGAAAATATGCTCAAGGAATTAGATTAATGAAGATAATATTATCCCCTGCTAAAAAGATGATTACAGATACTGACAGCATAGCGCCGGATGGATTGCCTGAATTTATTGAAAAGACGACAGAGATACAAAGTTGGTTGAAAAGTAAGTCAAAAGAAGAACTGAAGACTATCTGGAAATGTAATGACAAAATTACAGAACAGAACTTCAATAGATTGGAAAACATGGATCTTTATCATTTACTTACCCCAGCTGTCTTATCATATGAAGGAATTGCTTTTCAATATATGGCTCCATCCGTGTTTGAGGACAGTCAGTTCGAGTATGTACAAAATCATTTGAGAATAATATCTGCATTTTATGGTGTGCTAAAACCAAGGGATGGTGTGACACCTTATCGTTTGGAAATGCAGGCGAAGGTTGGAATAGGAGAAACAAAAAATCTGTATGAGTACTGGGGAGATTTATTATACCGCTCAGTGATTGATAACAGCAGGATTATAATCAATCTGGCATCGAAAGAATACTCTAAGTGCATAGAAAAATATCTGACACGACAGGATAGATACATTACGATTACATTTTGTGAGTTATCAGGAGATAAACTGGTGACAAAAGGTACATATGCTAAGATGGCCCGTGGTGAAATGGTTAGGTTCATGGCTGAAAACAGAATTGAAAATCCTGAGGATATTAAGAAATTTGATAGACTAGGCTATTCATTCCGCTCTGATTTATCATCAGATGCAGAATATGTTTTTGAACGGAAAAAATGATGATTGAATGATTATTTTAAATAAAAGGTAATCAGTAATATTGATTATTATAATAATAGTAATTATTACTATATTTGTTGAATATATACAATATATCAAATAGAAAAGAACTTACAATGATTGACAGAAAGTGTAAATTTCAATATAGTGGAAGAAATGGAAATAAATGTATGGAGGCATCTTACGATTGACTATTGCAAAGGATAAATGGATGAAATACAAAGGAACTTCAGGCAGAGCGGTTCTGACTCTGTGCGGTGTCTACGGGGTGGCATATCTGTTCAGCTTACAGCCGGTGAACCGGATCTATTACAGTGTTCTGAATGTGCTGCTGGCTGTGGGAATCTATTCTATGTTGCAGCAGACGGAGCAAAATCTCCGGAAAATAGAGGAGAAAAGGGACAGGAAGCGCAGAATCTGTTATGTGGCAGTGATCAGCTTCCTGTTTGCCTTGTCCATGGTCATGGGATATCAGCTGCAGAATCTGGGAATGACGGATTGCGGAGTCCGGGGCAAAGGGATGATCCTGATCCGTGCGCTGTGCTTAAGTGTTGCCGCATTTCCTTTTGCAAATCTGTTGCTTGACGGGATAGACCGACTCTCTGCGAGAGGAGAAGCAACGATGTCGGGGAGATATTGGAAGACCGACATTGTATTCGCAGTAACGGCAGTCGTTATTTTCCTGTGCCTGATTCCGGTAGGGCTGGCTTATTACCCGATCATCATGTCTTACGATTTTCACAGACAGGTCAACGAAGCGTATAAGGGCCTGGAATGGTTTTATCCCTTGCAGCCCATTGCACATACATGGCTGATCCGGCTGTTTTTACAGATTGGAACGGCCATCGGATCCTACGAGGCGGGAATGGCCTGTATGGCGGTATTCCAGATGGTGCTGTATGCTCTGGTCATGGGTTATGCAACGTCCATGATCTGGCGGATGACTGCTAAAAAATGGCCGGTGGTGGTAACAACACTATTTCTGGCGCTTTTCCCATACAACACGGTTTTAGTGGTGTGTACCACAAAGGATACCTTGTTTACTATATTGTTTACGTTGTTCTTTTTACTTTTTCTGGAGAGAAATTATTTCAGCAACGGAAAAAAGAAAATCCTCATGAACATTCTTCTGGTGGCTGAGGGCTGTCTGATGATGCAGTTTCGTAATAATGCAGTATATGCGGTGGCGGTATTTATGCTGCTGTTATTGATCCTGCGGCCGAAAAAGGAAAAACTGGGTATTCTGATTCTGGGGATTTGTCTGGTACTGGGAGAGACCGGAATGCGAAATGTGATCCAGACAGCCATAGGGACCCGGCTGGAGGCTCCGAAGATCGAGGCTTACAGCGTTCCCATCCAGCAGTTTGCCAGAGTGGCATATTATCATGGAGAGGAACTGGAGGTGCAGGATCCGGAGCTGGCGGCATTGCTGGAAAAATATGTGCCGAGAGATCATTGGGATGCTTATTATGCGCCGCTGGCGGATACCATCAAGGGCGCGGTAAATGCTTCGGCATATACGGAGAATTCCAGGCAGTTTTTGAGAGACTGGCTACGAGTGGGCAAACGGTATCCGAACGAGTTCCTGGATGCTTTTCTGGAACTGACCAGAGGATACTGGTTCTGGGATGATTTCTCCTGGGCGGAAAATCTGGGCTATGGCACAGACACAAGGTATGGTGTGCTCTTTACCTATACTTCCTCGGAAATCGAAGGCTATGGCAGTATTGAACATCGGTCGAAATTCCCGGCACTGGAAAAAGTGCTGGAAAAGATCGTCAGTGGTAACTGCTTTAATGAATGGCCGGTGCTTTCCGTTATTTTTCATGGATCTCTATACAGCTGGAGCCTGTTCTTTTTGATGGTGTTGTGCCTGTATCGAAGAAAATACTGGTGTTTCCAGATGAGCTTACTGCCGTTTTTATACTTTGGGACCATGTTGCTGGGGCCGGTAGTGCAGGTACGTTATTTATTCCCCATTATGGTAATGCTGCCGGTACTTGCGGCATTTTTCTCGAGTGACAGGATGAAGAGCCAAAGCAATGAAAACAGGGAACAAAAGGTTGTTTTTCTGGGCCGGAAAATCTATAATAAGGCTATTGGATGATAATATAAACGAAAAGAGGACCCAATGGAGAATCAGGAGAAGAACGAAACAACTGTGCTTCCGGAGAATCCGGAGATTATGGTAAAGAATCCCCGGATCGGAAAGGTACGGAAACTGGAAGAGGAAGTCAGACGCCAGAATGAGCTGGAGCAGCTCAGAACCAAACGGATCCGCAAGGAGCAGGAATATATCGAGCAGATGAGCAAGGCGGTGGAAGACCACCTGCGCAATACCAGAGAGGAACAGCGGTATAACGAAGAATTTGAACGGCTGATCCGCAAGGATGTCTATCAGATGCACGGCATCAGTGAGGACAAGCTGCAGGGAATGACGGAGTATCGCAATGCCTGGTATCAGGGAACGGCGTTCGGCATGTTTTTTCTGTCGCTGATTCTGACCGGAATCTGCGGATATCTTCATGGCTTTGGTTCGGAATTGTGTATTTTTATGGCATTTTATACCGCTATTGAGGGAACACTTCTGACCAATGGGAAAAGACAGCATGCATTGTTGGATATGGTGACAAGAATTCTGTATCTGCTGTTGTTTCCGGCCATGCTGATCGTATTTGTCTGTTTTGAACTGGGATTTACGGAGTATGGGATCGTCGTACCGGTACTGACGATTGCCGGTGTGGTGATTCTGGTGCTGGGAGCGGTATCGTACTTTGTGTATGACCCATACCGCCTGGACCGTAAGAACCACAAAAAGGCGGACCGCTATATCCGGGATATAGAAAAAGCCGCTGTCAAGGAAGTGGAACTGGAAGAAAAGGCACTGGCAAAACAGGCCAGAAAACAGGAAAAACTGGAACTTAAGGAAGAGGCCAGACAGGAACGGGCAGCAAAGCGAAGGGAACGGAAGAACCGGAGGGATGAGAAGCTCACCGGCTGGAAGGAAAGCATTCGCGAAAAGCTTCCGGCGAAGAAGAAAGCCACAGAGGAGAGCAGAACGAAGACAGGCATCTCAAAAGAGCCGGAAGCCGTGACGGAGGAAAAGCCGCAGGCAGGTGCAGAGGAGTCCGGGACGCCGGAGACAACCGGACCGGTAGAAAACACAGAGCCTGTAGAGACTGTGGAACAGAAGGATGCACCTGCGGAACCGGAGCAGGGGACACCGGAAGAGACTGGTAAAGCGGAAGAAATTGATACAACAAATGGGGAGGAGAAATAATGGCCTATTATCTGATTGATTTTGAAAATGTAAAGAGCCGAGGCATGGAGGGAGTGGAACTGCTGGCGGAGGAGGATACCGTCTGCATTTTCTACAGTGACAATGCGGACAGCATGACTTTTGACCTGCATCGGAAGTTGAATGAGACGAAAGCACAGATCATTTACCACAAGGTAGCAGTGGGTACCAAGAATGCACTGGATTTCCAGCTGGCAACGTATCTCGGTTACCTGATCTGTGAGCAGCAGAGGGAAGGGATACACCCGGATTACTTTATCGTGACCAAGGACAATGGATTCACCAGTCTGATGGTATACTGGAAAGCACAGGGAGTTCCCGTGCGGATCACCCGCAATCTTCTGTGGGGAAAGAACCCGACAGCGGAACAGAATCCTGCGGCCGAAGAAAATGCGGAGGAAATAACGGGAAGCGTGGAACAGGAGAGCGTGCAGGCTCTGTCGGTGGAAGCTGCAGAGCCGATGGCAGTGGAAATCACAGAACAGGAGACAGAGAACGCAACAGCGGTAATGACGGAGGAACCGAAGGCGGAAGTGGATGCAGAGGAGATTGCAGAGCCAGCATTTGTGAGCGTGCAGATCCTGGAAGAACCGTTGCCTGAGATTGGAGAATCCGTTGGCATGGAACCGGAGAACATTACCGATGCGGTAACTCAGGACGTAGCTGCCAAAAACGTGGAGGAGCCTGCGGAATCCGCGAAAAAGCCGGCAAGGAAAAAGAGCAATAACACCCGGAAGAAGAGCACTGCAAAAACGGCAGAGAAGAAATCCACAGAAAAGAAGACAGCAGAAAAAGCAGCTGATAAGAAAGCCGCAGAAGAGCCGGATGAACTGGCCCAGGCAGTGGAAAAGGTGCTTTCCGACCAGACCATCGTTCCTCAGGTGGTAAAATTCATCCGCCAGTACAAGACCAAACAGGGAATCAACAATGCCCTGAACAAAGAGTTCAAGGACAGCAAACGTACCAGCGAGATTTATTCCGCTATCAAACCTCTGATCGCGGATAAAAAGGGAAAATGATAAAATAGATCAACAAAAAATTAAAAGAAAACTATTGACATTATAAAATCAGAGTGGTATCTTTGCTATCGAACAGAAAGTGAAATTCGATGAGCAGAACAAGATCTGCATACGGAAGCATTTCAGAGAGCCGCCGGCTGGTGTGAGACGGCATGTGAGTATGACAGACTATCCTCTGTGAGAAGTACACTGAAGCAGTTAAGTAGGTGTCACCGGTATTCTACCGTTATTTAGAAGCCTGTTGGAAATGAGATATTTGTATTTCATGGAGATGGGAACAAGAGGTCATGTGATAAAACATGGCAAGCAAAGTGGTAACGCGGAGAGCTTAGAGCTTTTCGTCTTTGAGTGCTTATAAAGCACTGAAGACGGAAAGCTTTTTTGTTTTACGGGCAATCAGAATTTTTCTTTCTGTCACGACAAAACAACAAGACACAAGAAAGAAGGAAACAAAAATGAACAGTTTGGTAATCATTCTGATCGCAATGGTAGTGCTGGTAGCAGGCTATGTCTTCTACGGAAGATGGCTTGCAAAAAAGTGGGGAATCGATGAGAAGGCGAAGACGCCTGCGTTTACCCATGAAGACGGAGAGGACTTCGTGCCTTCCTCCAAATTCACTGTATTTTCTCATCAGTTTTCCTCTATCGCCGGAGCAGGTCCTGTGACGGGTCCCATCCTCGCATCGGTATTCGGATGGGTGCCTGTGCTTCTGTGGCTTCTGATCGGCGGCTTGTTCTTCGGTGCGGTGCAGGACTTCGGTGCCCTGTATGCTTCTGTGAAGAACGAAGGAAAATCCATGGGAATGATCATTGAAAAATACATTGGTAAGACCGGCAGAAAGTTGTTCATGCTGTTCTGCTGGCTGTTCACTCTGTTAGTCATTGCAGCATTTACCGATATGGTGGCAGGTACCTTCGTAGGTACCGGACTGGAAGATGCAGGTGTGGCATATGCTAACGGCAGTGCAGCATCCATCTCCATGTTGTTCATCCTGGTCGCTGTGATCTTCGGTCTGATCCAGAAAAAGGTTGGAAAAATGAACGAGTGGGTCAAGGCAGTCGTAGCCATCGGTCTGTTGGTAGTAATGTTCGCTGTAGGTATGCATCTTCCCATCTATGCTTCCAAGACTGCATGGATCTACATCATCATGGCATACCTGTTCCTGGCATCCGTAATGCCCATGTGGCTTCTGATGCAGCCCAGAGATTACATGACCACCTTTATGCTGCTGGGTATGATCATCGGTGCCGTACTTGGTGTGGTTGTGGCTCATCCCGATATGGAGCTGAATGCATTTAACGGTTTTCAGGTGGGCAACAGCAGCTTGTTCCCGACCCTGTTTGTCACGATCGCCTGCGGTGCGGTATCCGGATTCCACAGCCTGGTATCCTCCGGTACTTCCTCCAAGACCATCAGCAATGAAAAAGATATGCCCATGGTAGGCTACGGTGCCATGATCGTAGAGAGCCTGCTTGGTGTGGTAGCACTGGTAGTAGTCGGAGCAGTAGCTGTGAATGGTACGAAACCCGATGGAACTCCTTTCTCCATTTTCTCCTCCGGTGTTGCAGGATTCCTGGAGAAAATGGGTGTTCCCGTAACCGTGGCAACCGTATTCATGACCATGTGTGTATCCGCACTGGCACTGACTTCCCTGGATTCCGTAGCAAGAATCGGACGCATGTCCTTCCAGGAGCTGTTCTTAGGGGATACCACAGACACTGCAAAGATGACTCCCATGCAGAAGGTTCTGACCAATAAATATTTTGCAACCGTGATCACCCTGTTTTTCGGCTATCTGCTGACTCTGGGCGGATACAACAATGTATGGCCTCTGTTTGGTTCTGCGAACCAACTGTTGGCCGCCCTGGTACTGATCGCACTGGCAGTGTTCTTAAAAACCACCGGTCGTACCGGCTGGACGCTGTACTTCCCCATGGGAATGATGTTAGTCGTAACCTTCACCGCATTGATCCAGAAGACGATCGCGTTGGTGAAAAATGTGGCTTCCGGACAGGCAACCTTCCTGGTAGACGGTTTACAGCTGATCGTTGCCGTGCTGCTTATGGTACTTGGCGTTATGGTCGCTTACAGCTGCATCCGCAAGCTGTTCGGTGCAGGGAAAAATTCAGAAAAAGAGGCAGCGTAATACAGCAGAGAAATAGCAGATAAATATAGCAGAAAAATATAGAAAAGAAATATGGCATACAAAGAAAAGATATGCTAGAATAGGGAACGGTCAGAGAGCAAAAAAGCTTTTTGGCCGTTCTTTTCGTCAGAGTGGAAGCTGGCGGGGAGGATTGTAATGGGAATCAAGTAAGTAACAGGGAAAAGGATAAAAGCAAGATGAAACAGAATATGCAGGATCTGACGGAAGGATCCTTAGGGAAGAAAATACTGATCTTCAGTGTGCCGCTGATGCTATCCAATCTGCTACAGGTGCTTTTCAATATGGCGGATATTGCAGTGATCGGACAGTTCGCGGGATCTCTGTCTCTGGGCGCGGTGGGCTCCACGGCGACACTGGTCACCATGTTTACCGGGTTCCTCATTGGTCTGTCCGGTGGTATCAATGTATTAACGGCATTATATTACGGAGCAAAAGATAAGGACAGCCTGTCGAAGACCATCCATTCCGCAGCACTGGTCAGCCTGATCATGGGCGTATTGTTATTAGTGCTGGGGGTAGGCTTGTCTGAGTGGATGCTGACGGCATTGAAGACGAAGAAAGAGCTGTTGGACAAAGCGGTATTGTACCTGCGGATCTATTACCTGGGAATGCCGGCACTGGCAATTTACAATTTCGGTAACGCGGTGTACAGTGCGGTGGGCAATACGAAAAAGCCGTTGTATTATCTGGGATTTTCCGGAGTGCTGAATATAATCTTAAATCTTTTCTTCGTCATTGTCTGTCGGATGGATGTAGCGGGAGTGGCATTAGCAAGTATCATTTCCCAATACGTGTCCGCTGTGCTGATCTTACAGGCACTGCTTCGAAGCAAAGACATCTATGCACTGCATCCCGGAAAACTACGGATGGATCGGGAACTTACGAGGGATATTCTGAAGCTGGGAATGCCCTCCGGATTACAGAACGTGATCTTCCAGTTCGCCAACAGCTTTGTCCAGATGGGCGTGAACTCCTTTGATGCCACGATGGTGGCGGGCAATTCCGCAGCTTCCAATGCGGATGCACTGGTGTATGATGTCATGGCAGCATTCTATACCGCCTGCGGCAGCTTTATGGGACAGAATTACGGTGCGGGCAAGAAGAAAAGGGTGCGGAACAGTTACCTCATCAGCCTGGCATATTCCTTCGGCATCGGTCTGCTCCTGGGAGTGTCACTGGTGGTTTTCGGAAGACCGTTTTTGTCTCTGTTTACCAGAGATGCGGTAGTTATGGATGCCGGAATGTATCGTCTGACGATTATGGGCTTTTCCTATTGCATCTCGGCATTTATGGACTGTACCATTGCGGCAGCCAGAGCCCTGGGCAAAAGTATTATACCGATGTTCATTGTCATCATGGGATCCTGCGTATTCCGTGTGATCTGGGTTTATACGGTATTTGCGTATTTTCATACGATTCCGTCCCTGTACCTGCTGTATATGTTTTCCTGGAGCATTACCGCAGTGGCGGAGATCTTGTATTTCATACGGATCTACAGACAAAAAATGGCTCTCCTGTCGTAAGACAGAGGAGCCATTTTGCTGTGAGTACGAGGAGCCGGCCGGCTCGATGGTGTATGGATTTATGCAGCTTCGGCCTCTGCAGTAGCAGAAACGGCAGCGTAACGAACCGGCAGGAGATGAGCGCGTTCCAATGCCACATAAATGGTAGGAAGTAAGATCAGCTGAAGGATGATGCCGGGGAGACAGGATACGAAATATCCGGTAGCCCAGGCAGACCAGCTGTAGGAGCCGCCTGCGAAGATCAAGGCACGCAGGATTCCGGTGATCACGCGGCCACCCAGCATGGCGATGATCAAAGCCGCATACAGATCAATGACCAGCTTGCCGCTGCGGAGAGACTGCATGACCAGACCGCTGATCAGACCATAGAGCCCCAGCTCGATCATCATGACAGGCATATATCCGAAAACGGGCATACCGGTAAGCAGACTGGATACCAGAGGTCCGAGAATGCCGCAGACCAGACCGAAAGGTGCTCCACAGACCAGACCGCACAGAAGCACGGGCAGATGCATGGGGGAGAACAGGACACCGCCCTTGGGAATGGCGTGCAGAGTCATGGGCAGAACCACACATAAGGCAACACACAGAGCAGTGAGGATGCTCTTGTTTAAAACAGTTAATTTTTTCATGGAAAACCTCCTGATAAGATATAACTGTTCAGAGTCTCCATTCGCAAAAAGCCTCTCCGAGGCTTTATTTTTGCTCATTGAGATGACTTCGTCAAATAAATATTGCCATATATTCTTACGAATGCAAGCATTCGACGAACATCTGTCAATATTTAATGACTCTGAACAGTAACAAAAAAGCCAGAACGGCACACTTTTCCCTTCTGGGATAAATATGCCTTCTGGCGTTAAGCTCCTTCCTGAAGCATAATACATAATAAAGGGTGGGCATTTTTTTGTCAAGATAAATTGCAAAAAAGCATCTGCCATGCTATCATGAAACAAGTATTATTTTTACAGGAGTAAGGTTATGCGTATTATGGTAATGGACGGCCAGGGCGGAGGCGTAGGCAGAAGCCTGCTGGAGGCATTAAAGGAACGTTTCCCTGAGGCGGAACTGATCGCTGTGGGAACCAACGCCACGGCTACGGCGAATATGATGAAAAGCGGCGTGACAAGCGGAGCCACCGGAGAGAACGCTGTGGTATATAACAGTAAGAGAGCGGACGTGATCATGGGACCCATGGGAATCGTTATGGCAGATGCCATGTTAGGAGAGATCACCCCCACGATGGCGGCGGCAGTGGCTTCTGTTGATGCGAAGCTGGTCCTGATCCCCATGAACAAATGCCATGCGACGATCGTGGGAGTAGAGAGCAGACGGCTGGGAGAATACATTGCGGAGGCTGTGGATGAGATCGCAAAGATTTTTTAATGATTTGGCAGAGGAATTACGGGAACTTCCTAAAGAGGTACGCATCATTGCCATTGACGGAAGATGCGCGGCCGGGAAGACGACACTGGCTGCAAGACTGGTAAAGGAACTGGGTGGGGATGTGATCCATATGGATGATTTTTTCCTGCCGCCTGCACTTCGGACACCGGAACGCAGAAGCGAGCCCGGAGGAAATGTGCACTATGAACGCTTTTTAACGGAAGTGCTCCCGAATCTGAGATCTGGCAGACCTTTTTCCTATCGGAGATTTGATTGCTCCCGGATGACCCTGGGAGAAGAGATTCCGGTAGAAAATAACGGTTATGTATTCGTGGAGGGAGCCTACAGCTGCCACCCGGTATTTGGTGACTATATGGACCGTCGGGTATTTCTGGATATTGATGGGAAGACCCAGGAAGAGCGGATCCGCAAACGGAACGGCGAGGACAGATTACAGGACTTTTTACAGCTGTGGATCCCTCTGGAAGAGGCATACTTTCAGACATTCTCTGTGTGGGAAAAAGCAGATTACATCATATTATGATGCCAGGGTCAAAAGGTCTAAACCCACATGAGCTTGCTCATAAGTGGGTGAAAGACCTTAGGACCCGCCCCGATATGAGCATAAAAGTGGGATGATAA
>ENA-OOWN01002243-OOWN01002243.1-human-gut-metagenome-genome-assembly--contig:-NODE-2243-length-12288-cov-2.467751_pt1 | contig 12288 bp, 5 predicted proteins | sample MGYA00241406_ERZ501319 | MGnify/ENA primary metagenome ERZ501319 (study PRJEB25962, sample SAMEA2042734) | human gut metagenome | biome: human gut; feature: human-associated habitat; material: faeces... | reverse complement strand
GAGTTTTTACTGCTATCTCGTCAAGTTTCTTTACAAACAGGTCACGGTCTTCCGTGTACATGATCGCTTCGACCGAAGTTCCCAGTACCTTTACACCATATTTGGCCAGTGTTCCGCTGGTATACAGTTCGGTTCCGCAGTTCAGGGCAGTCTGTCCGCCAAAAGCCAGCAGGATACCGTCCGGTTGTTCTTTTTTGATTACTTCTTCAACAAAATACGGAGTGATAGGCAGGAAATACACCTTGTCTGCTACCCCTTCCGATGTTTGGATAGTTGCAATGTTCGGATTCAGCAAAACGGTACTGATACCTTCTTCTTTCAGTGCCTTCAATGCTTGTGAACCGGAATAGTCAAACTCTCCGGCCTGTCCGATCTTCAGGGCACCCGAGCCCAGAACAATCACCTTTTTGATATCACTTTTCGACATAGTAATTTGGGTTGTTTTGTTTATTATAATGATTTTAGAATATTATATTTATATTATATCACCGGACCGATGGACACAAAAAAAATGCGTTAGTAAAAGTAACCAACGCATCTTATATAACCAAATTATAATCCCGTAAAATAGAGAAAAGAGCCTCAACCTCCGACATATAACCGGAATAGAACTTCGGATTATCCTTATGTGTCTTGTTTGTCATCTGCTCTCTCTTCAAAATTTCGGCAAAGATAGGGCTTTTGTTTGAAAGAACAAGTTATTTTCTTAAATTTGTAGTATTGTATCAGAAAAAAGAAAGCTTATGGCACGAATAACGATTCCTTATGCGGTAGCGGATTTTGTAGAGATGCGGGAACGCAATTTCTACTATGTGGACAAGACCGATTTCATTCCGGGCTTGGAAGACTATAAGGCTCCAGTCTTCTTGCGTCCCCGTCGTTTCGGGAAAAGCCTGTTTATCTCTACCTTGGCTTGTTACTACGACCGTACCAAGGCCGACCGGTTCGAGGAATTGTTCGGCGGGACTTGGATCGGGGAGCACCCGACGGAGGAGCATAATCGTTATATGATCGTGCGCTATGATTTCTCAGCCATGGTTATGGCTGATGATATGGAGGGGCTGGAGCGTAACTTCAATCGCTTGAACTGTTCTCCGGTGGAAATTATGGTGACGCATAACCGTGACGTGTTCAAGGATTTTCAATTCTCTAGCCGTGATGATGCTTCCCAGATGCTTGAGGAGGTCTTGGGATACGTTCGCGAGCACGGCCTCCCTAAGGTTTATATATTGGTCGATGAGTACGATAATTTCACGAATCAACTGCTGACGGCCTATAAAGATCCGCTGTACGAGCAAGTGACCACGAGGGACAGTTTCTTGCGTACCTTTTTCAAAGTCATAAAGAAAGGTATCGGCGAGGGGAGTGTGCGTACTTGCTTTTGTGCGGGAGTTCTTCCCGTCACGATGGATGATTTGACCAGCGGGTATAATATAGCGGAGATCTTGACCTTGCATCCGAGGTTTCTGGATATGCTTGGTTTTACGTATGAGGAAGCGAGCGCTTATCTGGGATACGTGTTGAAGAAGTATGGCACGGGGCAGGACTCTTTTGAGGAACTTTGGCAACTGATCGTGAATAACTATGACGGCTATCGCTTCCGTCCTGGCGCGGAGCCTTTATTCAATTCCACGATCTTGACCTATTTCTTTAAGAACTTCGCCACGATGGATGGTATGATCCCGAGTGAGCTGGTGGATGAGAACCTGCGTACGGATATCGGTTGGATCCGTCGCTTGACCCTCTCGCAAGAGAACTCCAAGGAGATGCTGGATGCGTTGGTGATTGACGACGAGTTATCCTATAACGTTTCCGACCTGTCGAGCAAGTTCAACAAGAGGAAATTCTTCGACAAGAACTTCTATCCGGTCAGCCTCTTTTATCTGGGTATGACCACGCTGCGGAATAATTACCGCATGGTGCTACCCAACCTTACGATGCGCAGCATCTACATGGACTATTACAACGAGATGAATCATATAGAGGGAAACGCCCAACGCTATGTGCCTACTTACGAGCGTTTCACGTCGTTTCGAGCCGCTGGTACAAAACTACTTCGAGCAATACCTCGGGCAGTTCCCGGCGCAGGTGTTCGACAAGATCAACGAGAATTTCATCCGTTGCTCCTTCTTCGAGCTTTGTTCCCGTTACCTGAGCAGCTACTATACGTTCGCCATCGAGCAGAACAATTCGGCGGGCCGTTCGGATTTCGAGATGACCGGTATCCCCGGTACGGACTATTACAAGGATGACCGGTTGGTGGAATTCAAGTATTTCAAGGCGAAGGAGGTGGAGCGCATGCTGGCGCTCAGCGATCCCCGTCCCGAGGACGTGGCGCAAGTACTCGCCTACGCCAAGGATACCAAGGAGAAGTTCCCGTACTACCATGTCCGTTCCTACATTGTATATATCTGTGCCAACAAAGGATGGAAATGCTGGGAGGTGACTCCGTGATATCAATCCAATTGCTTTATTAATAGTACTTTGTGGTGCCAATGATGTGCCATGCTATTGGCACGTTCGTAACATGGGTAGTGGCACAAGCCTCTCTTCCTTGGTTTACCAGTCGTACTCCTAGAAATAAGCGTCGAAACCTTTTGGCTCTTTTACCCCACAGCGTTTGAGCGCATTCAATACGACCTGTTGCTCGGAGGGTGAGAGCGGCCTTTCTCCCTTGCGGACACGGTAGTAAGTACGCCGGCTGAAGTGCCTCATGAGTCCCGGGATAACGGAGAGCATCTGTTTGTGCGGCAAGCTCTCCAATAGGCTTACGAATCCCGCGGCATAGCGTACTTTCTTGTTCGGACGGTAATAAGGGCAAGTTCCCTTCAATGAGGCGAGGTGTCTCGGGCTGATGATCTGCCAATAGGCCGTCTCGTCGGGCTTTATTAAGTATTCTTGTTAAAGGTGATTGTTTGTTTCGGCGTTCTGGAATAGGGGTGTTTACGCGTGCGGCCTACCTCATGAATTTACGAGGTAGGCCGCATAAAAATAGCTATTATCAAGTACTTATTTAACCGTAACATTCCATCCGGAAAGAATACCTCCGTAGAAGTAAAAGTCTACGCAGAATGTTTTTCCTGTGTTTAGCTCTTTGACCTCGTAGTATTTCGTGGCACCTTTTTCGTTCACCAATTTATAATCGGCGATATTCGGAATAGGCACGTTGGCGAGCTCCTTGATCTTTGCGTTTATCATGTTCAAGATATCCATGTTCTCGAAAGGATTCGTTACTTTGGTACTCTTGGATAAAGCCGGATTCACCCCATTGTTCTCGGCACGAACCGCACGAACACTATCCGCATAAGCCTTGAACATCGCACGGCTTTCCGGAGTGCGTAAAGCGGATACGGTAAAGATAGAGATTCCTTCCGCCCCATGATTTAGCGCGGCGTCCATGCTGGCTTGCATATCGTCTGAAACCATTAAGCCGCAGTAAAGCGTTGTTTTCGGGTTCTTATCCCGAACATCCTCTATCATACAGTCTGAGATAAAACTAATATCTTCCGTGTAGAAGTTATGGTATACCATGGGGAAGACAATGTCCAGATTCCATTTACCCCAGTCTTGACGAACCATTTTGGACGCCATCTTGGGGGTTGGGAAAGGAGAGGCTGCCATTTTCTTTCCATAGGAGTGAACCACGTCGGCGATCATATTGGCTACCTCGGTAATCTGGTCACAACGGAATTGAAGCCATTTCTCGTCTTGCGAGGGATCTTCTTGTTCCCTTGGATCATATCCGTAAGCGGCCTTGAACTTCTCGATCATAGCCGGGTGATAGCCAAAATCCCATTGCGGATATTCTTGATCTTGCACGATACCGTATTTCGGCCAAAGGGTAGTCGGCAGGATAACGTCCACGAAACGGTTGTAATCGATAGCGATACCGTTCAAACCCTCTACCTCGCAGTAAGCCTCTATTTTCTTCTTGATAAACTCCCGTACCTCGGGTAAGGCTGGGCACATAAATTTGTAGTAATCCACGTAAGCGGTCGTATCGGCCAAGCTTTGTCCGTTACGGTTTACGCTGAACCATTCGGGATGTTCTTTTAAGATAGCGTCTCGGTCATGTTCCAGATTCATCGTCCATAACCAAGCGTAGACCTCTATCCCATGTTTTTGGGCGATGGGAATAGCGGCCCGATAATCATCCGGAGTAGGGGCGTTTAGCATGACACCGTCTATCCCCGCCTCATTCATGATCGTGCAGATGGAGTCGAAATTCATTCCGGGCTGGTAATCCAACCAAGTCCAGAACATCGGATAAGCATCTTTCGTATCATTTTTCGGGGAACTGCAAGCACCTACGCAGCAAGCTACCAGAAGCAATACTAAATAATTTATGTGTCTCATAAGTTTAATGAATTTGATTAACGATTTATCCGTTAAAGATACGTATTCCTGTTTAATGCCGTTCTTTTTTCAGCGTAAATATCGGTAAATAAAAGAAGATGCCTAGGATAGACATGATAAGGCCGCCTATCGTTCCGGCGGCGAGCGGGAACCAAAAGGCTTCTTTATCGGTGCCTAGCATGAACGGGATAAATCCGAGTATGGTCGATATAACGGTTAGGAAAATCGGCGTGATCTTGGCGTTCCATGCCTTTAGATAAGCACGGATTGGGGAAATAGCGGGTATCCGTTCCCGAATTTGGTTATATTCGTTTAAGATATAGATACTGGCGTTTACCGTGATACCGCATAATAAAACGAAGGAGGCGAATCCACCTTGGTCGAAGTTCAGTTTGAACCAATAGAAGGTCAGGAATACCCCGATATAAGAGATCGGTATGACAAAAATGACCGCCAGCGGTTGTTTCAAGGAATTAAACAAGATACTGGTCGTAAAGAAAATAATAACGATGATCAAGAATAATAACGCATATTGTTTATTATCTTTCTGATCCCATGACCAATAGTTCTTTTCCGCTTTAGCCGTATACCCCATAGGCAGGATCTTTTTAAACTCTCTAAGTTCCCTTTTCTGTATCTTCTCGCCTTGTGAGGAAGCTCCGATATATTCATATTGCAGGCAGAGCCTGTATTGCTGGTTTACTTTCGCTATCTGTTGAGGGGTCTGGCTTTTCTCGACGATAGCGAGTTCGGACAACTTATAGGATTTATCACGGATGGTTTGAGGTACATATTGCATACTCCAGATATCGAACTCCTTTGATTGGCGGGAAGAAAGTTTTAGCTTTTCCGTCTCGTTATCAACGACGATGGTACCTGCGTAGATATCTTTACCGAAAACAGGCCGGATAGACGCGAATAAATCGATAGGCAATATATCCGCTTGCGCCATACGGGATTTATTCAAGTTGAAGTAGAATTCCTGATAATCATCCTTCCACCAAGAAAACTCGGAATTGATCAATACTTCCTTGATACGGCGATACGTAAGCAATTTCTCCCGTAGTTTCTCCGCCCATTCGTATAGCTCGTCATAATTATATCCGTACATCTCGATCCGGAAAGAACCTGCGTTCTCACGGACATCATTGCTGAAACCTTGGTCCATAAGTCCCCATACGCCCCAACTTCCACCACCTAATTCCAACGCTTTGCTAATCACCCTGCTTTTCAAGGTGTAGGGGAAACCACTTCGCTCGTTCTCACGGGTGAAATAGACGTTGATACTGGCTTGACGTGCGTTATAGATACTGGTCTGGAATTGCCGTATTTCCTTATAGGTACTCAAGTAAGCCTCCATTCGGTTGATCAAGTGGTTCATTTGATCAAGGGTCGTACCGTTCGGCATGGAAGCGCTGATACTTAATACCGTTTCTTCATTCCGGGTAAAATAACTTCCCTCGTATACCTTTTGGACAAATAGGCGCAAGGTTCCTCCCAAACTCTTATCGACGATAGGTTTTATCGTTTCCTTCCAAATATCTTTCGCCGCGAATTCATTGTAGCGGGCGATCCACAAAGAGTCCCTTGCGGATAGATCCTTCTCTTCCGGCTCGATCTTCTCTGGCAATAAAAATATCGGTAGTCCGAAAGCCAGTACTAGAATAAGGCAAGCCAGCTTTTTCCAATTGCAAAGGAAACGGATCTGCGCCCGGTAATAATGAGAGAAATAGACTGGGAAACGGTGTATGAACGACCGTATCGGACGGACCACCGGATGTTGTTTCCAATGACTCCGAGCTTTTGGGGAAGAAGAAGCGGCTTTCTTCGGGTGCAAATTCATCTTATCGATCAATGCCGGAACCAAGAATAATGCGATGAACAAAGATACGGCCAGATTAATGATCACGACAGCGGCGAAATCTTGTAAATTCAACCGTATCTTCTCATCCAAGAAGAAGATAATCACGAGGGCACCCATAGTCGTCAAAGTTGCCGCCAGAATAGACAAGAAAGCTTTCCGGTCATGATGGTGCCGGATGTGATCAGTCATCACGATCGTATTATCGATCACCAAGCTGAGAGAGATCGTGATACCCGCCAGCGAGTACAATTGCATCTCCAACCCTAATAAATAATAAAGGATAACGGCTATACACAGGTTGATACTTAAACTGATGATGATCAAGAACAGATAACGTACATTCCGGGTAATCAGCAGAACGAAGAGCAAGAGGATCAAGATGGTCAAGCCTGTACGGACGTAGATTTTATCCAATTCTTCTTGGATAAATTCGGTAGCGTCGTAACTGGTATGGATCTCGTAACCGGGAGGAAGCAAGGTGCGGATATGTTCCATTTCTTCCTTCACTTTCTTGGCTAATTGCAACTGGTTGGCAGTCTCTTCCGCACGGATAGACAGGTAAATAGAGTTTAAACCATTGATCCGGTAGTAACTTTGTGGGGCCTCTTCTTGCCGGGTTACCTTTATCAATTGATCCAGCCGGATTAAGCTACCATCTTTGTTTGCGACGGTGATATGCGATGGTTCGAACCCATTCGTGATCTTTTCCGGCATTAACGCCAGACGAATCCATTCCTTGCCGGTATCTCCTTGTCCCATATTAGCGGTTCCAAGGAACTCTTTTTTGTAATATTGGCTGATCGCCGATTGGATATCCTCTATCGTGATCCCCAGATCCCGTAGCTGGCGGCTATCGTATTCCAAGCGCCATTCCATAGGGGTTGCCCCGCTAACATCGATACGATAAATACCTTGCACGCTGCTAAGCCGGGGCTTTATCTGATCCTCGGCGAATCGCTGGATGAATATCGGGGTAGCGGAAGCGTTCAAGGTATAACTCATGAATGGGCGTGATTCCTTGTCGTCCGGACGGCTCATCTCTAAAATCGGATAACTTAATTCTTCCGGAAGGTCCGGCCACGTCTGCCTTACAATGGTTGATGCCTCAAAACGTGCGGCATCTATATTCGTATGTTTATCTAGTTCTAAGGTAATCCTTCCCCATCCGTTTCCCGAGGTCGAGGAGATCTCTTTGATTCCTTTGATACGGGCAAGCATCGCCTCCAACCGGGAGGTTACCTCCATCTCGATAACCCTCGCTGAGTTGGAGGGCATATGATAGCTGATACTTAATTTCGGCAGCGTACGGGAGGGAGATAGCTTGATCGGCAATAAAGGCACGAAGGCGATCCCCGCCAATGCGATACAGAGGAAGGTGACGATGATCGTAAAGGATGATATGTTCGGCTTAGAACCCATGCTCGTAATCAAATTCGTTGGCTAATGAGATGCCTGTCTCGAAATCATGTAAGGTGAGCTTACGTATTTTGTAATAGCTCAACCAATAATTTTGCAAGGCCGTGATATAATTACGTTGCGCTTCCTGCTGCCGGTTCAAGGAGAGCGTAAGGCTATTGATATCCGCTTTGCCGATCATGAAACGTTGCTTGGTCTCGTTATAGGCCATGATCGCGATGTCCAAAGCCTCTTCGGCGCTGGCGATCAGGTTTTGCTGTACATTGAAATCGCCGACAGTCATGATTACGTCTTCCTCCAGAGTGACTTCTGTCTGCCGTGCGGATATTTGCGTAACATTTAGATTGCTTTTGGCTATATTGTATTTACCCTTCCGTACTCCCCAGTCTATAAGGGGAATAGAGATAGATATCGATACCAAGTCCTGCTGCAGCGGATTCTTGTAAACTTCCTTAAACTGGGTCGCTACTTGATTGAAACCGATACTGGCATTCAAGGAAGCGTTGAATAAGGTTTCCTTTTTGGTCTTATCCACTTGTTGCTCGGCCTCTAACACCTCTTGCCGCACTTCCAGAAACTTGGGGTTATTCTCCCGGGCTAACGTCAATGCTTGATCCACCGGAATATCCATATCATGGGGGCGTGACGGCAGACGAAGCCGTATCTCCGTATTCTTATCGAAATTCAAATACGAGGCCAAGCTGAACATGGCTCGCTTCAAGGCTATATCGGCGTTTTGTAACGTATTGCGGGCATTGATCGCATCCAGCTTGAGTGTCAGTAAATCCGCTTGACTAATAGCCGCGATCTTATGCCGCTCTTGGCCGGTACGGTATAACGTATCGGTTGTCGCTACATTTTCTTTGGCCATATCATATTCTACTTGAGCCATGGCTAAAGAGAAAAAATAAGTGGTGGCTTGCTCGCTGACGGTCTCGATATTATAAAGCAACTCTTTCTTTACTTTCTCATATTTTAGAGGCTCTATCTTCTTCTCCCACCGGAAAGGATTGTATCCCAATAAATCTTGGCTGTATCCGATACGGATTGGAACGGAGGTGAACTGATTATAAGTATTCGAGCCGAAATAGCGCATATACCCCAGATCCGTATCCACGAAGAAACTACCACCCAGCATATCGAAGTTCTGCTTGATCTTTAAGTTTCCTCCCGCATAAAAGGACTGTTGCTTACGGTATTCGTCAATGTCTTTTTCTGAATCGTATCGTTTCGTGATATCCCGGTAATATTCGGCGGGTGTGATATTCAATGTAAGACTAGGCAGTCGCTCCGCTTTGTAATTACGAAACTCCCAGTAGCCGGACAAGAATAGGTTTTTCGTACGAAAAGCCTCCAGCGAGCTATCGGCGGCCAATGAGATCGTCTTCTCAAGGGAAAGGACGAGCGATTGGGCCGATACTCCTTCGGCTAATAGCGAACAGAACGCGTATAAAACTAGGAATGTCCTCTTGTATCTTTTTTTCATAATGCATGTCTCCTATAGATAAACCAATAAACCAAAGGGATAATAAATAAACTGACTACCGTACCGATCAGCATCGCCGAGATCATGGCAATGGAGAGTGGCTTTTGCAACTCACTACCCATATCGAACGTGAATAGTAGCGGTACCATACCGAATATAGTTGTCAATGAGGTCATGATAATCGGGCGCAGACGGCGACGACCCGCCTCATGGATCGCTTCCATCAAGGGTACACCTTCTTTCCGAAGCTCATTGATCGCGTCCAGTTTCAAGATAGAGTCGTTTATGATGATACCGCAAGTTACCACGATACCGATAGCACTCATCAGGTTTAAGGTATGCCCGCATATCCATAATACCAGTAAGGAGGCGGCTACGTCTATAGGTATTTCCAGCAGGACGATCAAGGGCTGCAAGAAGCTCTCGAATTGCGCCGCTAAGATAAAGTACATCAAGAGAATGGATATGAACAAGATGACGACCAGTTCATTCAGCATTTGTTGGTTCGAGAAGAAGCTTCCCGAGAAATCGATGTCCCAATTCGTCTTATCTTTGGATTCGCTGCGGACGAGCTCCCGAATATTTTCCATTAACTGTTCCGCATTCTCTACTTGATAGAAGCTAAAAGGAATATATTCCCCGTTCTTTCCAGCGGTGAGTATCTTCAAATCCTCTCCGGGAGTAATTTTTGTTACTGCACTAAGAGGGACATGATTCGTCTTTTGGTTTTCGTCCGGTTGCGTACGGATTAACGTATTATGTAGGATATGATCGACCGTTTGCTCGTTTCCGGCTAGCGTGATCGGTAAATACTGTTGATAAGAGCGTAAAGTAGCGACTTCATTTTCCTTGAAGGCCGTCTTAAGTACCCGGTAGACCTCTTCATAGGAGATATTATAAAGTAATAGTTTCTGATGGTCTATGGATATGTTTAATTGATTCTCGAAAGCTACGCCAACGGGAGCGAGACCGGTCTTACTCTCTAGTGTTTTCTCTAGTTTTTGCAAAGTAGGGGCATCCGGAGCTTGCTCTTTGTTACGGGCATAGAACTCGGCTACGATATCGGCCTCACCGGTTACGAACAGTTTCTCAAACACAGTCTCCGGCGGAGAGAACGATAATACGGCTGTCGGGTAATTTCGCTTTACCCAAGCGGAGATTTCTTGTTGTAAAGGAGCGATAGCATCGGTCTCTTCTGTCTTGAAATAAAGCTCTACTTCCGAGATGGATAATTCCCTGTCTCGGTTTAGCAGGAATTGTTGCTGTCCGATATAGGCCGTGTGTTGCGCACCTAACCGATCGGCCTCACCAAATAATTCGGTGACTCTCTTTCTATTCTCATCAATATGGATGTTCTCATTCCATTCAACATGTGCGATTAACTCATTCTGATCGATTTCCGGCATCCGGCTTTTGGGGATCATATAGAATAGGATTGCGCAAAGGGGGATGGTGACAGCTACAAATAGTAGGCTAGTGGTCTTATGCCTGAATATGAAATCAACCCCTCCGTCATAGAACCGGTCCAGCGTATGCTCCTTGATCAAATTGTTTATTTTCAGGTTGAAAAAGGAATGCTTGATCTCCGGTATGCTGTAAACTAATTTGTAAAGTACAGGCAGTAACATGATTCCGGTGAAATAAGAGACCATTAAACCAACCGTAACGGCAAACGCCTGATCGAAGAAAATCGCTCCCGCTATACCACTCATAAATACCAGCGGAACGAATACAGCGATCGTGGTAAATGTGGAACTAAGCATGGGGGTGATTACTTCTGTGGTCCCTTTTATACACGCTTCTTCCAGATTATCTCCTTTTGCCCGGTATTGCGCTATATTCTCCGTCACGATGATGGAGCTGTCTATCATCATACCCAATGCCAGAATTAATCCGGATAGGGAGATGATATTTAAGGACATATTGAAAAGGTAGAAGAACAAGAAACTAATGATGATACTGACTACCATACTTAGTCCGATTACCGCCGGGCTTTTTACGTCTCCGAGGAAAAGGATCGCCACGATGCAGATAAATAAGAAACCTAACGATAGGTTCTGCTTGAGGTTGGAGATCGTATAATCCAATAACTCGGTCTGGTTTCTTGTGATCGTAAATTCAATATCCGGGTAAATAGACTTGAAATAATCGGTAACCTCGGCAAGCGCCTCTTTCATATTGTCCATATTCTCATCCGCTTGCTTGATAACGGCTAACGTGACGGCCCTTTCCCCGTTGGCTAGCGATAAGCCGGTTTCTTTTTCTGGTACGACAGCTACTTTTGCCAGATCTTTTATCTGGAAGATCCGGTCATTCTTACGGATATAGATATTTTGTACGTCTTCCGGTGTACGTAATAAGGTAGAAAATTTGATATTGTACTCATAATAACCATCCCGTACGGTCATGCTTCCCGGCTCTATATTATTGGCAGACAAGGCTGATTCCAAATCATTTAACGTAATATCAGCCATATCCAAGAGCTTCATATCCGGTACGATCTGTAATTGCCGTCCTAATATGCCCGTGATATCCACCATCGCCACTTCCGGCAACTGTTCAATCCTTCGTTTGATCACTGTTTCCGCGAATTGGCAAAGATCGAGGAAAGCGGCATCATTTTCAATTGTCTTGAGTGTGAGGTTGAGGCAAAACACCGGAATGTCCGTAGCGCTCGCCTTGACTACCCGTGGACGTTCTACCTCACGGGGCAGGTAATTCATGGCGGCGTCTATTTTCTCATTGACCTCTATAAAGGCAAGATCCGTGTTCGTGCCAAAGTCGAAGCTAAGGCGGATAATACCCGCTCCATCACGAGTCTCGCTATGGATATCCCGTAATCCTGCCACTTGCATCAATTGCAAACGGACCGGCTTCACGACGGTGTTTTCCAATTCCCGTGCGGATGTATTTTGTCCGGATATCTGAACGGTAATCTCAGGTATGGCGATATCAGGCAATAAGGAGACCGGTATGGTGAAATAAGTCACCAACCCCACGATAAAGCAAGCCGTAAAAGCCATCAATACCGCTATCGGACGTTGTAGCAGGAAGCGAATCATACGCAACTAATTTTCAATTCTCAATTCTCAATTTTCAATTACCTTGACCGGTGACTCATGCGCCAGATTAATATTGCCGCTTGTAATCACGACATCCCCTTCTT
>ENA-OOWN01002241-OOWN01002241.1-human-gut-metagenome-genome-assembly--contig:-NODE-2241-length-12294-cov-4.081624_pt1 | contig 12294 bp, 13 predicted proteins | sample MGYA00241406_ERZ501319 | MGnify/ENA primary metagenome ERZ501319 (study PRJEB25962, sample SAMEA2042734) | human gut metagenome | biome: human gut; feature: human-associated habitat; material: faeces... | reverse complement strand
GTTACATAGAGCCTTGGCTCATTCTTTGAAAACGAGAATGGGTCGAGGCTCTATTGTTTTCGCCCGAAATCCGGCGAGATAAATTTGAAAGGGAAAATAAAATGGAATCCAATAGGAACGATGCGATCATGCAGATCTGCAATTTGAATGTATCTTATGATGGAAAAACGGTTCTCCATGATGTGTCTATGAATATCCGCAGAAATCGGATCACAGCGATTCTTGGACCTTCCGGCTGCGGAAAAACCACATTTTTGAAGACGTTAAATGGTCTTTTGGAGCAGGAGCGCGGTGTGAATGTGTCCGGCAGAATTATGTTGGAGGAGGCGGATATCCACAGTCTATCCATGGAAGAGTTGAGAAAAAATGTGGGACTGGTGTTTCAGACACCGGCACCGCTTCCGTTTTCTATTTATAAAAACCTGACCTATGCGCCGGTTTACTATGGAATCCGGGATAAAAGAAGCTGGAAAAGATTGTAGAAGAGACACTAAAGCTGACTGGTCTCTACGAAGAAGTGGCCAGAGAATTGCATAAGAGTGCATTAAAGCTTTCAGGCGGTCAGAAGCAGCGTCTGTGCATTGCCAGGGCGCTGACGGTGGAACCGAAGGTACTGCTCTTAGATGAACCTTGTTCGGCTCTGGACGTGAAGGCTTCTGCCAAAATAGAAGAGCTGCTTAAGAACCTGAAGGAGCGTTATACCATTGTGATTGTTGCCCACAACCTGGCGCAGGCAAAGCGCATTGCGGACGATGTGGCCTTTTTCCAGAATGGACGGCTGGTAGAAACAAAGGATGCAGAAACATTCTGGGAAAAGCCGGAGTGCGAAGAGACGAAAGAGTTTTTAAAGGGATGAGTTTAATCCGTTCTGTTCAGTTCTTCGTATGGATGGAAACCAGATGGCCGGTGTGAATACGGAAATACCGGTCATTTGCTTGTCTGTCGTGTTTTCCACAATATGGGGAAGGTTGGATCGAATCAGCGTCGAATCCCCTTCCATCAGGTGAATTCTCTCGGTTCCGATGATAACATCCAGTTCTCCGGACTGGACCATGATGATCTCCTCACTGGGGTGAATCACAGGGCGTTCGCCATCCTTAGCATGTGCTTCCAGTTCAAAACCGATAATCAGAGACTGGGGAACAAATTCTGCCGATGGCATCGGCGTCAGCAGATGGTAACGGATATTGGAATGGGGCTGTGATAAAGTGATGACCTGATTTTTTCTGGTAGTCAGTGTGTTGTTAGCTTCGGCTTCTCCCATAAAAAGATAGGTGGGAACATCCAGAGCAGCGCTGATTTTGCGAAGCGTTGACAGGGATGGGTCCGTCAGATTGCGCTCTATCTGGGATATATACCCAATGGAAAGTCCTGTCTGTTCAGCCAGGGCTTTTAGTGTAAAGCCTCTTGATTTTCTTATGTTGCGTACCTGCTCACCGAGCATATTGTAATCCCCCTGTTCGATATACTTTATTCTATGATCTTCAGCGGAATCCGCTGTCTGTATTAGTATACCATTGTTTTTGTAAATAAACCAGATTTTGATTTGTTTTATATATATAAAAATATTAAAGTTTACTATTCTCCTATTTACCTTATTATCTGTTTCTGCTTCGGCTTATTTTCACAGATTTATGGAATGTTTTTTATGTAAAATCCCTAATTTTGTATTTTGAACGGGAAAAGGTTGACTGTATATTTTAGTGAGAGTAAAATTATACTGATTTTAAAATAATTTCACAGTATGGAGGTCTATTATGAAAATTACTGATGTAAAAGTAGAAGTGATTCACATTCCGATGAAGAAGCCGTTCCGTATTGCATTTGCCGTACAGGATCATTCTGTGAATGTTCTGGTAAAAGTTATGACAGATGAGGGACTCTATGGAATCGGAGAGGCAGCTCCGTTTGAACCGGTTACCGGAGAGAACAGTGCAACCGTTCTGGAAGTTCTTAAATTGTTTAAACAGGGTTTGATCGGTATGGATCCGATGAATATTGAGGGAATTCATCTGATGATGGATCGTCTGATTTCCGGCAATACCTCAGCAAAGGCTGCAATCGATATTGCGCTGTATGATCTGAAGGGCAAGGTTATGAACCAGCCGCTGTACAAGGTACTGGGCGGATACCATGACCAGATCGTAACCGATATGACAATTGGCATTGATAAGCCGGAACTGATGGCACAGGAAGCAAAAGAGCGTGTTGAGCGTGATGGATTCCGTATCCTGAAGGTGAAAGCTGGAATTAATCCGGCGGATGATATTCGTGCACTTACTCTGATTCGTGAAGCAGTTGGACCGGATATCCGCCTGCGTGTGGATGCAAACCAGGGATATACCGTAAATGATGCGGTAAGAGTTCTGAAAGAATTTGAAAAAATCGGTGTTGACGCAGTAGAGCAGTGTCTGCCATGGTGGGATATGAACGGTTCCAAGATCCTTCGCCAGAAGGTTGATATGCAAATTATGCTGGATGAGTCTATCCATTCTCCGGTTGATGCAGCAAAAGCCTGCAAGATGGATGCAGCTGATATTCTGAACATCAAACTGATGAAGTGCGGCGGTCTGTATCCGGCAGAGAAGATCAATGCAATCGCAGAAGCAAATCATGTAAATTGTATGGTTGGCTGTATGCTGGAGACGAAGGTTGCGATTGCAGCAGGTGTCAGCCTGGTTGCAGCTAAGAGCAATATCACAGAGGCAGATTGCGACAGCTTCATGTATGCAGTAGATCCGGAGATGGGAATGCCGGGTGGCTTCACCATCGAGGGTGGCGTATATACACTGTCTCAGAAACCGGGTCTTGGTCTGGATCTGGATTTCTAATTCGGATAATAAATGCTCCGCGGGGATGCGCTGACCGAAGTCATGCGCCAGGCCTCGCGGAGGTTCTCACTAGAAAGGATTACTTAATTATATATGGAAAGCACAACATTATTTTCATCAGAAAGCGCATTGTTTCTGGTTATATTTCTTATGGTAGCTGTCGGCTTTTGGCTTCAGCGCTTTAAAGTGTTCAAGGTACTTGGACCGGCTTTAACGGTTATTGTTACCGGGATTATTCTTTCAAACTTGAAAATTGTACCGGTGTCCAGCCCGACCTATGATGCCATCAGCAGTTATTGTGTACCGCTGTCTGTTTCTATCTGTCTGCTGAGCCTGGATCTGCGTCAGATGAAAAAATTGTTAAACAGAAACTCGATTATTGCGCTGGTATCAGCAGCGGTAAGTGTCTGCCTGATGGCATTCGTGTTTGGTGTTTTATTCGCATCCAAGATTGATGAGGGATGGAAGATTGCCGGAATGTTTGTCGGAACCTATACAGGCGGAAGTTCCAACCTGACAGCAATCGCAGTCGGACTGGATGCGTCAAAGGGAACCATCGCAGCTGCCAATGCAGCAGACTATGTAATTGGTATTCCGAGTCTGATTCTTATGTTTGCGGCACCGGCTATCTACAAGAACTCTAAGCTGCTGAGAAAGCTGTGGCCTTATGAGATGACAGAGGCAGAGCTGCAGGGCGATGGAGATCATGAAGAACTGATGGCATCTAAAGAGTGGTCCATTCAGGAGATCGCATGGCTGCTGGCAATCGGCTTTGGTACTGTATGGGCAGCTACGACCATTGCAGGCTTGGTATTTGGACCGGGCTTCCGCAGTGCGGGACGTATTATTCTGATTACGACTTTCTCAATTATCATTGCACAGATTCCGGCAGTACGTGAACTGCGCGGCAACTTTGACCTGGGACTTTTTGTGGCGCTGTTATTCCTGACCACCATTGGATTTGCAGTTGATCTGAAACAGTTCTTTGGCTCTACATTCTATATTTCCTTATTCTGCTTCTGCGTTATCGTCAGCTGCATTGTACTGCATCTGCTTGTAACGAGACTGCTGAAGGTAAAATTCGAGTATGTTCTTCTTTCTGCTGTGGCATGTATTTCTGACGGCCCGACAGCTGCTCTGATTGCATCAAGTGCGCAGTGGAAAACTATGATTACAACCGGTCTTCTGATGGGTGTTCTGGCCGGAGCGATGGGCAACTATCTTGGTATTGCAGTTGCTTATGCTATCCGCGGCATCATCGGGGCATAACAGGAAAATCACGTTGCTGTTCACACATGTGTGCATAGCAGCGAGTAGGGAGATGAATCGTTATGAAACTATATCATTTGTATGTATCGGGAATTCTTTATGCGGAACTTGATTTTGATACGCAGCCGATTTCCATCCAAAAACTGGATATCGAATCGGCTAAGCTGCTTCCGTGGGAGACTTTGTCGGAAGAGGACAATGCCTTTTATAAATCATTTACCAAAATTGACTTATTGAAGCTGTCACATCAGCTTCATAGCTATGAACAGAAACTTGCGGGAGACGGGGAAGTCATCGTAGAGCTGCCGGAAGGCGCAGAGCGCTATACAAGCAGTAAGGATTCCTGGTATCTGCAGCGTGATATCAAATTCCCGAATAACAAGCTGGTAGAGAATGGCGAGCTGCTTGCAGTGTGCTGTCCGGCAAGGGAAATGGTTACGGTACTGGTACGGGACGGCGAGGAGGACAGAACGGTTCTTAAAATGTGGAAAAACACCTGGCCAGATGAGAAAATTTATGGAGTTAATCATCTTGGAAGCTTCCCGGTTCCTATGCGGGACGGCATTCATCTGTCAACGGATGTTTATGTACCGGCTGGGCTGAACGAGAAGGTGCCGGCGGTACTGATTCGTACACCATATGGAAAAGAAGATGGCTGTCAGGTTTACTATCGGTACGTACAGCGCGGCTATGCAGTCGTAGTTCAGGATGTCCGGGGCCGTAACCTCAGCGAAGGCGAATGGATTCCGAACCACTCTGAGGTAGAGGATGGCGATGACACTCTGAACTGGATTGCAGAGCAGTCCTGGTCTTCAGGAAGTGTCGGCATGGTAGGCGGTTCCTATCTGGGATATGTACAGTGGGCAGCAGCAGCTAGCGGAAATCCTCACCTGAAGGCCTTGATCAGCGTCGTATGTGCAGGAAGTGCATTTGTGGATCTGCCGAGAAGAGGCGGCTGCTTTACTTCCGGAATGCTTGCCTGGGGATTCGCTGTTTCTCAGAAAAAATTCCATCCGGAACTGATGGAGCGGGATGACTGGGAAGAAGTATTGAACATCCGCCCGTTAGATCAGCTTGCAGAAAAAGCACTGGGATATCATGTTCCGTTCCTGGATAAATGGCTGGAAAATTCAGATTATGATGAATTCTGGCATCGTTCCAACTGGAAGGAGCGCTCTGTGCATGCGCAGATCCCGGCTCTCATCCAGTCCGGTTGGTTTGATGATAATGGAATGGGAACGACAGAGGCTCTGGAGCTTGTGCATGATTTCCCGGAAGGCATGAGAAAAGTAATTCTAGGTCCGTGGCAGCATAGCGGAAACAGCAAATACGATATGCATGGAGTGTCATTTGGTGACGAGGCTCTGCGCTTTGACTTAGATTTTATCTATTTCCAGTGGTTTGAGCATCATCTGAAGGGCGTAGACAACGGAATTGATAAAACAGCTCCAGTTGAGTATTATACCGTCGGACAGGAAACATGGAAGACAGCTTCCAACTGGCCAATTCCGGAGACCCAGGAAACAGAGATTTACCTGGACAGCTGCGGTCATGCCAACACATCCTCCGGTGATGGAGTTCTTTCCTTTAAACTGCCGGAGAAGGAGAGCCAGGACAGCTATGATTATGATCCTCAGAATCCGTCAACTCATATTATCGATATGTCTGAAAATGAAATTGAGGTTCCGGAGGACTATACAGAGGAGGAGAAACGTCAGGATATGCTGTGTTACTCCACGGATCCGCTGGAGAAGGACGTGGTAATCACAGGCGATATAACCGTGTCTCTTTACATCGCTTCCGATGCACCGGATACGGATTTCATGGTTCGATTAACGGATGTAGATGAAAATGGCCGTTCTATCAAACTGGCAGATGGTATCTTATCTGCGAAGTATCGCAATGGATTTGACCATGCAGACTTCTTAAATCCGGGCGAGGTAGTTCCGCTGACAATCCTCACGACGAAGATTTCCAACTGCTTTAAGAAGGGACATCGAATTCGCGTGACGATTACCTCCAGTGCGAAGAACTTTGTATTCCCGAACAGCAATACAAAAGACGGTTTCAACAGCCAGACAACGGTTGTTGCACATAATACAATCTTCCATGGCGGACAGTATCCGTCCAAGATTACGGTTCGTATGGAGCAGTAAGGCATTTTCGAATTTTGAAAACAGGGTGTCGGTATTTCAAATGTCGGCATCCTGTTTATTTGCAAAAATATTGTGTGGAATGAACCACATGATACGCTGGCTGTTTTTGTTTTAGATGACTTCGAAAACAGGTTAGAGCGCAGCAACAATCACGTGCCTCATTGGGAAACCAACGGGGTATTTTTTTGCTCTGAATCAGACGATACAGAACACGGAAGAAGTTAGAACTTGCAGAGGCTTTTGAAGAGAATATTGCTTTTTCCTTCCCAAGTGTTATAATCGGTATATACCGAAAACGAAAGGAGAAAAGCGTCCATGCCAAGACCGCCACGGTGCCGTCGGATTTGTGACGCACCACAAGTTGATACCTTCTGCCCCAACGGGTGCGAGAATACCGAGCCGATCCTGCTGACGCTGGACGAATACGAGGTCATTCGGCTGGTTGACTTGGAGCAGCAAACCCACGAGCAGTGTGCCGCACAAATGGACATTTCCCGCTCTACCGTGCAGGAGATTTACGAAAGCGCACGGCGCAAGATCGCAGCGTGTCTTGTCCACGGGAAACCGCTGCACATCACCGGGGGAAACTACCGCATCTGCGGAGGACAGGAGGCAGCCCACTGCGGCCGCTGCTGCCGGATGCAGAGAGCCAACACAGAAAAATCCAACAAAAATTGCAAAGGAGATTCCATTATGAAAATTGCAGTTACCTACGAAAACGGTCAGATTTTTCAGCATTTCGGCCACACTGAACAGTTCAAGCTTTATGAAGCTGTGGACGGCAAAATCGTCCATGCAGAAGTCGTTGATACCAACGGCAGTGGTCACGGCGCGCTGGCAGGCTTCCTGATGCAGCACGGCGTGGACACTTTGATCTGCGGAGGCATCGGCGGCGGTGCGCAGGCAGCTCTAGCCGAAGCGGGCATCAAGCTCTACGGCGGTGTCAGCGGGGACGCTGATGCGGCGGTGAGCGCATTGCTCAGCGGAAATCTGGGCCATGATCCCAATGTTCACTGTGACCACCATGACCACAAGCATGGCGAGGAAGGTCACACCTGCGGTGACCACGGCTGCGGTAAGCATAGCTGCCATTGATATGGAACGCACACTGACACAACTTCCGTTCTGGTCATCCTTGACCGAACAGGAGCAAGAAACGCTACGCCGAAGTGCCTTTGTCCGTCATTATAAAAAGGGTGCGTTCGTTCACAGCAGCGACAATGAATGTCTCGGAATGCTGCTTATTCTTTCCGGCGAGATCCGCACCTATCTTCTCTCTGATGAGGGGCGGGAGGTAACGCTGTTCCGCCTGTATCCGGGCGAACTATGCGTGCTTTCCGCCTCCTGCGTGATCAGTCAGATCACCTTTGATACGCAAATGACTGCCGGAATGGATACGGACGTTCTGATTATCCCTGCAATTGTCATTGCTGCACTCAAGGAGAAAAATCTCCATGTCCGCTGTTTTCTCTATGAACTGGCAACGAAACGGTTTTCTGATGTGATGTGGGCGATGCAGCAGATCATGTTCAAGGGATTGGATCGGCGGCTGGCAGAATTTCTCCTTGCCGAAGCGGAGCGTACCGGCTCCGACACGATACGCATGACCCATGAGCAGATCGCCCAGCACATCAGCTCGGCGCGGGAGGCAGTGGCACGGATGCTCAAAGGCTTCTCGGAGGACGGGCTTGTGGAGCTAAAGCGTGGTGCAATCACGCTGCGGGATAAGAACAGACTAAATCGTCTAAAATAAAAAGAAATGTGACTTCGTCACAGAAGAAAATCATAGATTTGCTACAATAAAAGCAGAAAAACAGGAAGGAGTATCCACCATGAAAGAAACGAAATACGCAGGAACTCAAACCGAAAAAAACCTGATGGCTGCCTTTGCCGGTGAGTCCGAGGCACGCAACAAGTACACCTATTTTGCATCCAAGGCCAAGAAGGAAGGCTACGAGCAGATCGCGGCGCTGTTCCTCAAAACCGCTGATAATGAGAAGGAACACGCCAAGCTGTGGTTCAAAGAGCTGAACGGCATTGGTGACACCGCCGAAAACCTTCTCTCCGCCGCTGAGGGCGAGAACTACGAGTGGAGCGACATGTACGAGACCTTTGCGAAGCAGGCCGAGGCCGACGGCTTCCCCGCGCTCGCCTACCAGTTCCGTGCCGTTGGCGCGATTGAAAAGGCCCACGAGGCGCGGTTCCTCAAGCTCCTCAAAAACATCGAGATGCAGCAGGTCTTCGAGAAGAGCGAGGAAGTGATGTGGCAGTGCCGCGTCTGCGGCCACCTCGTGATGGGCAAAAAGGCGCCTGAAGTCTGCCCGGTCTGCGCGCATCCGCAGTCCTATCAGCAGGTCCGTGCGGAAAACTATTAATCCGCTTTAAAGCTGAGCGCGGATCTTCCCGGCGGGCGCAGACGATTTCCTTTCGTTTCCCTGCCCGCCGAGGCCGCAAAGCCTCAAGCCCGGGAAAAGTCTCACACGAATTCGGAATTCTTTTTGCTATAAAGGAAGATTGATTTCGTGATTGGGCGGGAAGCACTCCGCGCCGCAGTGTTCCTTCGAAGGATATTTTTAGAAATGCATCAGAGAGCCATTCTTTCCCTTGCCGCCCGCATTCATGAAGAAGGACGCAGGAATCTCCTTCAGCGCATGAAGGCCGAAGGGCTCGATGAGCTGACGACGAGCTGCGGCGACATCTTCATGGTGCTCTTTGCCGAGGAAGGTCAGAGCCTCACGGCGATTGCGCAGAAAATCCGCCGCACGAAGTCGACGACGAGCGTCATGGCGGACCGCCTCGAGAAGCAGGGCTACATTGTGAAGCAGGTTTGTCCCGACGATGCCCGCGCGAGCGTCATCTGCCTCACGCCAAAGGGCAGGGCGCTCAAGCCCATGATGATGGAGATTTCCGAGAAGCTTACCGACGACATCTGCGCCGGCCTCACGGATGAGGAAGCCGACGCGCTCGAGAAGCTCCTCAGAAAGTGCGCGGCCGGCATGCGTACGGCCGCGGACTAGCTTTGTTTTGACAAAGCAGGGAACCGGCCCCGGGTGCTGCTTGCCCGGCATGGTTTTTTCTGAAAGCATCCCGGAATTTTTTCTAGAAAATGCTGACGAAATATCGAGCTTTGCTTTGTGCTGTCGATTGCGGCAGCCTGACAAAAGCCACGGAATCGATGCACTGCACTCAATCAGCGTTGAGCCGCATGATTCTGGATTTGGAAAGCCTCTGGGGATTTCAGCTTCTCATTCGCAGCAAATCAGGAGTGCGCCCAACGCCTGACTGCCTGAAGATCCTGCCGCTCCTTCGTCGGATTTGCGCTGAAAATGAGCTGGTGCGGGACACCGTAATGGATATTCGCGGCGTTCTTTGCGGAACTGTAAGAATAGGCGTTTTTTCAAGTATTGCAACCTTTTGGCTGCCCCATGTCATTGCACGTTTTGGGAAAGCGCATCCGGATATCGAATTTGAAATTTTAATGGGTGATTACTCGGAAATTGAGGACTGGGTAGCCGAGACCAGAGTGGATTTCGGATTCGCTGCATTGCCGGTCTCGAAAAGAGTTAAGGCACTGCCTTTGCATGAAGATGAATTGCTGGCGATATTGCCGGAAACGCATGCATTGGCCGACAGGGAAAAGGTTTCAGTAGCGGATCTTGCCAAAGAGCCGATGATCATGCTTGAAAAAGGCAGGCAGGCTGAAATCAGTAATATGTTTGAAAAACAACATTTACAGGCAAATGTTAAGTTCCGAACTTTTGACGACTATGCTTTGCTGAGCATGGTGGAAAACGGCATCGCTGTTGGTGTTTTGCCTAAACTGATTCTGGAACGATTGAATTATCGGGTTGAAGTTCGTGAAATTGAACCTCCATGCAGCCGGATTATTTCACTTATTGTGAATGGCTCAACTGGTCTCTCGCCGGCTGCCTCCCGATTCCTGTCGGTTTTTGAAAATGAACTCGCTATGCGAATGAGTTTAAAGCCAAAAATCAAGGAATTTTTATGTAAACTGCAATGCGATCAAAATTGAAAGCGTCAGCATGGATAGAAGCGTCTGCAGCGTGGTGACTGCAGCAACAATGGAAGCATTTCCATGCATGTTGGCCGTCATTACGTAGCAGGACTGCGCTGTAGGCAGTGATGCAAAAACCAAAACAACAGCAGCTGCGTTGCCGGAAAGCCCGGTTAACTGAATAACGATCCAGGCCATTAAAGGAACGACGGCAAGTCGAACCAGGCAGGAGGCAGCGATCAGTTTGAAGTGCTTTGCAAGATTGCTGAATTGAAGGCCGGCTCCGATGCAAAGGAGACCCATTGCCAGGGATGCGCTTCCAAGATGACTCAGAAAGTCTTTTATCGGCTGAATCAATTCAATGCCCAGATAATTGAAGATCAGCCCTAAAACGGTAGCGATAATCAGAGGATTCCTGGCTACGCCCAGAACGGTTGTCCGCAATAATTGGGAGCGATTTTCGGATTGATTGTCGCGTTTGGCAACGGCACGCACGAGATCGGAAACGGCAATCGAGTTGCTGATGGGAACCCAGAAGGCAATCAGCATCGCCAGGAGCGAGGGGCCTTCAGCGCCGCAAAATCGGGTGCATATGGCAAAGCCGATATACGTATTGAAGCGGAATCCGCACTGAAAGACAGAGGCATGCGTGACGGCGTCCGCTTTAATGAAATAGCGGACTGCAAATGACGCGGCAACACCAAGAAGCATGGCGCAAATGCCCGTCAATAAAAAGCGGACGGACTCTCCGACAGCCAGTTGAGACTGTGCAACCGAAACAAAGAGAAATGGAGCTAAGAGAAAATTGAAGACCAGCTTCTCGGCGCCATCCCAAAATGCTTTGGTGAATCCGCCTTTCCGGCTCAAGACGAGTCCGAGAAGAATTATGGCAAAATCAGGGATGATAAGAGATATGCTATACATTGCGGCAACCTATCCGTTGAGCAGCTGCAGCTCCTCCAAAAAGCATGGAGATGCCTATGATTTGCAATGCGGTTAATGGTTCCGATAAAAACAGAGTTGCTGCGACGACAGCCGTTAAAGGTTCCAGATAACCCACCACAGAAACAGTTGCTGCAGACAATTTTGGAACCGCCCGGAAATATAAGAGGCAGGAGAATCCGGTATTGACGATGCCAAGAACAAGCAAAGGAATGGCTGATTCCATAACGGCGGAAAATGTTGGAAGACCGTTCTGACCGAATGGGAAGTAGGCGGCAACGGTTCCCAAAGCAGCCGCTAAAATCAGAAAGGCGCTCATGAAATTATTTTCGGTCCGGATCTGCCGTGCGCAAAGGATCATGCCTGCGTAACACAATGCTGATGCACAGGCTTTCAGAATACCGTAGGAATCCTGTATCCAGGAAGAATTTTGCCCGATGCACAGAAAGAGCCCGCAGAGAGCTATGATCAGGCAAATCCATTGAGTTGAATGAATTTGCTCAGTACGGGTAAATGCGGTGACAGCCATTACCAGCACAGGACCGAAGTAATAAATGACAGAGGCCTGGGATACGCCGATATGACGATAGGCGCTGTAGAGAAATATCCAACTGATTCCCATGAAAAATCCAGCACTTAGGGTTGCGGCGAGAGTGCGAGAAGTTATGGAAAACGTTTTAATAAAGCGTAATGAAAAAGGCAATAAAAATAAAACGCCTATCAACAGCCGCAGAATGACGATCTGGTCGGAAGACAAATGGATATAGGCAGCTGTTACGCCATTAAAACCAAACAGGAATAATGACAGAAGGTGAAGAAATTCCGGGCTTTTCATTAGAGGATCTTGATCAGATTTGAACTCTTTTCAAAGCCTAACGGTTAAAGTGTAAGAAGAAAAACGAATATTTCGTATGCTATGTATTCCAAAACCGCATGTAAGGAACCCGAAAACGAAAAGCTCCCTGCAGCGTCGTTCCGAATTGCGAACCAGTCTTCATCCGGTCATGCCAGGGCGTTTAAGCGCATGAGGATGGACATCTCCGGGAAGTTTGCCGACGACCTCCGCGCCGGCCTCACGGAT
>ENA-OOWN01002223-OOWN01002223.1-human-gut-metagenome-genome-assembly--contig:-NODE-2223-length-12373-cov-5.779023_pt1 | contig 12373 bp, 8 predicted proteins | sample MGYA00241406_ERZ501319 | MGnify/ENA primary metagenome ERZ501319 (study PRJEB25962, sample SAMEA2042734) | human gut metagenome | biome: human gut; feature: human-associated habitat; material: faeces... | reverse complement strand
GAAATATGTATCCCACACTGTGGTTTTTGTATTTCACAGTGTGAAACAGAGAATTTGCCTTGAAGTTTTTCGTTTTATGCAAGAGCGTACAGAAGAATTCTTACTGCCGAATCATGATTATTATTTCTCGTTTTCGTGTATACACGTTTGACTATTGTCAAAAAATCATACAGCAGGTGTCTAATTTTTAGACACCTGCTTTTTTATGAAAATCTGATTTGTTCTGATAATCAAGTGATTAACGTGCTGGCATGGACTTTGTATAGAATTTGATGGAAATGAAAATCCGAAATGTAAAATACAAACTCTATAAAACAATACGATTATGATTAAGATTGAAAACCTGACAAAAACTTTTCGCACCACGGAAGTAGAGACACTGGCACTGAATAAAGTAAGCTTGGAGGTAAGAGACAAAGAATTTGTAGCAATTATGGGACCTTCCGGTTGTGGAAAGTCTACCTTATTAAATATTATGGGGCTGTTGGATAATCCGACTTCCGGAAGTTACTTTTTGGATGGAAAGGAAGTAGGCAGTCTGAAAGAAAAAGACCGTACGAATGTGCGCAAGGGAAACATCGGTTTCGTGTTCCAAAGTTTCAACTTGATTGATGAGTTGAACGTGTTTGAGAACATTGAACTCCCGTTGACTTATTTGAAGATTCCGGCTGACGAACGGAAGCGTCGGGTGAATGAAATTATGCAGCGAATGAATATCAGCCATCGTGCAAAGCATTATCCGCAGCAGTTGTCGGGTGGTCAACAGCAACGTGTGGCCATTGCACGTGCCGTGGTTTCCGGACCGAAGATTATTCTGGCCGACGAGCCGACCGGTAACCTGGATTCCAAGAACGGACAGGAAGTGATGGAACTGTTGACCGAACTCAATAAGGAAGGGACAACTATTGTGATGGTGACACACAGCCAGCGCGATGCCGGTTTTGCCAGTCGTGTGATTAATTTGTTCGACGGACAGATTGTAGCTTCTATTGCGGAAATGTAAAATAGCTTGTGATGAAACGTGCATTGAAAGGACTGTTTCGAAAAGGGGAGGCCAATGTGGTCAAGATTATCTGCTTGAGCGTAGGGCTGGCCATCGGGCTGGTTATGCTGGCAGAAGTCATTTTCGAACGGTCGTATGATAACTTCTTGCCGGGGTTGAAAGAGACTTACCGGGTGGAAGAACGCTACAAACAGAAAGGAACTGACTGGAGGGAGCATGCGCAGACTCCTGGTGCCATCGGACCGGGGTTGCAACACTATTGTCCGGTGGTGGAAGTGGCCACTCGCTTCACGGGAATTGGGTCGATGACGCTGACTACGGAAGATCGTCAAGAACTGAATGGGCAGGCTTATTTTTGCGATAGTACCTTTTTCCATGTCTTTCCTCGGAAACTGCTGATGGGAGAGGAACCTTATACGGGGTTGGAAAAGGCCAACAATGCCTATATCTCTTCCAAACTGTTGGAGGTGGCAGGCGAACAGATTATCGGGAAAACATTGTCGTGGAAACAATATCCCGAGTTTCATGTGACCGTAGTCGGGGTGTTTGAAGCTTTTCCTGAGAATACCCACCTTCCGCAGATGGATGTACTCATTGCTATGCCGACTATCGGACAGGTGAGTTACGACGGACGCAATAACTGGTTGGGGAATGATCGCTACAAAACCTATGTCCGGTTGCGCGAAGGAACTACTCCGGATGACTTGAAAGAAGGAATGCAACGTATGTTGGAAGCAAATCACATCACGGAAGAACTGGCTCAGTCTGGTACGGATTTTGAGATATCCTTCCGTCCGGTGGGCGAGATTTTCACCTCGTCCGATTATAACCGCATCATGAACATCGTCTTTCTGAGTTTTGCGATTATCATGTTGCTGGTGGCTGTGTTGAACTATATTCTGTTGGTTGTTTCGTCCATGGTGAGCCGTGCCAAGGGAATTGCCACCTATCGTTGCTATGGGGCAGGAAGTGGCGACATTTACCGGATGATTCTTTCGGAATCTTTGCTGCACGGACTGATTAGTCTGGTGCTTGCTGTATTGATTATTTTCGGCTTGCAGGATTTCTTGCAAGAACAGATAGGACATAGCTTGGAGTCGCTTTTCCCTTTGTCTACCGTGTGGGTCTGTTTGGCCGTGACTTTAGGAGTGATTTTGCTTTGCGGAGTGATGCCGGGTTATCTTTATACTCGTATTCCGGTGACTTACGCTTATCGTCGTTACACGGAAAACAAACGTCGGTGGAAATTAGGTTTGCTGTGTTTGCAGTTTGCCTTGACAGCTTTCTTCGTTTGTCTGCTGGCAGTCATTGGTCTGGAGTATCACACGCTGATGAACTTCAATCCCGGATTTGAATACCGGAACACCTTGTACACCGACTTGTCGGGCACTGAGATGGTGGAACGGGAGCGTTGTGTGCAGGAACTGAAGAAACTGCCGGAGGTAAAGGCGGTTACCTGGGGTTACCAGCTCCTATCGGATCATTGTAGTGGAAATAATGTGTACAATCCCGACACAGGAGAAGAATACATGAATATTGCCGACATGTATTATGTAGGTCCCGATTATCACAAGGCTTTCCAGATTCCGGTTATCGAAGGAAACGTATTCACGCCTACGCTGACGGATACCTTGTCACAACAAGTAATGGTCAGCCGTCAGTTTGTGGAACGCATGAAAACCTTGGTCGGATGGACAGGTTCTCCCATCGGGAAGCCAGTGTATATCTCCGAACATCGGACAATGGCTACTATCTGTGGGGTGTACGAAGATATTCACTTAGGCTCTCAGGTCATGGAAAGCTATGACGAACGTCCTACGGTGATGTTCTATCGAAATAAACCTTCGAGTTATTTGTATGTAGCCTTGAACCGGATGTCGCCTGAAGCGATGAAAGAAGTACAGCAAGTAATCGACCGTACCATTTCCTCCCAGCAGTTGAAGGTATATAGCTTGTCGCTCGAGATGGGAAATCTTTATAATGCCGTGTTGCATGTACGCAACAGTGTACTCTTTGCGGGCTTGTGTATCCTGATTATTGCCCTGACAGGACTGGTGGCGTATGTGCGCGATGAAGTGTCACGCCGCCGTTCGGAGATTGCCATCCGTCTTATTCATGGAGCTTCCATGGCCGACGTGCAGAAAATCTTCCTGCTCGATTTGCTGAAGATAGCTCTTCCGGCTGTAGTGATAGGTGCTTTGTGCGCCTGGAAGGTAGGTGAACAGCTTTTGCAATTGTTTGCTGTCAAGATAGACCTCACGTGGTACTTGTTTGCCGGATGTATCCTTATCGTATGTCTGGTAGTGTGGTTGGTAGCTTTCGGATTGGTATGGAAAGCGGCACGGGCCAATCCGACAGAAAATCTGAAAACAGAATAAATAGAATGTATAACTATAAAAATGAAGGAGATAGAATAATGAAAACCAGAATGAACGTACTCACATTGGCTTGTGCCCTGACCTGTTTCAGCTGTATAGGAACTGCTCATACTATTCAGCCGAGTAAAAACTACCAGACGGAAAAACGTTCCCTTGGTGATATACGAGAAGTGTCTACACTTTCTTCCATTGATGTGGTGTATCACCAGACCTCCGGCAGTCCGTATGCAGAAATTTATGCTTCAGACAATGTCATGCCCTATGTGGCACTGAAAGAGTCAAAAGGTGAACTGAGGGTTTATTATCAGGACGGTACCAGCATCCAGGGCGAGAACCGTTGCCGGGTAGATGTATATGCGCCCTCTGTCAGTCGTTTTACCACGATGGCTTCCGGTGATATATCTATTCCCAAAGGATTGAAAACACAGGGAGACATACGTTTCCAGACGAATGCCAGCGGTGATATTGAATGCCCTGCGGTGCAGTGCAATAGCTTTCAGTCTGAAATCAATGCCAGTGGCGACATTGATATACAGCAGGTCAACTGCCAGAAGTTACAGGCCAGTATCAATGCCAGCGGAGATATGACGGTTCACAAAGCCGTATGTCAGCATGCGTCTTTGACCATCAATGCATCCGGCGATTTGATGGTGCCTAATCTGCAATGTCAGGAAGTGGTGACGGCTACGGTCAATGCCAGTGGCGATATGGTCATAAAAGGCAGCTGCCAGGAAGCCGTACTTCGTGACAATGCCTCCGGTGATTTGTCGGCAGATAACCTGAAAGCCGTTAAAGTCGATGCGGCTGTATATGGTTCGGGCGATTTGTCTTGCCGTGCCTCTCGTTCGATTACGGCGAAAACGTATGGCAGCGGAAGTATTAGCTATACCGGTAACCCCTCTCAGGTAGTAACCGAAGGAAAACACATCTATAAAAAATAAAATCTCTCTTTTTGATAGGCGGGGTGAAAAGGCTGTGAAGTCTTTTCACCCTTTTCTTCTTTTGTAAGGGACTGTTTTTTGCCAAGAGGAGTATTATTCTCCCACTCCGTCAATTCCCAACACCTCCATTACGCCTGCATATTCAGCTGCAAATCCCTCGGAAGAAGGACCCTGAATACGGACTTTTAGTTTAGCTGGTATGGCTGTATAGGGTTTTGCGTCGGAAGGAAGAGCTGCTTCATAGCGTTTCTTCAGTGCACCCGACTTGTCAACAACCCAATAGGCTGTAGTGTCTGCATCAGGAGTGAAGCTGTAGGCTTCGTGTCCCATGATAAGTTGTCCATGAACTACCTGGATAGAGTCGGTATTCACTGTTTGTGTAACGGACTTTTCGGTCTGTTGGTGAGAAGACGGATTGCAGGCTGTCAATAGGCAAAGACCTGCCAAAGGGATAAGAATTCTTTTCATGATTAATATTTAAACAAGGTTCTTTATTGTTGTGAAATAAGGAAGGCCGTGTAAGCAATGTAACATGCGACTAACAGTCCTCCTTCTATGCGGGTGATGGTCCGTTTCTTGAAGAACCAGCCCACCAGCCAGAACAGAATGGAAGAGCCTACCAGAACAGCCATGTCCATGTTGTTGATATTTCCCATAGGGAGAGGAGACAGGCTTGCACTACATCCTAATACAAAGAATACATTGAACAGGTTGCTGCCGATGACGTTCCCAATGGCAATGCCCGGATTCTTTTTCAAGGCCGCCGTGACGGAAGTTGCCAGTTCCGGCAAAGAGGTACCTCCGGCCACCAGTGTAAGTCCGATGATAGAGTCGCTGACACCTAATGAACAGGCAATACCGCTGGCACCGTCTACAAAAAATTGTCCGCCAAAAATTAATCCGGCCAGTCCTCCTATAATATATAGGGCTGATTTCCATGCCGGCAGTTCCTTCACCTTCTGCTCTTGGCTACCGTCTTCGTTCCCATTACGGGCGATGGCAAATGTATAACGCATAAAAATCAGAAAGAAACCTAATAGTACCAGTCCGTCTATCCGGCTGATGATGTCCCGGCTTCCTCCGTCGAGTATGCAGTCGTTGGCAAAGCAGGTAAGTACCAGTGCGGAAAGAATGACCAGCGGAATTTCCTTGCTCATAGTGCCCTGTCCCACTTGTATGGGGAGAACCAGAGCGGTGCATCCGATAATCATCAACACATTGAAGATGTTACTTCCCACCACGTTACCGATAGCCATTTCAGCACTTCCCTGTAACGAGGAGAGTACGCTGATAACCAGTTCAGGGGCAGAGGTTCCGAAGGCTACAATGGTCAATCCGATAACCAGGTCGGAGATACGAAAACGTTTGGCTACAGAGGCTGCGCCGTCGGTCAGTCCGTTGGCTCCTATTAAAATCAGAGCTAATCCGCCGATTAATAAAAGTAGATTCATCCACATACGATACCGTTTTTAGTTTTTTTCTGTTAGCTGGAAGGTTTTTCCGTCTGTACTACGTGTCAGTGTAGCTTCTTTTCCTTTGCCACGCAAATCGAGAATGGTGTTCTTGTAACCGTAACCTGAGGCCGTGCGGTACTGCGAGAGCAACATGTATTGTCCGTCCAGACAAACTTCAGCGAGGGCTTCATGCGGATAGAATGCCACAGGGATTTCTGTCTTTTCCTCGGTGAGGAAGGAGGTCTCTATTTTTTTATCGGTTCCGTACGTGCTATAAAGCAGTCGTCCTCTTCTGGATACAATCCAGGAATCTGCACAGGCTTGCACCTGATAGGTGTCGTCGTCTTCTACGTTCCAGACAGCAATGCCGTCAGGACGTACACGGCGGTCGAGTATGACTTTGGTATCAGGTAAGAACACTTCTACCTTTGAAGAATCAGTTGCAAACACTAAGAAGCCGGCTTGGGTTGCCTGGCTGTCGGTGGCAGAGAGTACTTTTTGTCCTGTCTCAAAAATCCGGATGTCTTTTTGTAATACGTCCGACCAGATGTATCCCGTAGAAGCCTTGTCTGTTCCAACTAAAGGTGCTGATTCCGGCTGGCGTACATATTTTATCTGATAATCGGCCCCTTTCTGAAGAGTGAGAGTGTCTTGTTGTAAAGACAGGATGGCCAGTGTATCTGAGAATGAAATTGTCTGTCCGTTTCCGATGCTTTTTCCGTTCAGAATGAGCTGTCCGTCCGGCAGAAGTTGCCAGCTTTCATATTGCAGAGTGGCCATGCCGATGGAGGAGGCTTTTCCTTCCTTGGCCAGTGTCATTCCTTGTACGAAGTTGGATGAAGGAGGAAGTATTTCTGTCCAGTTGCCCAACAAGTCTGTTTCGTTTACGGCAGTCTTAGGACTGCATGCTATCAAACCTCCCAGAAAGAGAGGTAAGGCGATTTGTTTCATTTGTTTTTTCATGGTGATATGTTTTTGTTTATAATGCAGTGGTATAGGCTTATACTGCATGTGTCACAACTCTTTTTATGGTTACAGTAATTGCAAATATACAAATTACTTTAAGTTTCCAGGGTAATAACGGTTTATAGGTTATAAAAATGCACGATTCTCCTCCTTTTTTGCATGATTAATAGTTGTACGTGATACACTAATTCCCTATCTTTGCATCAAACGTTAACATATAAAGTATATGAGAAACAGAATCCTGTCTTTGTTATTCTTACTTCCGTTTATTTCGGAATCAGTGTCTGCCGCGTTGGTGGAAGAAAAAGATTATGTAGCTTATTTGTTTACTTATTTTACGGGAAATCATATCAGTGAAGAAGCCGTATGTTATGGGGTAAGTATGGATGGATATACCTATTATGCCCTGAATAATAACAAACCGGTGCTTGATTCAAAAGTAATCAGCTCTACCGGTGGCGTGCGTGACCCTCATATCCTGAGAGGAGAAGACGGTCAGACTTTTTATATGGTAGTGACCGATATGGTATCGGACAATGGTTGGGATTCTAATCGTGCGATGGTGCTGCTGAAATCTACTGACCTGGTAAACTGGTCGCATTCTGTCATTAATATGCAGAAGCGTTATCCGGGGCAGGAAAAACTGAAACGTGTATGGGCTCCTCAGACTATTTATAATAAGGAAGTAGGAAAGTACATGGTATACTGGTCCATGCAGTATGCTGGTGGGGTAGACGTGATTTATTATGCGTATGCCAATGAAGATTTTACGGACCTGGAAGGGGAACCGAAACCTCTTTTTATTCCGAAGGACAAGAAATCTTGTATAGACGGTGATATCGTGTATAAAGACGGTGTATATCATCTTTTCTATAAGACGGAAGGACACGGTAACGGTATTAAAGTGGCAACCACCCGTTCACTGACCTCTGGAGAATGGGAAGAACAACCGGACTATAAACAGCAGACAAAGGAAGCGGTGGAAGGAGCCGGTACGTTCAAGCTGATTGGACAGGACAAGTACATCTTGATGTATGATGTGTATATGAAGGGAGCTTATCAGTTCATGGAAACAACCGACTTGAAAAACTTCAAGGTGATAGATCATGCAGTGAAGATGAATTTCCATCCTCGTCATGGTACCATCATTCCTATTACCCGTGCAGAATTGAAGCGCATTACAGACAAATGGGGAAAACCGGCTGAACTGGGTGAACTGCCGGTAAATCCGGTATTGCCGGGATTCCATGCAGATCCTGAAGTGTTGTATTCACAGAAAACTCAACGTTATTACATTTATTCTACTACAGACGGACAACCGGGATGGGGAGGATGGTATTTTACCGTATTCTCTTCGGCTGACTTGAAAGACTGGACTTACGAAGGAGTGATGCTGGATTTACGTTCTCCGCAGGTTCCATGGGCGAATGGAAATGCTTGGGCACCGGCCATCGAGGAAAAATTGATTGACGGAAAATATAAATATTTCTTCTATTACAGCGGCAATCCGAACGATGATTCAGGCAAGCAAATCGGAGTAGCTGTAGCTGACTCACCTGTAGGACCTTTCAAGGATATGGGCAAACCTATTATTACAGATTCTCCGGTTGGACACGGACAGCAGATTGATGTGGATGTGTTTACCGATCCGGTTTCCGGCAAATCTTATTTGTATTGGGGGAATGGCTATATGGCCGGCGCTGAACTGAACGATGACATGGTGTCTATCAAGAAGGAAACATTGAAAGTGATGACTCCGAAGGAGGGTACATTGAAAGATTATGCGTATCGTGAAGCGCCATACGTGTTCTATCGTCAGGGATTGTACTACTTCCTGTGGTCGGTAGATGATACGGGCTCGGCCAACTATCATGTGGCATACGGTACATCGGATTCTCCATTAGGCCCGATTAAGGTAGCTAAGGACCCGATTGTGATGATACAAGATCCGTCGAAAGAAATTTATGGTACGGCACATAATTCCGTAGTCCGTAAACCGGGGACGGATGAATGGTATATCGTGTACCATCGTATCAATAAAAATTACCTGGACAAAGATAAAGCTCCTGGTGTACACCGCGAAGTTTGTATCGACCGAATGGAATTTAATGCGGACGGCACGATTCAGCGGGTGAAAGTTTCCAAATAATAATCTTAAATAAAACCTTCTTACCTATGAAACACCTGACACATTTGGCAGCCTTATGTGCGTGCCTTACCAGTTTTCCTGTATCAGCGCATGTGCAGGAAGTGATGAATGAACCGGATTCGGTATATCTGTTTTCGTATGCTACCGTGAACGATGCGGGGCGTAGTGGCCTGAAATTAGCTTGGAGTACGGATGAGGCACGCTGGTTCAGCATCGGTAACGGATATGGATACGTGAGATGTGATTACGGCGCCTGGGGAGCCGAGAAACGTATGCTTAATCCTCATCTGGTGCGTGATGAAAAAGGAGTATGGCACTGCTTCTGGCAGTTGAACGAAAGCGGAAAAGAATGGGGACATGCCACTTCGCCGGATTTAATGAAGTGGAATCCGCAGACTTACTATATGCAGCCTGCTCGGGATGGTGAACAGGTCCCGACCGTAATACGAGGAAGTGAAACGCGTAAGAAAGCGGTGGTGGAAGGTGTGTTGGAACAAGGATATGTGCAGAAAGTGGCCTGGGAAGACGTGGACCGGCTGTTGAAGTTCGTGGACTACCGGGCCTACAGAGACCAGTTGCACAATGAACGTACAGAACAGGATGCACAACGTTTTGCCGGACTGGCTCCTGTATCCTTGCAATTGACGGTACGTCCGGAAGAGGCGAAGCCTATCAGCGACAAATTGATTGGTATTTTCTTTGAAGATATTAATTACGGAGCTGATGGCGGACTTTATGCGGAACTGGTACAGAATCGTGACTTTGAGTATTCTCCGAAGGATAATGCGCGTCAGGGATTTGACAGCGGCTATGCCTGGAGTGTATGGGAGAACGGACAGTCATCAGCCGTAAAGGTGGCAACTGAAAATCCTTTGCATGAGAACAATCCGCATTATGTCGTATTGCAAGCCAAGCCGGGAATCGCTCTCCGCAATGCGGGTTTCGATGGAATTACGTTGAAAAAAGGAGAAAAGTATGATTTTTCTGTCTTCTCTCGTATGCCTAAAGAAAGCAAAGGTGGAACAGTAATAGTACGTTTGCTGGATAATCAGGGAAAGGAAGTGGCGAAATCTTCTGTGCGGGTAGCAGCCGGAAAATGGAAAAAGCAGTCGGCTGTATTGACGGCTCAGACTGATGTGGATGCGGCTGTGCTTTCGGTGGAACCGGAAGTGACGGGAGAATTGCATCTGGATATGGTTTCTTTGTTCCCTCAAGAGACTTTTAAGGGGCGTAAAAATGGATTGAGAGCCGATCTGGCACAGACTTTGGCCGATTTGCATCCGCGTTTTGTACGTTTCCCGGGCGGTTGTGTGGCACATGGAAACGGAATTGATAATATTTATCGCTGGAAAAACTCAGTAGGTCCGCTGGAAGCCCGTAAACCGATGGGGAACTTGTGGGGGTATCATCAGACATTAGGTTTGGGATACTTTGAGTATTTCCAGTTCTGTGAAGATATAGGAGCAGAGCCTCTTCCAGTGCTGGCGGCAGGTGTTCCGTGTCAGAATTCGGCTTGTATTCCGGGAAAACCTTTGAGCGGCGGACAGCAGGGAGGTATTCCCATGGAAGAGATGGATGCATACGTGCAGGATATTCTGGACCTGATAGAATATGCCAATGGTGACCCGAAAAAGAATAAATGGGCAAAGATGCGTGCGGAAGCTGGTCATCCGAAACCTTTCAACCTGAAGTACATCGGCATTGGAAACGAGGATTTGATTACGCCTATTTTTGAGGAACGTTTTGAGATGATTTTCAAGGCAGTAAAAGAAAAGTATCCGGAAATCACGGTGATTGGTACGGTAGGTCCTTTCTATGAAGGTACAGATTATGAGGCTGGATGGAAGTTTGCTACGCGCCTGAATGTGCCGATGGTGGACGAGCATTATTATAATACTCCAGGCTGGTTTATAAATAACCAGGATTATTACGACCGTTATGACCGTGCCAAACCTAAAGTATATTTGGGAGAATATGCCGCACATTTGCCGGGACATCCCAATAATATTGAAACAGCTTTAGCTGAGGCCTTGTATCTTACTTCGGTAGAACGTAATGGCGATATTGTATCAATGACCTCTTATGCTCCTTTGTTGGCAAAGGAAGGACATACTCAGTGGAACCCTGATTTGATTTATTTCAATAACCGTGAAGTGAAACCCACTGTGGGATATTATACTCAGTTGCTTTATGGTCAGAATTCCGGAGATTCTTATTTGCCTGCCGACCGGAAAATCGATAATCCTCGCCAGGATGTACAGAAACGAATAGGTACTTCAGTCGTACGTGACAGTAAGACGGGAGACTGGATTGTGAAACTGGTGAACTTGTTGCCAGTTCCGGTAAAGGCGAAAGTGGAAGGCTTGGCACAAACTGAAAATGGAAAAGCAGTTTTGCAGGTCTTGAGTGGAAAACCTACCGACAAAAATGCACGACCGGTGAAGAAAAATGTATCCGTGACAGAATTGTCGCAGTATGAAATGCCGGCTTATTCTTTGAGCGTGATTCGTATAAAGGCGGATGAAACGACAAAGTAACCATGCCTTTGAATGATTTTTAGGTTATAATTGATTGATTTCTATTTTTACGGTTTGGTAGCAAATCTCTATTTTTGTAAAAGTGAAAAATGAATACCATGAATAAATTATTGAGAAAATTGTCATTAGGGGTGGCTTGTCTTTTGATGGCGGCTTTTATCAGCTCATGTCAAAGTTCGCAAGCCGGTGGAACGTTTGAAGTAGGGAAAAATACGTTCCTATTGAATGGAAAGCCTTTTGTAGTGAAAGCTGCGGAGGTACATTATCCGCGTATCCCGGAACCTTACTGGGAGCAGCGTATCCTTTCTTGTAAGGCTTTGGGTATGAATACCCTTTGTCTGTATGTGTTCTGGAACTTGCACGAACAGCAGCCAGGTAAGTTTGATTTCTCCGGCAATAACGATATTGCCAAGTTCTGCCGTTTGGCTCAGAAGCATGGAATGTATGTCATTATACGTCCGGGTCCGTATGTATGTGCAGAATGGGAAATGGGTGGATTGCCCTGGTGGCTGCTGAAGAAAGACGATGTGCAGTTGCGTACGCTGGATCCTTATTATATGGAACGTGTTGGTATTTTCATGAATGAAGTAGGCAAGCAGTTGGCAGACTTGCAGATTTCTCGTGGTGGAAATATCATTATGGTGCAGGTAGAGAATGAATATGGTGCCTATGGGACTGACAAAAAGTACCTAGAAAAGCTCGTAGAAATCATGCGCGGCCATGGAATTACCGTTCCGTTTGTTACATCCGACGGGCCATGGAATGGGTATCTGAGGAATGGGAGCATTTCCGGTGTCCTTGCAACCGCTAATTTTGGATCAAAAGCAGACGAACAATTTGCTGTTCTCAAAAAGCACTTGAATGGAGCCGGACCGCTCATGTGCATGGAGTTCTGGGTTGGGTGGTTTGACGCTTGGGGCGATCAAGCACACCATGTAACGGATG
>ENA-OOWN01002213-OOWN01002213.1-human-gut-metagenome-genome-assembly--contig:-NODE-2213-length-12452-cov-3.030249_pt1 | contig 12452 bp, 9 predicted proteins | sample MGYA00241406_ERZ501319 | MGnify/ENA primary metagenome ERZ501319 (study PRJEB25962, sample SAMEA2042734) | human gut metagenome | biome: human gut; feature: human-associated habitat; material: faeces... | reverse complement strand
GTCTGAACGGTGTGAAGCGTTTCATCACCAATGGTGACTCAGACATCCACCTGGTTCTGGCTCGTTCAGAGGAAGGCACCAAGGACGGTCGTGGTCTTTCCATGTTCATCTATGACAAGCGTGATGGCGGCGTAACCGTTCGTCACATCGAGCACAAGTTGGGTATTCACGGTTCTCCTACCTGCGAGTTGGTTTACAAGAATGCCAAGGCAGAGCTTTGCGGTAACACCCGTCTCGGTTTGATTAAGTACGTGATGGCTCTGATGAACGGTGCCCGTCTGGGTATTGCAGCTCAGAGTGTAGGTGTTGAGCAGGAGGCTTACAACGAGGGTCTGGCTTATGCCAAGGAGCGTGCTCAGTTTGGTGAGAAGATCATCAACTTCCCAGCCGTTTATGACATGCTTTCAAGAATGAAGGCTAAGTTGGATGCAGGCCGTTCACTCCTCTACTGCTGCGCTCGCTACGTAGATATCTACAAGGCTTTGGAAGACATCGCCCGCGACACTAAGCTCACTCCAGAGGAGCGTCAGGAGATGAAGAAATACACCCGTCTTGCTGATGCATTTACTCCATTGGCTAAGGGTATGAACTCAGAGTATGCTAACCAGAATGCATACGATGCCATCAGCATCCACGGTGGTTCTGGTTTCATCATGGAGTACAAGTGCCAGCGCCTGTTCCGTGATGCCCGCATCTTCTCTATCTACGAGGGAACCACCCAGCTTCAGGTAGTAGCAGCCATCCGCTACATCACCAACGGTACTTATCTCAGCATCATCAAGGAGATGTTGGAAAATGAGGTATCAGAGGATTTGAAGCCATTGAAGGAGCGTGTAGCTAAGCTCGTAGAACTTTACGAGGCAGCCATCAACAAGGTGAAGGAAGCTAACGATCAGGCAATTCACGACTTCCTGGCTCGCCGTCTCTACAATATGACTGGCGACATCGTAATGTCTCTCCTCATCCTCGACGATGCTACTAAGGCACCAGAGATGTTTGCCAAGAGTGCCAACGTATATGTTCGCATGGCAGAGGAGGAAGTTCTCGGTCATTCTGCATACATCCAGAACTTCAAGGCAGAAGACTTGGAGAGCTTCAAGGCGTAAGACATTTATAAGAATAAGATAATTAAAAAAGTCCGTAGGCAATGAATGCTCACGGACTTTTTTATTACAAACTTTCTTCTTTACTTACCTGATATACTCCCAAAAATTTTGGGGGAATCGGATATTATTCATTTTTAAAACGACATTAACTAGGATATATAGATACTTTTTATGTTAAATTATGCATATTGTTTAGTCGATTTAACAAAATAATCGTATTTTTGCAAAATCAATTAAACAATAAGAGATTATGATACAAAAAGAAGTTATCAGAGAAATACTCTTGGAAAATAGAAAAGAGATAGAATTACAGCATATTGTCCCAAGAGACATCCAAATGGAAGAGTTTGCCAACTATGTCTTGATAGGCGTAAGACGAGCCGGCAAATCTTTCATGCTCTATCAGCAGATTCAACAAAACTTAAAACGGGGCATCACCTGGGACTCCATGCTATACATCAATTTTGAGGATGAACGTTTGATGGGTATGACAGCACAAGAACTTAATCTTATCCTTGAAGTTCATGGTATGATGTCAGACAAACGCCCAATTCTATTTCTTGATGAAATACAAAATATAGATGGTTGGGATAAATTTGCACGACGCTTAGCTGACAACAAGTACAGAGTCTATATTACAGGCAGCAACGCCAAAATGCTTAGCAGTGATGTGGCAACGACCTTGGGAGGTCGCTATATCACTAAACACATTATGCCATATAGTTTCTCTGAATTTCTGAATGCCAATGAGATTTCTTATGACACAGATATCATCGCAACCACATCAGGAAGAGCAAAAGTACAAAGATATTTTGAAAGCTATTTCCATTTTGGAGGTTTTCCTGAAGGTGCAAAACTGGCATCAAAAAGAGATTATATCAATAGTGTATATCAAAAGATTTATCTTGGCGACATAGCCTCTCGCAACAAAATAGAGAACCAGTTCTCACTTCGCATACTTTTCAGAAAACTTGCTGAGAGCGTAAAGCAACCAATTTCTTTCACACGACTCGCCAATATAATAGCATCTACTGGTGCTAAACTCAGCAAACCAACTCTCATCAATTATATTGAATATTCTAAAGATGCTTTCTTAATTTATCCTATCAAGAATATCGCAGACAATCTCACACAACGTGAGACCAACCCTAAATACTATTTTGTAGATAACGGTATTATCAGTATCCTTGCCATGGATATAGACACATCATTATTAGAGAATATGGTTGCAATGGAACTATTACGAAGATATGGGTTAGACGAACAAGTTTTCTTCTATAATAAAAATATAGAAGTAGATTTTTATATACCTGATGCAGCAATGGCTATACAAGTAAGCTACAATCCCAAAAAATCTACAGAAACTTGGGAAAGAGAATCTACAGCCCTTGTCAAACTTTCCAAGGTATTGGATTGCAAGCGTCTCATAATCCTAACTTACGAATTGGAAGAAGAAATTGTTGTAAAAGACAAGAAAATAGAAGTGATACCTGTATGGAAATGGTTACTTGATTTATAGCTATTATCCAGAACGTTAAGGCAGAAGCTTCAATAACAATATAATAAGAAAGTCCGTGGGGAAACAAATTTCCACGGACTTTTCTTATTAAAGACACCTCTCAACATACAACAATTTTCGGGGGAATCGGATATTTCGCCATAAAAAATTTCGGGGGAATCGGATTTCCTTCATTTATCTCTCTCATTTTCAGAAATTTTCGTAAAGTCTTCAAACGACAAGACTCACGCCTCACTCGATAATTTCTGTGAGAAACATTCGAAGGTTGTAGTGCAACGCTATTTGATCTACAATAAGGATTTACAAAAAGATGGAAACACATTGTTGGTACCTTTTTATATGATACCATTCATCTAAGAAAATAAAGTCCGTGGGCATTCATTTGCTCACGGACTTTTTTATGGATTTTCAATCAACAAAAAATTGGAATTTCTTTTGTCTGCCATCTGTATAATGGAATGTACCATTATAAGACGCTACGTAATGATCATAGCCTTCGTCGTCAACAAAACTATCCGTACTATAGTTTCCGATAAACTTACCTATTGTCTTACCACGTAAATACGCCTCCAAGACACATCTTCCGGATCCTTTATCATAAGAGACAACACGCAAGATATACTTGTCGACTCCATTTTTATAGCACCCAATCTGCCCTTTTACATCTATATCACCTGAAAATTCAGGCCCTAATGACCAAAGAGATATTTCTACAGGGGTAGGTTTTGGGGCAGGCGCTTCTCCCTCTTTATGCATCATAATCAGAAGTCCTTTTTTGCCATCTTTTCCTGGTCCGATAAGATCATTTTTATCTTACCTCCCAAGTCCACATTTTTATAAATACAGTTGCGAACATTTGTTCCATCTGTTTCAAATGTAACCTGCATATTGCAAAGATTTCCCTCTTCATCATACGTTTCACCGACAAAAGTGACTGGCTCCCAAGTATCAAGACTGTCCACATGAATGCTATCACTTACAACCTCTGGACTTTTCTTAAGGGAATGACCTCCTGTCAAATATTTCCATAACAGAAATCCTCCTCCCAGTAAAAGAGCAACTGCAAATATAACAAGCAATATGCGCATATTGTAATTATCATCATCCTCATCATAATACACAGGAGGTGTATCTTGAGTTACAGTGGGAGTTACGCCTCCGACTGGAAAGGATTCACTGGATAATGGAGCACCGCACTTTCCGCAAAATTTTTCGTTGGCCTCGCACTTCTGACCACATCTTGGACAGTAAATATCATCCATTTCTGCTTGCTTTTCACCGTTATTACAAATGGTTTGATCTAATAGCTTAAAACCACAAGAACCGCAGAATGAGCTCCCCTCCTCGATTTTTGCATCGCAATTTGGACATTCATTCTTTGCATCAATTGCTGATGACGTTGGCAAAACCACATCAGAAGAATCTGCCACACCTGCCTACATTATCACTTAATAATCGTCTTCATGAAAATACACAGACAGAGAATAATTATAATAACTACCGTCGGAAGAATACATTGTTGGAGTTTTTATCTTAAAGGAATGTCCACCAGGTATGCAGTATCCCTCACTTACAGCTCTATTTACATTGATAATATAGCCGTTATCAAGTTCTATTTGAGGATAATACATTCTTGAAATATCATAGCTCCAATCCCAGTCTGTAACACGCCAGGTTTTACCTGTTGGAACATAGATGTATTTAGACTCTAAATAATAACGAGTACCATAACTCGTATTCTCTATATGTGCTCCGTAATTACAATTGTAATAACTCATAGAAGAGCCGTTTGTAAGCATATTAATGGTCACCGTTTTATTTCGTGCCGCTTCCTCAATGCGCGCCTCTTCACGCATTTTGGTGAGTTGTGAGGAAGCTTCATTTCTATGCATTCCCTTTGGGTGTACAGAAAGATATTTTTCAAGTGCCGAAATACCTTTTTTCAGATTACCCGAAGATATATCCATTTTCGCCGTTTCCCAAGCTACAGAATCAGCTACGAATGCTCTTACAACAGTTTCCATTGCTATCCTGTGCGCATTAAGAGCATCTTTCTCATGCTTATTAAGGAAGTTTCGCGCTGCATAGACATCACCTTTCCTTTTTGCAGCATTAAAATCAGCTAATTCCAGTTTTCGTGGCTGATAAATACCGAAATACCAATAAGCCACACTTCCCAAGAACATACCAAGGGCTATAATTCCTATGATGAAAGGAAAATATGACCTACGTCGCGGTCCCTCTAAATATTGAGGTGGTGCATAATAATCCTGCGGCATTGAGTTTGATGATGGTACATAGCTCTGCTGAACAGGAATTTGTGGAACTACATACGAAGATTCAGGCTCAAAGTCCTCAGTATTGAGGACATCATCCCCAGTCTCTGGTGCATCAAAAACAATTAGCTGATGACAATGAGGGCATTCGCATTCGACCTGTGTACTTGGCACAGATGATGCTCTAAAGACCATACCACAATATGGGCAAGTCACATCAAATTCTATTTGATCCATTTTTTATTATTTTGTTTTATCTACAACTATGATATGATTATTTCCCTTAGATGGAGATTTGACTGTTTTACGCACAGAAACGGTAGGACGACTTGTACGAGTCTTGCGAGGCACACGTTGTACACGTTTTGGTTTACGAGTTACAGGCTCATCAGATTCTTCATCAGACTCTTCCTCTGTAGTTTTCTCTTCACCAAGAAAAGGTATGACTGGCAATATCTTACTTTTAGATTCTGATCTCAAATATATTCCATTCTTGTCGTATTCATAAGCCATAGCTTCATCTGGTGCATAAGGAGATTCTGTACTTGTCCATATTCCTCCACTTGACTGTTTTTCATTAGAGCGAAATATGCGAGTACGCACATCTGATCTTGAAAATATCTCTCCATCACTAATTTCCTGTGCGCTCTTCACTTTAAATGCTGCAGAACCCAATGGAACCATATCTACAACAAGACCCTCATTGGGTTTATACTGATAACGATATGCTGCACTTGACCAACTTTTAATTGGGCGAATCGCATATATCACTCCATCACCTTTTGAATAATACGAGGATGTTACGATATTAGGGTCCTGATCATAGATGCCATAAGCCATAGAATCAATCTCCTCTAAGTCATATTTCTCAGTGAAAGACTTCGTGTGAGAAGGCAAAATACAACTCAGATTATTCAGAGAAGGCAAATGATAGTATTTCAATGGGACGTTGTCTAAATCATCAAAAGACAACACCTGTTTCATTCTTTCTTCATCCTCAACAGAGAAGTTTGCACAAGATTTAGCAGAATCCCAGCAGAAAGATCCCATCTCAGAATTTGAATTACTCCCCATTGAGCCACTTTGAGTGAGATAATTATTAGCGAGATAGTCTGCAGGAATTGAGTCAGGAACATGATTGATTTCAATTGGCATCTGAGTCATAGTGAACTTACCCTCAAGTTCGGGAATATCAGTTGCATTTTTAATATAAAACTCCATAATCCTCAATTCATCACTAAAATTCTTTTTTAGCGTGATATGATAATTAAATGCACCGCCACCCATAGGTTGAGATACAATTTCACCATAAGGGAACTTACCATCCTTATATGCTAAATAGGAAGAAGAAGGATTGGAACGCACATAAACATCTGCAGTTGGCAGTTCCTTTCCAATATGTTCGACAAGTGTAGGATCCATTGTCTTATTCACCTTAATATTTGTGCCAGAAATATTATAGTGCATAACTGTCCTATTTGTTTCATACGTCTTGTCAATATCAATATAAGGCCTTGTCAGATAGTTACTCGTATTACTTTCAGTGGACATACGTACACTCTCTTTGTCTATCAGAAGGAGGACAGGATCGCTTGAACAATAGGCAACTCTTTCTCCCTTCATTGGCAAATTTAAAAGTTGAATATCATTCTGTGCTGCCCACCATTTAGGATTAGCAATATCCTTTACTTTCTTTACACTAACTGACGAACCTATATGCTTGACCCAAATAAAGAGCGAACCGCCAGCCAAAGCATAACGATAAGCCGTTCGATATGGATTATCTGTTGATTCGTTATCTGCTCTTTTCTTAAAACGCAATCCATAGATCACATTTTTCTTACTCATATAGTCTGAGTAAACCGTAGTCATTCCCGCTTTTTCTAAACTCAGAGTCTCCACATTATTATACAACTTACCTGATTTTGTGAAAAGTGGCATATCCTTTAGCGTAGTAAAGAATGGAACTATATAAATCATTTCATCTTGTGTAGGAAGACGATAATTACGATTTTCAATACGCCATGTCTTATTCGGAGGGCACAACCCTACAAAAGAGTCTGCCCCATCAAAATTAGCAAACTTAACATCACTTGCAATATTATTTTTCGCAAACCTCATCAATGGACTTAGTTTGCTATCCACGATCTTTATTTGATTAGCATATGTTATTGCATCATCAATTATCTTATCAATATACTCGCGATGAGGCGCAAGAGTATATGTCTCTTGCGCCCACCCCATAACAATATAGACTTGGAGCAAAATAAACAAACATATCTTTCTCATAACTTACAAATTTACAGGAGCTAGTTTGGTGTAATTTTTAATAATCGTATTGACAAAACCATAATAATCATCTTCTGAAACCTTCGTTTCTTTACCATCCAAAGTCTTGATATAATTACCATCGACAAAATGATAATTCTCCTGATGAGCATCCTCTACAAGTTTTTTCTGTTTTTTAATAAGCCATACAGCACTTCCTTTTGTCTGAGCCTCATCAGAATTTACAACAAAAACCCCTTTTCCACGAAGATATACCCACTCAAAAACTGGCTTTTTATGAATCAAATACGCAGTTCCTTCCTCAGCACCAAAGACAATCAGGTTTTTGTCATTGTTTGCAATAACCTCTCTCTGTCCATCCTGATCCAAATCGAGCATAAAATACTGAGTAATCTTCATATCAGGATAATTATTTGCATAATCTTTGAGTGCTTGTACTGCTGCTTTTTCATTTTTAACAAGCATCTCTGTTTTCTCTGCCTGCTTATCCTTTTTTATAAATAAGAAATAGATTCCAGTAAACAGCACAGCGGCTACCACCAATACTATCATCAATACTGGATTAAACTTCTTTTTCGAAACACCTTCGTAAGTGTCATTCATAGCCTCCTTCAGTTCATCGGCAATCTCTACGTTCTCGTCATCTTCTTTGTCCTCTTCAACACTTTCTAAAAGAGCCTTGTTAAAACTCTCCTGTAATGAAGCTTTCTCAGATTCTGAATTTGAGACTTCTTCAGCAGAGTTCTCTGGCTTAGCCCCGTCTATATTAGAGGGTTCTACATTCGACTCATCAGGCTTATCCATATCGTTCACCATTGCAGCAGGTTCTGCATGAGGTGCCAGAACTATAGGATCCAGAGCCTCAGCCTGAACAGGTTGAACTTGAATTGGCTGAGCTTGAACAGGCTGAGTTTGAACAGGCTGAGTTTGAACAGGCTGAGCTTGAATTGGGCGAGCTTGAATTGGACGAGTTTGAATTGGACGAGCTTGGACTGGACGAGCTTGGACTGGACGCCCCTGAACAGGACGAGCTTGACCCCGAGCCTGTTGTGGTTGATTAATGACAGGTTGCTGATTTTCCACCTGATTTACACTATCATCAACCACAACATTAATATTTGAAGCGGTCATTATCTGTTGGCAATATGGACAGAAAACACGTTCTTTAGTCGCATTTAAAACCGTTGTAAAACGATTATTGCAATGATGGCAAATATACTCAAATCTCATAATACGATAATTTATAGTTATTTTTCTTTATTACTTTTCGGACTATCCTCAGAACTATGTATGGATACATTTGAAGATTCATTATCCTTATTTCCATTAGTCTGAGAAGCATGCTTGTCTGCGGATTGAGAAACAGATTTACCCGAAGCGGCTGCATTTGCACCAGCTTTTTCTTTAGGTTCTTCAGTTTCTTTTCCCTGTGACTTCGCCTTGTTTTTTTGTTTCTCTGCTTGCTCTGTCTGTTGATTTCGGGAAGCCTTGCGATCTGTATTTCGCTTGCCTTCAGATTTCAATTCAGAAGATTCTGAATCAAAATTATTTTCAGACTCTGGAGATACTTCATTCTCAATAGGAGTTGCCATTTCTGGATTTTCTTGAATATCGTTTTTATTGATCAAATCTCCCAAACAGATACCTGCAAAGAATACTATCACAGTATATACAATCATTCCTAACAAGAATTTCTTGCTAGCAAACACTGAGCTATTTGACTTAGATGTATGCGAAGCACTCCTAATAGGAAGTTCCTGCAGTACAATTGTATGAGTAAGCGGCAGAGTGAGATTCAAGTATCCCTGATAGTTAGCACATCCAGGTTTCATCACCTCCACTCGTGCATTCCTAGCCTCTTGTTCACGAATACTAATTGAGTGATCACTCGAAACAATATTACCATTCACAAAAAGTTGGTATTTCATTGCAAGACGCCCCTTGAACATTACGTGAAACATTTGGGCATTGATTTCTTTGTCCCAAAGTATTTCATTTTGAAGCAAAAAAGACTGACGAGGTTTACTGATATTTACAGATAAAACCACGTCTTTGTAACCCGTCCTATGAAGAAGTATATTTAACTTTGAACCTAATATGGTCTTCAAAGGCTTATCACGAAAAGGAACTTGATTGACGAAAAGTTCCATGCCTGCTACTGGCAAAGTTTGAGGAGGGAACAGATAAGCAGGCTGTTCAAAGCTATTTCTCGACAAATCATACATCTGCTGTAAAACAGATGGTGGTACTTCATTACGAGCAGGAATATCCAAAAAGAATACAGCCTTATATTTCTTATAATAAGACTGATCTAATCCTTGCGCCAAGAGGTTTCCTAAATAGACAAAATCTGTATTCTGACCATACATTCTATAGGCAAGAGCTTCGGTCTGACGAACTGGCATACAGTCAATATACTGCAAATCAGGATAAGAGCTGTCCAAAAGCGGTCTAAGATTATCATATTGCTCTACTCCACTTACAATTTTTTCCTGTACAAGTGAAACCAATTTCAATAAATCCTCAGAAGCAACAGTTATGGAATTTGGAATATAAATCCAAGCTGCCATGTAATCGCCAGTTCTTCCCACATTCAATGGTTTGACTATTGAAAAATAAATTCCAGTCGTATGATAATTCAAGACATAGAAAAGTCTGCTGAGATGCAAGTGAGAAATATAGTTTCGCATATCGTATGTCTTTCCATACCATGCTCCCTTATTTGTCACGAACACATCAGTCAAGCCACCATGGGCTTTTTGTATTAATAATTCTATTTTGCTCATATCTCTTAACTTTTAAATATGTTTATCAATTTTTGTAACCAACTTTTTTCCTCATAATAAGAATAACGTATAAACAAATCCACAACTTTAGCCGCAGAGGTTGCGTCAAACAGACAGTAATCTTTGAAGCATACTTCTCCTATAGAAAAAGGAACAATGTTGACACGCCCGTTATTGATGTTATGCTCTTTGCAGATACGAAGAAGATTATTATAAAAGCCCAAATAATTCTTTGTCATATATTTCAACAAATGATCATCAAGCGATCCTTTATAGGAAGCATTATCCACCTTGGATATAAGGACATAGATAGCATCTGTATTACTATCAAAGAGTCCCATATTATTAAGGTGAGCAGCTGCCGAATTGAGGTACTCTGCCTGCGGAAGACCATTGAAGAGACGTTTTTCTGCACCATATTCAACAACAAAGAAATGAATTTTATTATTATTCGATCTATTGCTGAGCAGAATATTATGCAAAGTTTCCAACGCTTGTTGCTGATCGTCACGTAGTTGTTCTCCTGCATCTTGCATGAACATACAAGTAAACAATTCTCCCGCCATATCAATACATGCTACATGATGGATCTGGTGTTCTTGGTCTTCAAGTTCAAAACGCATTTCATAGGTAGAAGTCACTGGAGTTCCACCAGGAAGGCGACAGACACGTCCAGGAAAGAAAATAGAAGAAAGTCTGTTCATATAGCCAAATCCCTGACAGTTATTATCAGGAATCATGCTACGAGCAACCAATCCATTCTTTGCAGCACTGAGTATAGAACCCAACGCACATGTTTTTCCAGAAGAAGGAATCCCCCAGAAATACACCTCTGTACAGGGTTCTTTGATTGTCTGCAAAGGGCGTGCAGGCTCAAAGTTTTGAATACCTGTATTGGCCAACATCTTGTTGATAAACTCATCGGAAATGCCACACTTACTCAAGTCATTCCGATTGAGAATACCTTTTGAAATGATATCATTGCAAACCGAAGAAGATAATAGATTATGGTCTTGCTCTATCACCTCAAGGAGGGTACTAACTGAAATCATTTCGTTTTCAAGTAACTCCTGAATTATTTTGCAGACCTCTTCTACACTATTTGCATTATTAATCATAGTCTTGAGAACAACAGGAGATTTTTCACGATTACGCTCCTTGTTTTTCTCTTCAGTAATGAGTCTGTTAATTTCAAAAAGATGAGAAGTTTTAGGATATTTTTCCTTGAAAGATTCTAAAAGTTGTACATCACAGGAATCCTTGATTTCCTGCCACTCTTCTTCCTCAATATCATCTACCTGCATTACAGGCTCTGCAGCTAGTGTTGCCTCCAGTTCGTGCTTACGCTGACGGACAGCATCCAAATGCGCAGCTGTTCCCATTGGATACTTATTAAGAAAATCCTGCAAGTCTGCTATAGAGTTTGACTCCATTACTGTCTGAAAGTCTCCGTCTTCATTCCCTGCAAGTAACTTCTCCACATCAAGTTGCATCTTAGCAGTAAACTCTCCTTCGGTATTGTTTCGGAGTTCTTCAAACGTCACAATACCCTGCTGGATATAACTTGCTAAATCTTCTGGAGAATATTCTGTTACATTATTCAATATAGCTGATTTCTTTGGCATAATTATTTTTCCTTATTACTATTCTGTCCTATCTAAATATTTAGAGTGTCGGATAGAAAAATTTTGATTATTGTTTGATATTTTAATTTGTGCTATTGGAATATCTTCTTCTCTTCTGATAGGCTGATCAATCGTGTAGTGCCATGTCTTACCATTAAAAGCCACCTCAGCTTTGGCCCCATGATTTCTACCGCCATCATAATTACTGATAAAAAGTGTGTATGTACCATCAGACATCTTTTCCGGATCTGTCCAAATGATATTTTCTACACCAGTACCTTGCGGACGGATGTCATCAACATCTAATACTCCAGACATTGATGTCGGATTATTCATGTGTGTACAATAATAAATTTCTTCATTATCAGGCTGAATTGCATGTGCGTCTAGATCTACCATATCCCCACCTTGCTGATTCCAAATGATTGAGAAACGCAAGAAAGCATTGATATTTCCACCATGTTCCAGTACCTCATCACTAATTTCGGAGTGCTCAAGTATTGTATCTTGAGGGAAGATATAATCAACATCCTGTCCTTCTCCAGAACGCAGATAGTGTATCTTACCAGTAGATTCTCCAACATGATATTGATTTCCATCAGTAACTACTACATCATGATAATAACGATTCCACCTATATTCGTTACAACCAGGAAATAGCCAACTGAACAGTCCTAATAGGAGCAGCAATGCCAGCAAAAGAAGCAACCATTTCAGGCATCCGAAACTCGTGAACCACATCCAAAGCCGTGTCAACCATGGAATACTCCTGTATTGTGCCTGAAAAGAACAATTATTACCTCAGTTCGGGATAAGAAATAGTGCCTAAAAAAGTTGGTAATCTCCGATAT